>Ga0307432_1002293_pt1 | contig 10572 bp, 7 predicted proteins | sample SalMarWE160150MG_FD_202158 | JGI IMG/M metagenome (GOLD analysis project Ga0307432, IMG submission 202158) | Salt marsh sediment microbial communities from the Plum Island Ecosystem LTER, Massachusetts, United States - WE1603-150 | ecosystem: Environmental > Aquatic > Marine > Intertidal zone >...
GTCCATTTCTCTTATTTTCTTAACCGTTTCTTTTCCTCCCATACCCCCGGGTATTGTTAAATCCAGTATCATCGCGTCGAACGGCTGTGAGGAGTTTTTTGCCTCTTTGAAAATTCGTACAGCTTCTTCCCCATCCTCCGCAAATACGACTTCAGAGCCTCTATTTTTGAGCATCCTTCCTATAGCTTTACGCACAATTTCTTCATCATCCATAAGGAGGATTTTCAGTTTTCCGAGAAGAAAAATCTCCTCTTTTTCATACTTTTCTCCGTCGTCTCTTTCCTCTGCCGGCAGATAGATAGAAAAGGTAGTCCCCTCTCCCAATTTTGATTCAACTTTAACATGCCCTTCGTGTTTCTGAGTAATGGAATATACCGTTGCCATTCCAAGACCATGCCCCTTTAGCTTTGTGGAGAAATACGGGTCAAATATTTTATTCAGATGCTCTTCAGGTATACCCACCCCCTCATCTTCTATGCTAATTTCAATATATTTTCCTTTAGATAAGGGTAAAGTACTGTCGTCTCCAATGACAACATTACTTGCTTCAATTAATACATTACCTCCTTCGGGCATAGACTGGTCCGCGTTTAATACAATATTATTTATAACCTGAGACATCTGTCCTTTGTCAGCCTCAATTTCCCATAAGACTTCAGGAAAATTATAACTGCATTTTACGTTGGATCCGTGCAGTACGAATTCCGCCGACTCTCTAACTAAGTCTTCAATAGAAGTTTTTTCTTTTATTGGCTCTCCGCCTTTTGAAAATGTTAGCAACTGTTCCGTGAGACGGCTGGCTTTCTTTGAAGCTTTCTCCGCGTCAGAGAGCATTTCTTTAATTTCATCATCCGCACTCATTTTAGCAAGAGAAATGTTTCCCATAATACCCATTAAAAGGTTGTTGAAATCGTGCGCGATTCCTCCGGCAAGAACTCCGAGAGATTCCAGTTTATCCATTCTAATTAATTCTCTCTCTTTTTCTTTCTCTTCTGTTACATCTCTCCCAACGCTCATCGTTCCGACAGCTTCTCCTTTCTCTAAGAGCGGCGCTGTATTAACCTGCAGAGTTCTAATATTGCCTTCCTTATCTTTGATACGAAGTTCGTAATGCTGACTCTTACCTCCCAGGGTTTCAGCAAAAATCTTTCCCACTTTTGGAAGGTCTTCCTCTACAACAATAGGTTGAAAACCCCTACCCAGCCATTTCTCGAATTCATACCCGCTGTTCTCGAGTGCTGCTCTGTTCGCGTATTTAAAATTTCCCTCCTTATCCAGTATCCATATCCATTCATCTGCGTTTTCAACGATTTTCTGGTATCTCTCTTTCGTTTCCCTGAATTCTTCTCCAGCCTTCTTGCGTTCTGTGATGTTCATTGTAGTTGCAATAACTCCAATTATATTTCCTTCCTCATTTACTACAGGATTCCCCTTAATAAACCATACTCTGCCATCGGGGCTAATCATTTCACCGCTGACCAATTCGCCTTTTTCAATTGCTTTTTCAATAGGACAATCTCCACAGGGAGTATCGCTTTGATTCCAAATTTCATAGCATTTCTTACCCACTAAATCTTCCGGTTTTTTACCTACCGACTCACCAGCTACCCTGTTAGCCCAGATTATTTCATGCTCTGTATTTTGGTAGACTATCAATAAAGGTGAACCGTTAAGAATTAGAGATTTTTCCTCTTCCGATTTTTTTAATTTTTTCTGAGCCTCTTTGCTTTCGGTTATATCTATACCGGAACTAATAGTACCAAATATTTCCCCTTCATTGTTTTTTATAATATTGTTATGCCATAAAATTATTCTTTCACTGCCTCCCCCGACAATAACCGGACTTTCTTCATTTTCGGTCAACTCGATTTCTCCGGATATCAATTTCTCAAAAATACTTCTCACATCTTCCCTGATACGTTCAGGTATAAAATTCTCAAACCAGTTTTTCCCTTCGATTTCTTCCTTGCGGTAGCCAAGTATACCACATCCTCTTTTATTGATTTTTTTTACATTCCCCTCTTTATCCAGAATCACAACCACAGGACCTGCTGCTTCCAGATATTTTTCCGCTATTCTCTTCTCTCTTTCAATTTCTCTACGCTGAAAAATTAACTCCAGGTGGGATTCAATAATTTCTTTAAACTGAATCATTAATTTTCCGAATAACTCGCTGTACTCATTTTTCTCTGAATCGAGTACACATATGGTACCAAATATAGCTCCATCGGGCCACTTGAGAGGAAAACCAAAATATGAAATCATCCCAAGTTTTACATCGGGATTATCCTTCCATTTTTCACTTTCCCTCGCGTCAGCAACCAGTAACTCCCTATTAGTCTTTATAACCTCTTCACAGTAAAGCCCTAAAAGATTTTCCTTATTTCCAACTTCATAAGGGTTTTCTTCTGTATCGCTTGCACTCAGAACTGCTATTTCAGGAGGTTCCACCCTCATTATTAAAGCAGCCGGCACATTTATTATCTCTGCCAAGGTGTTTACAATGTTCTGCCATTTCCTTAGCGTTTTTTCCGGGATTTCTATATTTTTTGTATCAGGATATTTTTTACGCATATTGTAATCTTCCTTCATACTTTATCCGGAACTGTCAGTCTATCAAAATTCAAATTCCTAAACTGAACAGTTCTTACTATATAATATGATTATAATCTAAAAACATCTCCTGTCAACTAATCTTCCCTAACTATTCCTTTTTGTTTCTACAATTTGACTATTTAATTTAGATTTAAAGAATCTAAGGAATTGCCAAAGGTCGAGAAGAGCCCCCGTAAACACAAAAAACCCTATTCTCTCTCTGGCAAATTTAACTAAAAAAAAGGAACTATCGAGCATTTTGTTGGGTCACATTGATAAAGAAGAAAAAAGAGAATTTAATGCTTGGATAGAACAGTTTATAAGAAAATTTTAGTTTAAAAAAAGGAGGTCAAAATGAAAAAGGTAAAATGGGTAGTATTTAACTCTTTATTGGTTTTTTTATTTTTGCCCGGTTACTTAAGCGCGGAAGAGATAGGCATACTTCCTTTTAGAACAATAGGTGTTGAGGGTTATATAACGGAAGCGTTCTATGATCTCCTGGAATCCGAACTCGATTATTACAATCACAAAGTGGTATCGCCGTATGAAACAGAAGATTATCTTGGCAGACGGGTAGTATGTTATAACAAAGATTATGCTGCCGATTATGGAAGTTCGTTGGGTCTTGAGAAAGTGATATTCGGCTCTATAACAAGATCAGGCGAAAAATATATTATTTCAGCCGTAGTCGTTAAATCCAGAACGGGAGAAGTACTTCTCAGGGAAAAAATAACTGCAGAAAACGAAGAATACTTAGAGGATTGCTTATATCGTCTGGCAGAATCTATTGAAGAAGAAGTATATGGAAATGTGGTTTATTATAGCCCCAACTATAGCAGAACTGTCACCCACGTCTATGTCGGAAATTACTGGCGACCACGCATTGTATGGAGGAGACCACGCAGAAGTTTAATTAACATACGGGTACCTTTATTCAATATAAATCTTGGAAAGCCTCATAACGTAGTTTATAAGTCTTCGCCAAAGAGGAGACCCGTTTATGAAAAACCAAGAAAAGCAAAAATTGTTCATGGAAAACCGAGCCCCAAAAAACCCGACTATGGGAAATCGAAGGGCAAAAAACCAGCGCAGGGAAAGCCAAAGGACGGAAAAAGCCATGGCAATGATGGTGGATCGAAGAAGGGAAAGAGATAGACTGTTAGTCTGTTGGTCAGTTGGTGGGTTGGTCTGTGAAAAAACACACCACCCCACCAACACACTAACAAAAAAAAGTTACAACAAATCACACAAATTACACTAATAAAGAATTTGTTTTAATTTTACTAAATCCCAAACCCCAAAATCCTAAGGAGTAACCACGAGATTACACAGATTAGCACAAGATTATTTTGTTGTTTGTTTTGACTCACGACTCTCGTTTCTTTTCACATTTCAACGTTTCCCCCTATTAGTTCTTTAAACCCGGATACAGCGGAATACTTGACTTTAACATTTAAAAAATTATCATCTAAATTAAAGAAAAAAATGGCTTCAAGAATACTATTAATCAATCCCGACACTTACAGAACTCCCCCTGTTTTACCGGTAGGGCTGGAGTATTTAATGTCGGCATTAAAAAAACATAATCATCGTTGCGATATTTTAGACCTTACCTTCGATGAAACACCTTTAGAAAAACTAAATAAAACATTAGAAAATAAAACTTATGACATCATTGGATTTTCAATAAGAAATATCGATTCCTGTCTTTATTTTAACAATGAATTCTTTTTAAATAAATTTAAAGAGATGATAGAAAGCGTAAAAAATTATAATATACCCGTTGTTTTAGGCGGTTCCGGATTTTCGGCGTCTCCCGATGAAATATTGGACTATCTAAAGAGCGATTTCGGAATAATAGGTCCAGGAGAAAAAGCTTTTCCATACTTCTTGAAACTATGGGAATCTAATCGGCTGGATAAGAAAATAATAAGCGGTTGGGATTACGGATTGGATGATGAACTGGAGATATTAAGAGCAGAAGAAATAAAATACAATCCATATATAGAAAACGAGGGTATTGTCGGATTTTCGACTCACGTAGGATGTTCTAATAGCTGCCCCTACTGCATAGAAGCAAACAAAAGGGTTTATTACAGGAAAACAGATAATATTATAAAAGAAATCGAATCTTTAACCGGTAAAGGATATCACGATTTTCATTTATGTGATAGTGAATTCAATGAGAATTTGGATTTTTCCAAAGAATTTTGTGAAGCTATAATTAAAAATCTATTAAAATTAAAATGGACTTTATATATGAAACCCTATCCTTATGACGAAGAATTATTTCGGTTATTAAGCAAATCTAACGCGTCTCTTATAACTCTCTCGGTCGACAGCGATGAAAATATTCAATCTGAAAATCGATATTCTTATAATGATTTAGAAAAGATTATCAAATATTGCAAAAAATATGGTATTGAATTAGCGATCGATTTATTAACGGGATACCTCAATGAACCGATCAAATCCACTAAAAAAGTAATCCGGTTTTTCAAAAAAAATCGACCCAAAACAGTTGGAATAAATTTCTATTACCGTTTATTAGGAAACACAAAAATAACACATCTAATCGAAGAGAATCCGGTTATGCAAAAACAACTAACAAGACCTTACGAAGAAAAGGAGAATTATTTAAAACCTATTTTTTATAGTCAGTATAAGAAAGAAGATATGGAAAAACTAATAAGCGGCGACAATCTATTTAAAATTCCCGGAATAACTCCGGGAGTAAATTACCAACAAGAATGAATTAACATTACAGCGCCCTTGTGGTGAGGCTAGTGTTGCACGCCGTTCATAGTTTTGCCACTTTTCTTCCTAATTCGTATGCTTTCTCCATGTATTCCTTTTTCTCTTTCACCTCTCCTCTTCGTGTTACCCCCGGAGCTATTATTTTTCCGATTAAATTCATTTCTAAGAAATTAAAGCTTTTTTCAAAGAATGATACGACCGGAGCCACAGTATCATCATTTTCATCTTCGAACGGAACTGCTATAACCGCTAATTTATCCTTTATCTTTTTTCTGTTTTGAGGACTGTTGAAATAAACAAAGCGGTCTATAAACGCTTTCATCAAAGCCGTCGGTCCATACCAGTATACCGGTGTGCCGAAGACTATAACATCACTTTCTATAATCTTCTCGTAGAGATTACTCATATCGTCTTTTTTTACACATTTTTCACTCTCCCAGCAAACATAGCAACCGTCGCATTCTTCTATACTTAAATCGTTAAGAAAAATAACATCCGTCGAAACACCTTCACTTTGTACTCCTTCCAGGATTCTCGAAACTAATACATGTGTATTTCCGTTTTTTCGAGGACTTCCAACAACTCCCAGTACTTTTTTCATAGTTACACCGTCCTTATACGAATTGAAAATTTTTTTTATCATTAATGGAGTATAACTTTTTCATATATTCATACTTCTTTAAGATGTAAATTTTAACGAAATAGAGCAGATAAGTCAAGATGTTGTTTTGCCACGAAGGCACTAAGACCCAAAGATAATAGGACGCAGATTAAAAAGGGTTAACAGGATTTTTTGTTGTTTGTTTTTACAACTCAACAACTAAACGACTTAATTACTTAACCGATTCGAAGAATCTACGTACAGGGACAACAAAGAGCACAAATTACACGAATCCTCACCCCACTCTAATTTTATAAGTTATGTCGCAATAAATTGTAAAACAAAACCAATAATTAAAAGAAAAGCTCCTAACAGACCAAGGAAGGATTCTATATTTGATCTTTCCTGTATAAGGAATAAAGTCCCGAATATTATTACAAAAGGGGAGATAGCGATAGAAAAAACAGTCGTTAATATAGACAGAAAAAGAAAACTCAATGCCAGGAAAGATGCGATAGGTTTAGAGAAAGGTTTTTTAAAAAATAAAATTATATCTTCAGACGAGTTAAATGAAAATTCTTTAAACATTTGTTCTATATCTGAGGGAGATACATTCTTTCTTAGTTTAATTTGTTTAGATAATAATTGTAGTGCCATTAGAAGAATAAAACCAATAAAAGGTTCAAAAATCTTAGAGGCAATTATTTGAGGAAGATTTTTAATATTTTTTTCCCATCTTTTTAAGCGCCCCATCCCAGCCATATGAGAAGCAAGAAGAATAGAACCTATAAAATTTAAAATTAAACCTAATTTGTATATCGCCATATGTAAAGTCTTTTAAAAAGTCAATTTGTCTATTTTATATATCTACTTTCTAAGCCTAATGTATCCAAAAAGCAACTTCTTTTTTTTCCTGTAATATTTGGCCCAAAAGATATATTGCGTGGTCGCCTATACGAATGTAACAAATACAATTTTTCAATAGCACGAGTCATTGATACGTAAAACAGTCTGGCTTCTTCTTCTAAATCCGCTATTGGATTAGGAAAAATATCCTCTTCAAGACCTGCTATTATTACTACATCTGCTTCAAGACCTTTAGCTTTTCTCATTGTCATCATTTGAACAGACCCAAATCCTAAAGGCTGCTTTCTTTCAAGTAAGTTCGAAATTGATAAAAGATCTTTCGCTAATTTGTCAGGTTTGCTCCATACTCCACTTGCTTCTGATAATAATTTGGAAAAACTTCCTAAGTCTTGCTCTTTATAATTGTGGAACGATTCCAATAAGGCCTCTAAACAATTGTAAACTTTTGAAATGATATCATTCTCTTTATCCTTACTCGACAACACTGAGAACAAATTATGCGTTCTGTCCACAGATTCCCATAACTGAGCCACTTCCTGTTCGACTTTAATACGCCTCGCTATTGTTTCTGGTTTGCACCTATTGCTTTTTTTTGCACCTGGTACTCTAACTATACCATGGTTTATAAAATCTTCCAATACTAGCCTTGTTAGAAAATTATCATTAGGGTTTCTAATCCATTTCAATATATTCCAGATAACATTAAATCTTTCATTTGCATCTTTAGAAAGTAGATTAATAGGACACTGATGAGGTATGCCATATTTATTTAGAGTATCAGATATTTTTGGAAAAAATTCTTTTTTAGGGACAAGAATTAAAACACGTTTTTTCTCTTTTACAGCCATTCTAGATTTATTTGCAACAAACTCTGCTTCTTTACCTTCATAAGAAAGTTGAAATACTTCTGGAGGTTCTCCATTTTTAACATGGAATTTTAATTCGTGAGGCCCTGTCCATTTTTTATAATAATTACTCAATACTTTTATAGCTGCATCCATAGTGTTTTCATGACATCTCCAACTATGTTGTAAAGGTGGAGTGATTGCCTCAGGAAAGTGATCGTCGAATTTTAAAATAAAATTTGGATCAGCCCCTCTAAATCCATAAATGCTTTGAGCATCATCACCTACCGCAAACAAACCATTTCTGTTCCTTCTACTTAATAATTCAATCATTTTAAACTGTGCTGCATTAATATCTTGATATTCGTCAACCAATAAAAATTTTGCTTTTTTCTGATACTCTTTAAGAATAACATCATCTTTTTCCAATAATCTGTTTGCGAATATTATCTGATCATCAAAATCTATTCTGTTGCATTTGGCCATAATTCCCCAGTATTTTTCACAAATTAAGCATTTATCTGCTTCTCTTTCTATTTTACAATCACCATACTCTTTACATTTCTTTGATTCTTTTCCGACCTTTTCCTCAAACCCATTTATTAAAGAGGCATCTCGATACAGTAATTCTTTTACTTTATCATTACCTTGAACATCTAGGTTTCCCTTTCTTAAACCAAATAGATTCGGCTTTAATTTTACAATCTCAAAACCCAGTGCATGGAGTGTTGATATTTTTGGTAAATTGCTATATGGTATGTTAAATTTCTTTAATAGAGTATTTCGCATATTTTGCATAGCATCTACCCCAAACGTAACAACTGTAATGTTTTTGTTGTCAACGTTTTTGTCTAATAATTTTTTTGTATGATCGCAAAGTAGATATGTTTTGCCAGCGCCGGGACCAGCAAGGACTAAAGTCGGTTTATCGAAAATGTTAACTACCTCTTCATATTCTATTTTTTTAATAATAACAACTTCCCTATTCCATATTTAATTTAGTGTTTTTCAGGCAATGTTGCACGAATTCGATTCACAAGCTGTTCTTTAAGATCCTCTGGTTTTTCCCAAATTATATGATTGTATTGACGTGTATCAAAATGGAGGCTTTCTTCATAATCTTTTCTACAAGTCCATATAACGGGTATGCCTAAACCTTTTGCAAACCCTGCTTCAAAATAAACTCCTCCTCTTTGGCCAGTAAAATCGGCAACAAGTAAACCGCTCTCTCGGATTCCGGCGATTATAACATCACAAATTTTTTCGTTATGTTCTTTGAAGTCTATCCTCAATGGAGTATATCCGGTTTCTATTAATGCTGGTTTAAATCCTTTTTTCCAAGCAACATCTAATTTTTTATCAAACCACATTGCTATAAAAGCTTGCTTTGATTTTATTTCCCTAAACTTAAGTTCTTTGATAAATTCCCAACCATCCAAAGAAAGTATATATCCTTCCCTGCTTGCAGCAGGCTCAATCAACCCTAGTTCTTTTGCCTTACTTACGTAAAAAAGGAATTCTCGAGTATCTTTAGAATATAAAAGAGTATAATCAAAGCTTACATCTACTTTCAATCCTACCTCAGGATAGTCCATCTTTTCGTATATATGTTTAATTAACAATTCAACCACTTCAAAAGGCTCTTTCGGAATTTTTGTTGAATCTAAAATCTTTTTAAAATCTTCCCCATAAAAAAGATTTATTTTTTCTCCTTTCTCATAAAGATTTCTAATTGCACCTGAAAGCACATGGCTTTCCCCATATTCACTTAGATCTGATGCGAAACAAATTTCGCTAATCTGAAAATCTCCACATCGCTTACATGAAATAAAGCGTATTAATCTCCCATCAGTTGCCTGTTTTATTGTACAATCTTCAAACTTGCATATCGGACATTTATCTTGATTACTCATAACTTAATATCTCTCTGTATTTTTGATGGCATGTTTCACTATCCAACAATCCCTCCCCAAATTTCTTTTTTCCGGATGAGGCGATTTTATTACGATATTCATACGGTGCGTAGCACCGGGGCATGAGTCTCGAATTGTTAGTCACTAGTCGAAAAATCAAACAAACGATATTCATGGTATGTTTGAAATTTATGGAGATTGGTTGTTAAGTCAAGCCCATTATTTCAATACAAATATCAAAAAAGATTTTTTATTAATAATTATAAAATTGTCAATGGATTCAACCCCTATATACAGTAATTGCTCAAGCAGTTTTTTTAACATATTTTAGCCAATCTTTCTTTTTGTTCTTTAAATTGAATTAATAATTCATCGAATATATCAATTATTTGCGGTCTTAACCCCTTTATGTTCTCAATAAATTCTTCTTTTTTACTTATAGTATATTCTCTTAGTTTTTGAGAACGATATTGTAATAAAATTTTACTATTTCTTTGCTTTTTAATCTCATTATTAAGGTACCACGACCTTAACTTCCATAAGTTTTCATCTTTATATGGTTCTATATGTATAATGTGATCTCGCCGATCCCTATATTTACTTGTTTTCTTTCTAAAACTTTTTATCAGACTACGGCTCCTAGTCTGTTTTACCTTTAAGTTTTTAATTATTGCTTTATAAGTTACTTCTTCTTCACTGATACAAAGATGAAAAACACCATTTATTAATTGTAGTAATCTATCTAATAAAGACATATACCTTATATAGAAATTTTCAATAGTATATAACAAATAGTCTATCCTATCAGGCCTATCCTTTTTTGAACTAATCTTGTAATCGTAGTTAGTAAGAAAATCAACTGTATATTCCAGTTGATCGAATGTATGGAGGTTAAGTGTTATATTTTCTGTAAAAGTTAAACGAGCTGGTTGAAAGGGCCACTGATTACCTTATAATAAAAATTAAAAAGGGAGGTAAAAAGTGACCCAAATAA
>Ga0307432_1002296_pt1 | contig 10567 bp, 8 predicted proteins | sample SalMarWE160150MG_FD_202158 | JGI IMG/M metagenome (GOLD analysis project Ga0307432, IMG submission 202158) | Salt marsh sediment microbial communities from the Plum Island Ecosystem LTER, Massachusetts, United States - WE1603-150 | ecosystem: Environmental > Aquatic > Marine > Intertidal zone >...
TTGTCAGCCACAAAAACGTCCTCGACGTAGAGCAAACTACGCCTCCGGGCGTTTTTGGCCTGCCGCCTTGTCCTCGGACTTTTCGCTCGGCCTCATAACGACCAGGTTATTCGGATAGGCTCTAAATTTCGTCCGGCTCCTCGCCGGGTGGTTAACGAATATGAAATTGCCACTATTTAATGTCCGGGAAAAAAACGGCCAAATAGCGTCTGCTAAAACAAGAACTAATCCGCCTGCTTGTGCTACATAGCAATCGAGCAGTAGTATGAGATTTCGATTCTCTTGCCGTCATTCTCTCATTTTGGCTCGAATCATCAGGTAAGTATGTAAAATTACAGCAATTGCAAATACTAAAGCAGTGTAGCGATGGATATCTAAAAGAAGCTCCTGCCAGTAAGTCCCGAAAAAGTCGAACATACTTAAAATAATCGACAGAATTAGTGGAAGTGCCGGCACAACGATTAGCCAGAAAGTTATTTTCTGCCCAAGGCCAAGACGTTCGTTAGAGGGTTCTTCACCGACTCTTTTGGTCGGAGTAAGACGCTCAAGAATATGCGTTAACCACGGCCAATCACTTTTGTTGAAACAGCAATTCCCAGCCCACATTACAGCTAAACCTGCTAAACATATCGCGAAAACCGGCGCAAAAGTTGCATGCAGCATCAGCCAGTAACCGTGAATGGGTTCTTTGAGAACCAATACCGGATAGAAACTCGTAATCGCCAATACTAAAAAGCAAAGTAATGCTAATAGATATACGAGTTTGCGAAGAGCACCCACAGGACTTAATTTCTGTTCCAGAAACAGCATTGTAAATATACGAATGGCTCTTCTCAAAATCGCAAGAGGTGCCCACCGGCATTCCTTACAGCATGGAAATGCCAAACAGCATAAACCGATACCTAAAAAGGTAGCTAAAAAAGCGATTATTGATATCGTACGAAACATATTATTCATTCTCAGTCAGACGTACTAACTTTTTCCGGCTAACACCTTCACAATACAGGCTAAGGCCCTGAGTGCATATAATAATATAACACCGCCAATAATCCCACAACAGCCGAGGGCGATAACCTTCAGCCACGGACGGAATACGAATGAAAAGGCAAACGCCCACGTATAAAAACTGTCGATATTCTGGAACTCTGTCATTTCATAAGATAAGTCTCGCTCTGCAGCAATTGGAGAATCGACAGCAACTGCACCGAAGAAGAAAGGTGCATCCGTCGAATGGCAATCCTCACACTCTCGGATGCCAAGTGATTGAGCGGCTGGCCTGACATCATGGGCAATCGGCCATAGGTACGGCTTAGCTGCATCGTGTTCAGCAGCAATCAGTTTACCCGCATTATCTATTTTGTAAAGTTTACCTGCGCTTATATAAACAGCTTTGCCTTCAATTTTCTTCTGCAATGAATTTAGCCCTTCGATAATATGCTCAGCAGTCAATATTCGCCAATCGCCGGTACGTGGTAGTTTTTCTTTGGTGAGAATTTTACCTATGGTTTTCTTGACGACTTCAAGATTTATTGGTGTTACTTTTCCTTCTTTAACAGTGCCCCAGAAGGCAGGCCAAAACATCTTATAAGGTGTGATTTTACCATTCGATTGCTTTGCGAAAACAGGATACAAAATGTGCGGCAGCGCTTCCGGCGATTTATTTATGCCGGCAATGCCCAAACTATGTGCCCTCGATGTTTTTGTCAGAATCGTTTTTTCACCGGGCCAGCGGCCTGAGTGACAGGCAGTGCAGCTTAGTTTATCAAAATGCACCGGCGGAATGCCGGCATGCGCATGTTTTAGCAGAGGCGCACCCAAACGCCCCGTCGTGTGACAACCCTCACATGATGATGTAGCTGCTAATAGGTTTGCCGAGATAAACTCTTCGCCTTCATATCCTCGGGTAATATTATGGTTGATATCGTTACGGTGACAGTCAACGCACCTCAATCCCGCCGTTAAGTGCACGTCCTCATCTACCGCCCATCTTTCCGGGCTGTTGCTGCCTACATCCAGGTTGGAATGGCAGAAGTAGCATCGTTCGTTAGCCACCTTTCTGGTAATGTCAAAGAACACCCAGTTATCCTTGTCAAATGCGTCTTCACGGTAACTGACACCTGGCGGAACCTTCTTTGGGTCATCCAGGGGCATGGGCATAAAAGGGTCGTATGTATCGGGCATATCAATAGCTGAACCGCTGGCAGAAGCAAACTCACACGATGCCGCAGCAGCCCAGCGAAAATTCTCACGGGCTATCTGGATAGCGTATTCTGTCTGGTTTTGTTCAGGGGCAGCATTATGGCAGGCGAGACAGTTGATTTCCAGCTTTCCTGAAATAAACTCTCGCATGAACTCATCGGGGTCCTGGCTTTCAAGCTCACCTGCGCCACCACCGGGGGTGTGTCTGCCAAAGAGTTTGGTGAATTGTCGAGGCGTCAGGCCCACTTGTTCCGGTTTGAAAGTTTGTGGCCAGGGACGGTATGAAAGAGGAATTTGTGTGCCGGTGGAAGCATCGACAAGAATCCACGGCTGGCCCGGCCGACCGGGTGCAACATTCGAATCAACAGCATTAAAGTGCCACCCATTACTAATGGTCGCATAGCTGTGGCACGCTTCACAAGTCCAGCGGATTGAAAACGGCAAAAGAATTTCATCATCGCCGGCTATCTTAAAACCTTTCTCGCCGTCTTCGTTCTCAGGGTACATAGGGATAAGATGGATGGGAACAGCTCGGCTGCCGTCACTTTCGTCGCCTAATAACTTCTCATCGGTATCAGCCCCCGCTGCTTTGTTTGCGGAGCAAACGGTGGGAGCAGGCAAAACAAATGCCAGCCAAATCAAGATAACTGTTACTATCAATCCCTTTTTCAATGTACGGATAATCCTTTTTTAAAAATCAGAAGTCAGAATTTTATTCCTCTGTTTTCTGTTACAAATTCCTCCGACTTATAATCGAGCTTCCGCCCGCCCTGAACTGCTTCGTTGACTTTCAGTACAGTAACAGCCGTCTCGTACCCGATTTCGGCTGGACAAGTCAGTTTTGCTTTACCACGAATCGCATCGAAGAAGTTCTCCAAGTGCGGCTTATGGTATTTATCATGGAATTCTACCGCAAATTCATACTGAAGTGGCTTAGGAGACTCACGAACGTCAATGGATGCACTTTCTTCTTCCTCTTGCTTTTCTTCAATCATCCCCTTCAAGTAACCCTGCTTAATCCATTTTTCCCACTTTTCTGCCGGAACCCATCCTTCACGGTAAATACCGTCCCAGGAGCCGGCAGCTTCGGAAATATTTAGCATACCCTCGTCACCCATAAAGGCTTCAAAGTAGCCACCCCTGCTATTGGTGGTTATTGTTTGATAAAACGCTCTGACTGTCCCGGCCTTCGTTTCATATTCGAAAATAGCCATAACATTGTCATACCAGTCGTGCCCTTTGAAGTAGTCAATGCCGCCACTGGCTATCACAGATTCGGGATTTGCTTCTAAGAACCAGCTATAAATGTCAATCTGGTGTGAGCCAAGGTCAACAATAGGGCCGCCTCCAAGCCCCTTATACCACCGCCAGTTTCGAAATTGTTTCATCGACTCATAGCCGTATTTATTCAGTGTAGCGGTGTCGATATCACTTCCTTTCGGCCAACCTAAATCTTCGCAAGCATTTTTGCTTCGGTTCCACTGCCCATTTATAGTGGTGATTTGACCCAGTAGCTTGGCTTCTTTAATAAGCTTTTCAAAGCAATAAATGTAGCGGGGATTGCTGCGGCGCTGGTGACCAATTTGTAATAATTTTCCGGTTTCTCTCGCAGCCTGTACCATCTGCCGTGCACCTTCCAGAGTATTGGACATCTCTTTTTCGCAGTACACATGAAGCCCCGCTTTAAGAGAAGCAATCGTATGCTCTGCATGGCAGAAGTCAGGCGTGGCAATGAGTACTGCATCGAGGTCCTTTTCAGTAGCGAGCATTTCCTGGTAGTCAACATAAGTATTGTTCTCGTGGCGATATTTTTTCAAAAGCCCCGAGGCACGCTTTTGATTATAAGCTGGCCAGATGTCGCAGACTGCCTTAAACCGAATGCCGGGTATCTTTAGGCAGGCGGTCATCAATACCTGGCCCTGCTCTCCAGCCCCAAGTAAGGCCACGTTTATATCGTCTGTTTTTTTGCTGCCGCCTGTCTGTCCAAAAACACCCGGCGACAAGACTAATCCTGCCCCTACTGCTGCGGTAGAACGAAGAAAACTGCGTCTGTCTATTTCTTTTTTAGTTTTTTGTTCATTCATTATGCTTCCATCTACTCCATAAACTTAGAAAATTATCATCAATTCTACTATTATGTATTATCGTATTACTGTTGATAACTGTCAAGCGGACTTCTCTTGGTTTTTCTGCTTGCCAGCCGGTCTTTTGGAGGGCAGGTGCTATCGAAGCACAGCAAGTCAAATGCAGCTTCACAACTTTCAACTATCACTCGGCCACTGATATCATCGTTGAAAAAAAGGAGGGTGGTCAGGGTCATTTAATTCCTCTTAATTAATTCACTCCGGCCCCCTCTGACCCCTTTTCCCCCCAAGCTGCCTAAGCTCGAATTGACTCGTAGGCAGCGATAATTTTGTCTATTAGCTGGTCCATTTCTTCATTCACAACCTGGTGCGATGGATTTGAATCATACCAGGATATTATTTCTTTAGCCCCATTTATAAAAGGGATAGTTGCAGCGTAATCCGGTACGATAGTTTTAATTTTAGTGTTATCAAAAATCATGCTATGTGCTTTATCTCCCAATAGACTTGCCCCCCATTCCGAGTCAAAAGATGCAATCAACTCTGAAGGAATGTGTATTATACGAGCATTTGTGCCTGCCGCCTCTGCAACTATTTCAAAAATCCGGTTCCAGGTCAGAATCTCATCCGAGGTTATATGGAACGCCTCGCCAATCGCGTGATTATTCCCCATTAAACCGACAAATCCTTTGGCAAAATCCCGATGATGGGTTAAAGGCCATAGAGAAGAGCCGTCGCCATGAACAATTACCTTCTTACCCAGTCGCATACGGTTTAATACGGTGTATTCTCCGTGCATAGGTAATAAGGTAGCATCGTATGTATGTGAGGGACGGACAATTGTTACCGGAAAGCCATCCCGGTGAAAGGAGTCCATCAGCAGTTGCTCGCAGGCGATTTTGTCCCGTGAATACTTCCAATAAGGATTACTGAGCGGAGTGGATTCTATAATAGGCAAACTTCTCGGTGGTGTTTGATAAACCGATGCGGAACTGATGAAAATATACTGCTTCGTACGATGCCGAAATAACTCCAGGTCTGTTTCGATATGGTCCGGCGTGAAAGCGACCCAATCAGCAACCACATCGAAAGTCATCTCATCTAAAATTCGATTAATCAGGTCTTTATTGCGGATGTCCCCGTGTAAGACTTGAGCACCTGCTGGTATGATACGTTTAGTTTGACCGCGATTAAGTAAATAAAGGTCGATACCGCGTTCTATGGCTAATTTAGAGCAAGCTGAGCTAATTATGCCTGTGCCGCCGATGAATAGAACTTTCAAGAATTCCTCCCAACCGCCTGGTTTTTTAAATTCCTTCAGTTCGTTTAGATTTTAGCTCGCTTGCCACTTTATTGAAGTATTCCACGCACTGCTGCATCTCCGGCAGGGAGTTTTCCCAGTTGTATTCATATTCAATCGAGAATACACCCTTGAAGTTCTGCCGGTGGAGCTCTGCGAGAATCGCTTTTATATCCGCCTTGCCCGTCCCCCACGGCACGCAGTGGGCATCAAGCGAGCCGAACTCGTTCATATCCTTCAGGTGCAGGGAAAGGATACGGCCCTCGAGCTTTTTCAGCGCCTCAACAGGATTAATGCCGGAGCGCACCCAGTGGCCCGTATCGGGGCATGCACCGAGCCACTTGCTCCGCCCTTCGCAGACTTTCAGCACTGTATCGGGGTTCCAATAGTGCGTTGGATTTGCATGATTGTGAATTGCCACGCTAATCTTGTATTCCTGGCATAATTTATCGAGCAGGTCGAACGCATCTTCCGGCGGCTCTGATACTATCGTCTCAATCCCCATATCTCTGGCAAAATCAAAGACTTTTCTACATTCTGTTTCGTTATTCGGCAGTGCAACAACGCCATAGTTTACGAGCTTCACTCCCGCATCTCGCAGCTTTTGCAGGACCTCCGCCTTCATCTCAGATGACATATTATGGTCAAACCTGGCATTACCCTTTTCCTTGCTGATGCGCTGACCGGGATATGCCTCAATATAGCGCAGCCCCAGTGCCTTAGTCTTCTCTACCGCTTCGTAAAATGTAAAACGGTTAAACGACCACGCCTGCACCCCAAGCCGCCAGTTCTCATTTTCAACATTGTCAGCCCACACTTTAACCTCGCTACACATACTTATAACAAACACCAATAAGATAATAATGATTATTGTCCTTTTGTTCATCTGGTTTTTTCCATTTCCAATCAGAATTCGGAATTTTATTCTTTTGTCTTCTGTTAAAGACTCCATCCTTTGCGATACTTCTTATTAATGTATTTTTTCGCTTCGGGTGCGTTGGTTGCCTTCATCTTTTTGGAGTCCCACTCGATTCTCCTACCCAGCCGTACTGCCAGATTGCCTACCAATAAAGCCTCGGTAAATGGGCCGGAATACTCGAAGCCTGCTAATGCTTTCTTGGGGTTATTTTCCTTGCAGGCCTGAATCCATTCCTTATGATGTCCGGGCGACCTGGGCAGCGTTTTTTCAGGCCGTTGGTATTCCTTCATCTTTGACTCAGGGATAATCCTCGGTGCACCGGCCCAGCCATCGCAGATGATTTTGCCATCGTCTCCAATGAACAAGATGCCGTTCTTACCAAGCTCACGTTCTTCTTCCAGCTCCGGCGGACGAGGCGGCATCTGACCGCCGTCATACCATATCATTTTCACCGGCGGTCGGTTACCTTTGGCAGGGAAGTAATAAGTTATAATCTGCCAGTTCGGAAATGTCTCGTTATTAACCGGACTGGTTTCTGCCTCGACAGCATATGGAACATCGAGGTCCAGGCAGAAAAAGGCAGGGTCCGTGTTATGCACCGCCATATCTCCCATAGCACCGCAGCCGAAATCCCACCAGCCGCGCCAATTAAACGGTACATAAGCCGGATTATATGGCCGCCATGGCGCAGGACCAAGCCAAAAATCCCACTGGAGCATATCAGGCACCGGCGGCGTGTCCTTGGGCCTATCGATACCCTGTGGCCAAATCGGACGATTAGACCAGACATGCACCTCACGGACAGTACCGATTGCGCCATCATGAATAAACTCGTAGGTCAGTCGCAGCCCTTCGCCGGCGTGGCCCTGGTTACCTACCTGGGTAACCAATTTTTTCTTACGGGCCATCTTCGTCATTTTGCGGACCTCGTAGATAGTATGCGCCATCGGCTTTTCAACATATACGTGCTTACCCATCCTCATCGCCCTCATTGCAGCCGGGGCATGCGTATGGTCCGGGGTAGCTATCACCACTGCGTCAATGTTTTTGCTTTCTTTTTCCAACATATCGCGGAAGTCACAATATATTTTGGCCTTGGGGAACACTTCGAAGGTTCCAGCAGCCCGCAGCAAATCCACATCGCACAGCGCCACAATGTTCTCGCTGCTGACTTCTTTAATATCCCATCTGCCCTGACCGCCCACCCCGATACCGGCTATATTGAGTTTTTCACTCGGCGGTATATGGCGGGGACCTCCCAGGACATGCCTGGGCACAATCGTAAACGCCGCCACCGTCGCCACGGTACCACCGATAAAATCACGCCGGGAAATTTTCCCCTCGCTTCTTCGCTTTGCGAAGCAAAACGGCGTGGGCTGTTTAGTGTTCTCTTCGTTTTTCATATTAGTATTCCTCAACAAACAAGGGGTCAAAACCCCACGTAAAACCCGCCAAAAGAACGGCGGACAGGTGTGGGGCTAAATATTCGGCCTGCGGTTTCACCGCAGGTTTTAACTCACGAACTTGTCCTCGGCACTGCGAAACGCCCGGTCCGCCTCCGGCGAACTTATTGCGAACATGGCAATTCAACAAGCCAGATATTGCGATATTGTACTTCATTGCCGTGGTCCTGCAGACATACTCCGCCGGGCTCCTTTACATTATTGTCCATTGCGACGGCTGTCGGCCTTGGGACTATTAAGTTCTCGTGAATTGTTACGCCGTTATGAACGACACTCACCTGTGCGTCGTTGGCTTTTTTGCCTGCTGCATCAAACCGCGGCGCCTGGAAAGTAATATCATAAGTTTGCCACTGCAAAGGAGGTGCACACATATTCACCCGCGGCGTACCAATCTCATAAACACCCCCGCACTCATTGTGCCGTGCTTTAAGACCATAACTATCGAGTATCTGCACCTCGTACCGTCCCTGCAGATATACACCGCTGTTGCCGCGAGACTGACCACGCGCTGTAGGCATAAAGGGAGTGCGAAACTCCAGGTGCAGCTTGAAATCTTTGAACTTTCTTTCTGTTACTATAGAACCGGCCCCCGATACGACCTGCATTGCCCCGTCAGCTCGTCCCCCTTCTCCGAGAGACGGGACGAGCTTCCATCGCACTTTATCTGTTTGTACCTTGTTCAGGTCAACCTGCTTCCACTGTACCCCTTGTGCATCCGTTCTTTCCGGCTCAAAGGCCACATCAAAGAGCGCTTTAAAATCTTTGCCTTGCTGTTGATAAGGCCCAGCTGTCTCCCAAATCGTCAAGAATCCGTCATTCTTTTTGTAGTATCCGTCGGTTCCAGCGTCGCCGGACTCGATTAAGGCCATTTCTTTAATTCCGTCAAGCAGTTTACCTTTGCTGTCGGCCAGTCGCACGCACGCCTCCCAGCCTCCACCACCGTTGGTAACCTTCAGCAGAAGGTCATTCCACTGTGCTTTAAGCGTTACCTGCTTTTTGTCCTCTCCCGGTTTCAACGCACGCCCAACATTGTTTGCATGCACCAGCTCACCATTGAGCCACACCTTAACGCCATCATCACTGCCCAGCTCAAGCACTGCCTGCCGCTGCTCATCCGACCAAACCCTGCTCCGCAAATACGCCGCAGCGTTATCGTGACCGCCCACAAACTCGGCAATACCAATACGCCCGACAAATGTTCCAACATGCTCCCAATGGTCAAAGTTTGTGCCGTCGAACAGAACTATCGCCCCAGCCGGCGGCTTCGCACCAAGCGTTGGCGAAATACGATAAACCTTCTCCAAAGCAAAATCAGCTGAGATGTATTTACCTTCGTTGTTGTGTCCTTTCATTGTACCGGTCAGCCTGCCATCCTTGATAGCTGCCTTTATGTCGGACTCGGCGCCTTCACGCTGAACAATGCCTGCAAATCGCACTTCTGTATCTTCGCTCTGGCCTTCGAGTACTGCTATAGGCCGTGTTTTTGTGTCGAACTGATTAAGAAGATTCAGACGATACTTTCCTTTGCCCAAAGCTATGACTTGCGCTGCCAAAGATTCTGAGCCGATTCCAGTTCCTTCAGCCTTTTTCCAGCTACCCTGCCAGTCCCCCATAAATGCGTCAGCACTGTCAATCGACTTTTTGGCCTCCTGAATAAACTCATCTGTTGTGGAGTTTGGCGACGAATATAAGACAGAGGACAGAAGACAGAGGACAGAGAACAGAAAACAGAGGAACAAAATTCTGAATTTTGATTTCTGACCTCTGGCTTCTGACTTTTGATATCTGTCTTCTGACTTCTGATTCCTGGTTCCTGATTGAATAATCATAGTTTTTATCCCCCTTTTATGTACGGCTGTTTTTTAATGTTAACGAAACCGGATTAATCTATCGCCTTTATCTCCAATCACTCAATCCTTTTTAGTACTTTTTGTGCCTTCTCGCGCACCAAATCACTTTTTGTATTTTGGACAACTTTTTGCAGAGCTGCTTTGGTTTCCTTAGGATGGCTGCGGAGCGTGACTCCAGCAATTTCTACAACCGCTAACTCCGCTTCCTGCTGCAGAGCCGTATCCTCTAAATATTCAGCAGCCATTTGCAGTGCGGCGATGGATTTGACGTTGGCCAGTCCTGACAGCGCCTGCCTTTGTAATGACGTATCCTGTTCGCCGAGGCGAATTGCCTGCTTATACAGATTAACCGTCTCATCCGCAGGCCTATCACTTTCAAGACCAATTAGACGTATAAACCCGCGCAGGGCCAGAATCCGATGTACGTTATTGTCAGAGTTCTGCGCCACATCCAGCAGGTCAGCTATCGGTGCAGGGCTCGGCCATTCCGACAGGGCACGAACAGCGGCATCCTGTATGTTGACATTCTCGTCTTTCAGGGCTGAGCGAAGCACTTCTAAGGAATTGTCATCTCCGATTTTACCGAGCACACTCAGCAGAGAGCACCGGCCTTGCACATCTTTAACCGAAGGCAGCACGGCTAATACCGCATCGGCCTGTCGATTGCTGTCACTTTGCTTTCGTGCAACTGAGGCCACAGTCTTTTCCCCCTCCGTACGTTCGGCCTGGCTTTGTGCTTTTAACAGTAGTTC
>Ga0307432_1002301_pt1 | contig 10556 bp, 2 predicted proteins | sample SalMarWE160150MG_FD_202158 | JGI IMG/M metagenome (GOLD analysis project Ga0307432, IMG submission 202158) | Salt marsh sediment microbial communities from the Plum Island Ecosystem LTER, Massachusetts, United States - WE1603-150 | ecosystem: Environmental > Aquatic > Marine > Intertidal zone >...
GCGCCGGATCGTAACGGCCGTGGTGAGGCGTCAAAAGGATGTCGGCCCTCAGGCGACCTTTGTATTCATGGCACAGCCGTTCCATGGCCCTGCCCTGGATGTCGCCGGTCAGGAGGAAGCTCAGCCCTTTGAACCGGCAGAGAAGCACCAGAGACTTCTCGTTCTCCGGGAGACCGGGGTCGTGCACGAACCGTGCGTCGGGATGCAGGACATCGCATCGCAGGTCACCGGCCTCGATGCGGTCGCCCTCGGCCAGGAGGACGGGCAGTTTCACCGCCTTCACGCCTTCTCTGACTTGGGCCGCGCCGGCCTTCAGCTCGCCCGCCCGGGCCAGGATGATGCGCGCGACGTCGAACCGCCGCGCCAGGTTCGGCACGAAGTTGCAGTGATCGCGGTCCAGGTGGGAGATCACGACGGCATCAAGGCGGTCGACGTGCTCGGCCCAGAGCATCTCGCTCAACGCCGTTGCGGCGCTGGTACGGAGCGAACCGGCGTCAAACAGGATCGTCTGCCCCTCCGGAAGCCGAAGGACGACGGCCTGCCCTGCGCCCACGTCGGCCACGGTCAGTCGGAAGCGGCGGTCCGCGTGCGCAGCAACGTCATGGGCGAGATAGCTTGCCGCCAGCACGATGGCGGCGGCCACAAATGCCCTGCGCCCCAGCGGCAGCCGGTCCCGCTGCACCCAGACGACGAGGGCTACGTAGAACAGCCCCAGCCACCACCACGGCGGAGACGGCATGTAGACGCCGCTGCCTGGCAGCCGGGTCACTAGCCCCAGCACGTACTCGATGTCGCCGCTCAAGTACAGGGCCAGGGGCAGGAGCAGGCCTGCCCCCAGCCCGCCGACCAGGAGCGAGATAACCAGCGCGAAACACGTCAGCAACAGAAGCAGCACCAGCAGCCACACGATGACGTTCACAAGCGGCCCGAGAAGGCACAGAAGGTTGAAGTGGTAGGCCTGGATCGGCGCCGTCGCCGCCCACACAACGCAGGCGAGCAGCAGGTAGCTCCTGGCCCACTGCCACAGGTCGGCCGCCAGTGGCCTCTCGCCGGGCTGCTGCACGCGCGCCAGCCAGTCCTCCCATGGCCAGAGGAGCCCGTGCAACTGGGGGTAGATGCAGACGATGGCCCAGACCGCCACGAAGGTAAGCTGGAAGCCCGCCGTGAACAACTGCTGCGGCCAGAAAAAGAGTATGACAAAGGCCGAAGCCGCCAGCGCGGAAAGCGAGTCCCACTGCCGGTGCACGAGCGGCGCGGCCAGCATGAAGCTCAACATCCATCCGGCGCGCGCCGCCGAGACGTGGAAGCCCGTGAACAGGACGTAGGCCCAGACGAGCCCTATCGTCAGAACCGCGCGCATTTGGACGGGAACGTTCAGCCACGCCAATGCCCAGGCGACGAACACGCAGAAGATCCCCACGTGCAGCCCGCTGATCGCCAGGAAATGGAGGGTGCCCGATTCCTTCAGCAGGTCCGACTGGCCCTCCGACAAAGCGCCCCGCTCCCCGAACAGCAGTGCGACTATCAGGCCGTAGCGGGGTCCGAGGCCCCCATCTCCCGACCCGACGCGCTCCTCCAGCCGTCGCATCGTGAGCGTGCGGAGCCGGGACACGGCGGCCGGAATCGAGCTGTACCAACGCGCGCGCGCGATCACCTGGACCGCCCCCGGGCTGCTTACGGAAGCCGTGCCGTAGCTGCCTGATCGCTGGTAGCGCAGCGCACTGTCCCGCTGGCCCGGGTTGGTGGCCGGGCGGTTCCGGGACAGCCGCGCGAAGAGTTCAATCCTGTCCCCCCCGTTCAGGTCGGGCCGCTCCCCGCCCAGAAACAGCGCAATGTTGCCGGCCGCCCTCTGCCACTGTCCGCCATCGCTGGAGAGCGCCTCCAACTTCACCCGGGCCAACCAGAACCCGGCGGTCGATTGCCACGACGGGGAAAACGCGCGCTCACGATAGTGCCAGACAGGCTCCCGGACCACCTCGCCCCGGAGGTGGTAGTAGGCGCCCTGGCGCAACGGCAGGTTCTTCAGGTGCCAGGGCGGCTCGTGCCGAAAGCGCGCGACGTGGCAGGCTCCCCCGAGCGGGATGAGCAACAGCAACGCCAGCAGCCAGTGCCCCCATGGGCGGAGGCCCCGCCTGCCCCCCCATACCGACAGCACGACCGCCGCGAACCCCAGCACGAACCAGGCCCACGCGTCCGGTCGCAGCGCCGCGTCAAGCGCTATGCCGCACGCCAGTCCCATCAGGGCGGGGACGATTGGGCGATGGCGCGGCGGCAACTTCCGTTGCTCTTCCTGTGGGGGTTCGTCCCGTCCCAACGACGGCCTCTGTGCCAGAGCACCTCCATCGAAAACCTTGCACGTCCTGACGTAACATACCGAACCGACGCAGCAGATTGCAACGTGGCCGCGCTAGCGCCGCGGCTCGAAGAACCGGCGAAGCAGCTCGAGGGCCTCTGCCTCCAGAACGCCGCCGAGCACCTCGAAGCGGTGATTGAGCCGGCGCTCGGCCGGCACGTTGAGGACCGATCCGCAGGCCCCGCTCTTCGGATCGGCCACGCCGTAGACGAGCCGCGCCACCCGCGCGTTGACGAGCGCCCCAGCGCACATGCAGCAGGGCTCCACCGTGCAGTAGACGGTTGCGCCTTCCAGCCGCCAGTGCCCGAGGACCTCCGCTGCCTGCCTCAGCGCCACGATCTCCGCGTGGGCCGTCGGGTCCTGGAGGGACTCGCGCAGGTTGTGGGCCCGCGCGATCACGTTGCCCCGGTGCACGACCACGCACCCGACGGGGACCTCGCCTTCGGCGGCGGCCGTCCGGGCCTCCTCCAGCGCCAGCGTCATGTAGGCTTCGTCATCCACGGGCGCCCTCTCCGGCTCCATCGGCGCAGTACAGACGAACGAGCGCGCTTGCAGCGCATGCTGCCCCCATGTAGCATATTGTCCGACTTGAAGGCAAGAAGTCAAGATACGCGTGTTTCCCGCGCCTCGCGTCATGGCGATAGGAGGTCCCCGAGATAATCATGCCGCGGTTCACGGCACGGCAACTGGCGCAGATGGTCGGCGGCAGGCTGGTCGGCCCGGCCGACGTAAGCGTTCAGAACGTCAGGGCGCTGGAGCTTGCCGGCGCGGGCGATCTGGCATTCCTGCGCACCGAGGCGAGAAAGGACGACGCGCGGAGGTGCAGCGCGGCCGTGCTCGTCACCCCGCAGGAGCTGGAGCACTACGCGGGGACCATGATCGTCTGCGAGGATCCCGGCGCGGCGATGGCCGCCATCCTGGCGGCGTTCGCCGAGGCGAGATTCCCCGCCCCGGAAGGGATCACCCGGCTGGCATCAGTCAGCCCGTCCGCCGTGCTTCGGGAAGGGGTGGCTGTCGGAGACTTCGCCGTCATCGGTGAGGGAAGCGAGATCGGCGCCGGTGCCGCGATCCACTCGCAGGTCTGCGTGGGACGGGATTGCCGCGTCGGCGAACGCACCATCCTCTGCGCCGGCGTGAAAGTCCATGATGGCTGCGTCATAGGTTCCGAGTGCCTCGTCCAGCACAACGCCGTGATCGGTTCGGAGGGGTTCGGGTTCCTGCAGCGCGAGGGGCGCCAGCTCAAGGTCCCCCAGGTGGGGACGGTCAGGATAGGCGACCGCGTCCAGATCGGCGCGTTGACGACCGTTGACCGCGCGACCCTCGAAGCAACCGTCATCGAGGACGGCGCCAAGCTGGACGACAACTGCCACGTGGCCCACAACTGCCACATCGGCCCCGATTGTGTCATCGCCGCGGGCGCCATGATCGGCGGCAGCGTACGGCTCGGCAGAAGCGTCATCCTGGCCGGCGACGTCGCCGTCAAGGACCACGTGAGCGTGGGAGACGGCGCCATCGTGGCTGCCGGCTCGGGCGTGCACCGCGACGTTGCGCCGGGCGAGGTGGTCTGGGGCTACCTCATTCGGCCCCTCGCCGAGCAGCGGCGCATCTTCGCCCTGCTGGGCCGCCTCCCGGAAATGGCGCAGAAGCTCCGCCGCATCGAGAAGGAACTCGACGCGCTCCGCCGCCGCCCGGAAGGGCAGCCCTGATGAAGAGAGCCGTGCCATGGCCGCGGCCATCGGCCCTGCCCACGTGATTGTTGAGCCGGTCTGCGGCCCGGCTATAATGTTATCGCCCGTGTCGAAGCAGGACAATTCTGGGAGCCTTACCGGGCCCCCATTCCCCTTGGAGGCACGCCATGTTTCCCTTCAGCGAACCCTCCCGCACGAAGCGCCGAACACCGAACCCCATATCGCTCTATCTCGAGCGACTTGAGCAGCGGTTGCTCCTGTCAGGCGGGACGGGGCAGCAGACGGAGCCCTGGGAGCAGGGGGGTGACGGCGCCCCGTTGAGCATCCCGCCCATGATCGGCTCTCTCTCGGCAAGCCCCGATCCGGTGCAGAGGCCGGAAGCAGTGACGCTCACGGCAACGGACGTGAATGATCCGGACGGGGTGGTCACCGTCGTCCAGTTCTACCGGGACGCCAACGGGAACGGGACGCTGGAGACCGCCACTGATACATATCTCGGGGTGGACTCCAGCCCAAGCGGCGGATGGACGTGGGTCGGCAGCACGATGGATTGGCCGCTCGGCACGCAGACAGTCTTCGCCCGAGCCGAGGACAATGAAGGTGACTCGGGCGTGGCCTCGACGACGGTCACCGTGCTGAACTTCCTGCCCGCCGTTGCCTCGCTCGTGGACCAGCCGGACCCCATCACGCGTCCCGCCCCTCTGACGCTGACGGCGCGCGGCGCGCATGACGTGGACGGCACGGTGACGGCCGTCGAGTTCTACCGGGATGCCAACGGCAACGGCACGCTCGAGACCGACGAGGACGTACTTATCGGAAACGGCGTCCAGAACGTCGAAGACTCGACCTGGACCGGCTCCACGGCCGGCCTGCCGATCGGGACGCGGGCCTACTTCGCCCGCGCCCGTGACAACGACGGCGACTGGGGTCCGGCCGCTTCGACGTTGGGCACGCTTTACAATTCCGCCCCGACGATCGGTTCGCTGTCCGACGATCCCGATCCTGTCGAACGTCCCTCCGTGCTGACGTTGACGGCAGAGGCGGTGCACGACCTCGACGGCACGGTGGCGCTGGTGCAGTTCTTCCGCGACGAGAACGGGAACGCTGCGCTGGACCCGGGCACCGACCTGCTCCTGGGCGAGGATACGGACGGCGCCAACGGCTGGAGCTGGAGCGGACCGACGACCGAATGGGAGCTGATGAGTTACACTTACTTCGCGCGCGCTCAGGACAATGACGGCGCGTGGAGCAACACGGTCTCGACCACGGGCACCGTGCACGGCGCCCTTCCCAGAATCGACGACCTGACGGCCGTGCCGAATCCGGTGACGCGGCCCGCCGTCCTGACGCTGACGGCGGAGGACGTCCTGGACGCCGACGGGACCGTGGTGGCGGTCGAGTTCTACCGCGATGCGAACGGCAACGGCACGCTGGAGCCGGAGACCGACACGCTGCTCGGGCAGGGCAACCAGGATGACGACGACTGGAGTTGGGCGGGCTCGACGGCCGGCTGGCCTGCGGGCACGTTCGCCTTCTTCGCCAGGGGCCAGGACGACCTGGGCGGATGGGGCCCCGTGGCCTCCGTTCTGGTGACGATGCAGAACGTCCTGCCCGTCATCGGCAGCCTGGCTGACACCCCCGATCCCGTGACGCGCCCCGACGCGCTGACGATCACGGCCGGGGGCGTCACCGACGCAGACGGAACGATTGCCCTCGTCGAGTTCTACCGGGACGGCAACGGCAACGGTACGTTCGAGCCCGGCTCCGACGTGCTGCTGGGCAGCGACTCGGACGGAGGCGACGGTTGGAACTGGACGGGCGCCACGCTCGGCTGGTCGGTCGGGAGCCAGAGGTACTTCGCGCGCGCCCTGGACAACGAGGGCGGGTGGAGCGCCGTCATCTCCGTGACCGGCACCGTGCTGAACGCGCCGCCGACGGCGGGTGCGCTGGCCGATGCACCGGATCCCATTACGAGACCGGACGACCTCACACTTACGTTGACAGGCACGAGCGACATCGACGGGTCGGTCGTGCTGGCGGAGTTCTACCGCGACTCCGGCGGCAGCGGCACGCTGGATCCGGCCACGGATGCCCTGCTCGGCACCGACGCCGACGGCGGCGGCGGTTGGAGCTGGACCGGGAGCACGCTCGGCTGGCCGATCGGCGCCCAGACCTACTTCGCGCGCGTCCAGGACAATGACGGGGGCTGGAGCGTCGCGGCTTCTGCGACGGGCCAGGTGCAGAACGCCCCGCCGGAGATCGCTTCCCTTTCCCAGTCCCCGGAACCGGTCGGCATCGGGGGCGTTCTCACGCTGACGGCCGCGGGCGTCCAGGACCCGGACGGGACGGTGGCCCTGGTCGAATTCTACCGCGAGAGCGACGGCGTCGCGGGCCTCGACCCGGCGAGCGACGAGTTCCTGGGGGTCGGCACTGCGGCGGGGGGCGGAACCTGGGAGCTGGATGTCGACACGGCCGGCATGGAGCTGGGCGACTACACCTACCTGGCCAGAGCCCAGGACGGGGACGGCGCGTGGAGCGCTGTCGCCAGCACCACAGGCCAGGTCGGCTACGCGCTCGTGGACTCACGCCAGGTGGATGGGGCCACGATCACCTTCTACGACGTGGACGCCTCGAACGGCATCATCAATCCGAACGTCATCGCGTGGACCGCGCCGCAGTTCAACCCCGCCACCAAGGCCATTTTCGTCAACCCGGGCCGGATCGGCGACGGCGTCATTGACTTGATCCTGCTGCTGGGCAACGGCAGCAAGACGGCCGACCTCGGGGTGATGATCCAGGGCAATACGAAGCTCGGCAGCCTGGTCGATGCGCGCACGAACGCACGAGACGCGGGGTTCCTCGTGAGCGACGGGCCGGTGGGCAGCGTCAGCCTCCAGGCCGGCATCATCGGCGCACACCTTGCAGACTACGGCGAGGCGGATGAGCTGCTGTCCGTCTACACCGGCGGCGCCCTGCAATCCCTCGTCGCCATGGGCGATGTGGGCGGCGACGTGATTGTGGGCGGCAACCTGGGCCTGCTCCAGATCCTGGGCGGCGACCTGAACGGGGACGTCACGCTGACGGGCAGCAAGCTCGGCACCGTGATGGCCATCGCCGTCGCCGGCCAGGGCGGCAACATTGCGGGCGACATCGTGGCGGAGGATGGCGTGAGCGCCGTGATGGCCATCGGCGGGGGCATCTCGGGCAGCATCCAGGCGTGGGCGGGCGGGGTCGGCACCGTGATCGCCACTGACGGCCCGATCACCAGCCCGGTCATTCACGGTCGGAACGGCGTTAACCTGGTCCAGGCCATAAAGGGCGGCGTGGTCTCTTCGATTACTTCGGGCGCCGGCATCGGCAGCATCATGGCGATCGGCGGGGACATCGATCTGAGGAACGGGCGCTTGATCGCGGCGGACTCCACCGTCAACGCCATTATGGCAATAGACGGCAGCATCCTGGGCGATGGCGGCGCGAGCCCGGACATCTACGTGGACGACGGCAACTTGCGGACCCTCATGGCGATCGGCGGTCGCATCGAGAACCTGTCCGTGCAGGTCAACGGCGGCTCGTCCGGGGCCGGGGGCATCGGCGCACTGCAGGCGACCGGCGCCGGGATAACCGGCCTCTCCCTTGCTTCGCTCGGCCTGAGCTCCCTCTACTGCCCGAGTAACCTGGAGGCCGAGATGACCGTGCGCGGCACGGTCGGCAGCCTGTCCGTGGGCGGCCAGATGCTCGGAACACACATCGAGGTCACCGGCGGGAGTGTCGGCTCGGTCTACGCGGGCCGCGGCATCGAGTCGAGCAGCATCTTGCTAAGGGACGCGTCCGGCCGACTGGGCGGCAACCTGGCCAGCGTCTATTCGGGCGGAAACGTCTGTAACACCATCGTGAGGGCGGGCACGCTGGGTGCCGTGATCGCGGCCGGACGGATCACGGAGGACGCCAGTGACGGTGAGGATGAGATTCAGGCGACCGACCGTCAGTTCATCGTGATAGACGCGCACAGCTTCGCCGTCGTGACACCCTCGCAGGAGCATGTGGTCGGCGGGGTCAGGGCCTGGATCGGGCTGGACAGGACGGGGCCAACCGTGCTTGCCTGGGACCTGGTCGAGGACACGGGCAGTCCCGACGACCGGCACACCAGCGACGACACGCTCGAACTGACCTTCACCTTCTCCGAAGTGGTCTACGGCTCGGACGCCGACGTCTCCGTGGTCGATCCCGGCTCGCTGGCCGTCGCACCCGGCGCCGTCTCGGGCTGGCGGACCAACATGCTGACCGTTCTGCTCAGCACGCCCCTGACGATCGAGGGCGAGTATGAAGTGGGCCTCAGCGGGACGGGCACCATCAGGGACGCCTCCGGGAACCCGCTCGAGGGCGGCGCGGATTACGTCGCTCACTTCACCTTGGACAAGACCGCACCGACGCTGACCGGATGGAGCGTCGACGAGGACACAGGGAATCCCGGCGACGGCGTTACCAGCGACGACACTCCCGAGTTGACGTTCACGTTCTCCGAACCCGTATTCGGAGAGATTGCGGACTGCACGTTGCAGCTTCCGGACTCCCACGTGACACCCCCCGACTCCCTTACCGGCTGGGGCACCGATACGCTCGTCATGACCTTCAGCAAGGCGCTCACCCTCGAAGGCCAGTACGTGGTCACCTTCAGGAGCGTGAACGCCGTTCATGACGCGGCGGGCAATCCGCTCAACGACGGCGTCAACGAGGTTGTGTACTTCTCCCTCGACAGCACGGCGCCGACGCTCGTCGGCTGGACGCTCGCCGAGGACGGCGGCGAACCGGGCGATGGCGTGACCGGTGACGACACCCCCGAACTGACGTTCACGTTCTCCGAGGCCGTCTACGGGGCGGCCACGGACGTGACGGTGCTGGACCCCGAGGGCTATCTCATGGCACCGGACTCCATCACCGGCTGGGGGACGGACACGCTGATCGTTGCGTTCACCACGCCGCTCGACGTCGAAGGCCAGTACACGCTCACGCTCAAAGGCACGGGCACGATCGAGGACGGGGCCGGCAACCCGCTGAACGGGGGCGTCAGCGAAGTAGAGCACTTCACCCTCGACAAGACTCCCCCAGCCGTGCAGGCGTGGAACGTCGTTGAGGACACCGGCGACCCGGATGACGGACTGACCGGCGATACGACTCCCGAGCTGACGTTCGCTTTCAACGAGCCCGTCTACGGCCAGGACGCGGATGTTGTGGTCCTGGATCCGAACGCCGATCCCATCGCGCCCGATGCCATTGCGGGATGGGGCTCGAGCACGCTGATCCTCACGTTCAGCACTCCCCTGGCGCTGCCGGGCCAGTACGAAGTGAGGCTGAGCGGAACGGGCACGATCCGAGACCTGGCCGGCAATCCGCTCAACGGCGGGGCCGACCACGTCGTGCACTTCACCATCGAGTCCGAAGCGCCCTACGTGCAATCCTGGGGCCTCTCCGATGACACGGGAGACACGGGCGACGGCGTGACAAGCGACAGCACACCCGTGCTGACGTTTACGTTCTCGGAGACCGTCTACGGCCAGGACGCAGACGTAGCGGTGCTCGATCCGGACCTCGCCCCCCTCATGCCGGACTCGATTGCGGGCTGGGGCACGAACGCCCTGACCGTTGCCTTCACGACGCCTCTGGCGGTCGAGGGGCAGTATCGGCTCACGCTCAACGGCACGGGCACCATCGAGGATGCCGCCGGCAATCCGCTCAACGGTGGTGCCGACTACGTGGCCCACTTCACATTCGACGCCAGCGGCCCGACCGCGTTGGACTGGAACGTGACCGAGGACACGGGCAATCCGGGCGACGGCGAGACCAGCGACAGCACGCCCGTGCTGACGTTCACCTTCGACGAGCCGGTCTACGGCTCGGACGCGGACGTTACTGTGCTGGACCCCAATCTGTCCGGCATGACGCCGGGCGGCATCTCCGGTTGGGGCACGGACACGCTGACCGTCTCACTGAGCACACCGCTGACGATTGAGGGCCAGTACGAGGTGCGACTGAACGGCACGGGCACGATCAGGGACCTGGCGGGGAATCCGCTGAATGACGGCGCCGATGAGGTCGTGCAGTTCCGCTTCGACCAGACCCCCCCCACCGTGACGGACTGGACGCTGGAGGACGACACGGGCGATCCGGGTGACTACGTGACCGGTGACCGCACTCCCCTGCTCACGTTCAACTTCTCCGAGGACGTCCTGGGACTGGACGCCGACGTCTCCGTTGTGAATCCGGACTCCCAGCCGGTCACGCCGGACTCCATAGCGGGCTGGGGCACGGACACGCTGGCGGTCGCGTTCACCACGCCGTTGATGGTCGACGGCCAGTACACCATTACGCTGAACGCGACGGCGACGATCGAGGACGCCGCGGGCAACCCGCTCAACGGCGGCGACGACGTGGTGGTGCACTTCACGCTGGAGGCGGTCGGACCGACGGTGCTCTCCTGGGGCCTGTCGGACGACACCGGCCAGCCGGACGACGAGATC
>Ga0307432_1002303_pt1 | contig 10552 bp, 10 predicted proteins | sample SalMarWE160150MG_FD_202158 | JGI IMG/M metagenome (GOLD analysis project Ga0307432, IMG submission 202158) | Salt marsh sediment microbial communities from the Plum Island Ecosystem LTER, Massachusetts, United States - WE1603-150 | ecosystem: Environmental > Aquatic > Marine > Intertidal zone >...
AGTATAGACAATATCAAAGATCTTTTGTATATAAAAAACGAGACATTGAAATTAAATTTCAAAATACGATTAATGACTTAGAAATAGAAAGTGAGAATATGGTAGAATTAGATTTCAAAAAAGGTGATGGAATTTTGCCAGCCATTGCGCAGGATTTTAAATCTGGAAAGGTTTTAATGCTAGCCTATATGAATAGCCATGCGTGGAGACTCACCCTCCAGACTGGAGAGGCCCATTACTGGAGTCGCACACGTAGAGAAATCTGGTATAAGGGGGAAATCTCGGGTAATATCCAGATAGTGAAAGAAATTATTGTGGACTGTGACTATGATACTATCCTACTCAAGATAGAGCAGAGAGGGGGAGCAGCCTGCCATCTTGGATATGAGAGCTGCTTCCATAACAAAGTTGACAATAACGGAGAAGAAACTATCATAGGAAAAAAAATATTTGATCCAGAAAAGGTATATAAAAATGAACGTGCTTAAGCTTGGAATACCAAAGGGGAGCTTGCAGGATGCCACAATCAAACTATTTCAAAAATCAGGGTGGAATATCTCTATCACTGATCGGAATTACTTTCCTGAAATAAATGATAAGGCTCTTGCATGCTCAATCCTGAGGGCTCAGGAAATGCCAGTCTATGTAGAAAACGGAACTATAGATGTAGGCCTTACTGGTAGAGATTGGAAAGAAGAAAATGAATCAGATGTTGTTACTGTTGCTGATTTAATCTATTCCAAGTTGAGCCAAAGACCTGCCAGATGGGTTTTAGCGGTATCTGCTGACTCCGATATCAAAGAATTGTCTGACCTCAATGGTAAAGTGATAGCAACAGAACTGGTTAACTTTACCAGAAAATACTTCGCCCAAAAAGGGATCGATGTTAAGATTGAATTCTCATGGGGAACAACAGAGGCCAAGGTTGCAGCAGGTTTGGCAGATGCTATTGTAGAGGTTACTGAGACGGGGAGCACTATCAAAGCCCATGGATTAAAGATTATCCACGAACTGATGCAATCAAACACCATACTTATTGCAAACAAAAAATCCTGGGAGGATCCATGGAAGAGAACTAAGATAGAGAATATTGCATTACTCCTCAAGGGGGCCTTAAGGGCTGAAAATATGGTAGGCCTAAAGATGAATATACCAAAGGAACGGTTGGATGGTATAATCTCATTGCTTCCCAGTATTACATCTCCAACTATGGCAAATCTATTTCAATCTAATTGGGTATCGGTTGAGGTAATGATTCATAAAGAAAAGGTGAGGGAACTTATCCCTCAATTAATAAGGCAGGGAGCAAAAGGTATAATTGAATATCCTTTAAATAAGGTGATTTAACTATGTGGAAATCATTTAGAAACACAAGTATTGCACTAATTTTTATCTCTTTTACTATTATCTTGACTGGCTGCGCCGAGGATAAAGCCCTTACAAAGAGGCAATCCCTGGCAAAGCAAAATCTGGGGAAATCCTTTTTAGCACAGGGAGATTTTACAGCTGGTCTTAATGAACTCCTAAAGGCAGAGGAGCTTGACCCTGAAAATCCAGAAATACAATACAATCTGGCCCTTGGCTACAGATTTATAGATTTGCACAGCAAGTCTATTACACATTTTAAAAAGGCGATCGAGCTAAGACAAAATTTTTCTGAGGCCTATAATGACCTTGGCTATACATATTTAATTCTTTCTAAGTGGGATCTTGCTATAACATGCTTTAAAAAGGCCCTTGGAAATACCCTTTATACCACACCCCATTTTGCTCAGAATAACCTGGGGTATGCATACTATAAAAAAGGTGAGTATGACAAGGCAGTGGAAAGCTATTTAAAGGCAATAAAACGCCAACCCTCTTTCAGCAGGGCCTTTCATAACCTTGGAATTACCTATGAGGCTATGAATGAATGGGATAAGGCCGTAGCCGCCTATAAAGAATCGATAGGATATGCGCCCAAAGATCCTAGATCCCATTTCTATCTTGGCAAACTCTACCTAAAACGTAACAAATCATCTCTTGCTGTTAAACAATTTGAAGAAACCATAAGGTTAGACAAAACCAATACCTTTGCTCCTGAGGCAAAACACCTGTTAGGGAAAATAAAATAAGCGTATGAAAATTGCATCCAGAGCTATAGACTTCCGCTCCTTCATTGTTATGGATGTATTGGAGAGGGCAAGTGTCCTTGAAAGGCAGGGTCAAGCCATCATTCATCTTGAGATAGGTGAGCCGGACTTTGATACACCAGAATGTATAAAAGAAGCCGGAATTAAGGCCATCAGAGAGGGAAAAACCCACTATACTCACTCTCAAGGAATTCCCGAGCTGAGAGATGGGATATGTCAGTATTACATGGACAAGTATGATGTTCATGTAGACCCAGAGCAGATCATTGTGACCTCTGGCACATCTCCGGCACTGTTATTGATCTTTTCGGCTCTCTTAGAACAAGGTGATGAAATTATTGTCTCTAATCCGTATTATCCGTGCTATCCTAATATTATCAACTATGTTGGTGGGAATCGCGTATTTGTAAATACTAAAGAGGATGATGGGTTTCAATTGCTTCCAGAAGAGGTTGCCCAAAAAATATCAGCCCAAACCAAGGGAATCCTTATAAACTCTCCCTCAAATCCTGTCGGAAATCTCCTTTCAGCGGATAGGATGAGACGTATAGCGGATCTTGGTCCATATATCGTCTCTGATGAGATCTACCATGGTCTGGTATATGAAGGGAAAGAGCACACGATCTTAGAGTATACAGATAAGGCATTTGTTTTGAATGGCTTTTCCAAACTCTATGCCATGACAGGTTGGAGGCTTGGATATGTGATTGCACCAAAGGATTTTGTCAGGCCTATGCAAAAGATGCAACAAAGCTTTTTTATATCAGCAAGCAGTGTCTCACAATGGGCAGGTCTCGCAGCTCTCAATGAAGCAGAGGAAGATACTAAAAGGATGATAACCACATTTGATCAAAGGAGACGGTATATAGTCAAAAGGCTCAGAGAACTCGGTTTTGGAATCAGTATTGATCCTGTTGGAGCATTTTATGCTCTCGCTAATGCAAAACATCTGTCCAATAATTCCTACGAGCTGGCGTTTGAGATACTCGAGAAAGCAGGAGTGGGTGTTGCACCAGGAATCGATTTTGGAAGTAATGCTGAAGGATACCTCAGGTTTTCCTATGCAAACTCCCTTGAAAATATCACCGAAGCACTACTAAGGATAGAGCAGTTTTTAAAAAATAGGTAAATAGGGCATTGTCAGTGGTCAGTCGATAGTTGTCCGTAGTAAGAAATATCTTTTATTGGTTAAATTAGTTATTTGTTAATTGGTTGTTCCATAATTCAATTAAAATGATAAAACTAATACCGAATTAACCCAATACAACGTAGCGTAGTTGAGGCTTTGTAGGGGAAAATTTTAACAACAGACAACTGGCCACTATCAACGGACATTACTGCCAATGCAAGTCTCCTTTTTAAAGAGCGCCGCCCTGCCTGAACAATTCCCTCCTTCAGATAGACCTGAAATTGCCTTTTCAGGCAGATCGAATGTAGGAAAATCCTCCCTTATAAATAGACTAATTAATTCCCGAAATATAGCTCGGACAAGTTCGAGGCCAGGCAGGACAAGATCTATCAATTTCTTTTCCGTTGGAAAAACTCTCTATTTTACAGATCTTCCTGGTTATGGATATGCAGGGGTTCCATTAAATGTGAGACGAAATTGGAAAAAACTTGTTGAGACCTATCTAAAAAAAAGATTAAATCTAAAGGCTGTTGTGGTCATTATAGATATAAGACGAAAGCTGGGTGAAGGAGATTTAGATCTCTTAAACTGGCTAAAGGTGTTTCAGATAAAGCCAATTATTGTACTTACCAAGGTAGATAAATTATCAAAAAGCGAGGCCCGCAGACGATTTGATCTGTTTTCAAAGGAACTCATAAAGGAAGAATTTGGTCGGCCCATCGCTTTTTCCGCTAAAACAGGCCAGGGAAGACAAGAACTCTGGGAAAAGATAACAGAAATTGTGAATTCAGGGATTTAGGAATTCCTAAATCCCTAAATCCCTAAATTCTATTCTAAAGCCCATAGGCCTTTATCTTTTTATGAAGATTGCTTCTTTCAATTCCTATAGCTTCTGCAGTTTTAGAAATATTTCCCCCGAATTGTGCCAATTTATTAGCGATAAAGTCTTTTTCAAATGTCTCTCTGGCCTCTTTGAAGCTATCAAAAGAAAAAGAGGACTCCAGCTTACCCTCTTCTATTCTGGATGTGTTAAATGGAGAGGGTATATCTTTTGCATCAATCACCTTGCCAGTATACATAATAGCCATCCTTTCTACCAAATTCTTAAGCTCTCTGATATTGCCTGGCCAGGTATACTTTTTTAGCAATTCCAGGGCTTCAGGGCTTATAAACTTGCGTTCCTTTTTTGTATCAATAGAAAACTCATCCAAAAATTCATTCACAAGTTCTTGTATATCATCAACTCGCTCCCTTAGTGGAGGAACCCTGATAGGTATAACATTGAGGCGAAAGTAGAGGTCATCCCTGAATGTTCCTTTAGTAATCTCTTCTTCCAGATTCTTGTTGGTTGCAGCAATAACACGGACATCCACCTTAATTGTTCTATTTCCTCCCACGCGCTCAAATCTTTGCTCTTGTAAAATACGCAAAACCTTTGACTGGGCCTTAAGGCTCATATCACCAATCTCATCTAAAAATAACATTCCATTATTAGCCTGATCAAATTTCCCGCTCTTCATAGTGGTAGCTCCGGTGAATGAGCCTTTTTCGTGTCCAAAAAGTTCTGACTCGATCAAATCCTCCGGTATAGCAGCACAATTAACCTCAATTAAAGGTTTATCCTCCCTTTTGCTTAATCTGTGAATTGTATGAGCCACTAATTCCTTACCTGTGCCATTTTCTCCAACAATTAGAACCCATGCATCAGTTGGAGCCACAATCTTTATTTGCTCCTTTAACTCAGTGATGGCCTGGCTATGTCCGGTTATCTGATACCTTTGTCTGTCTCTCTCCTTGAATAGATCAAGTTCTGTTTCCAGCCTATTGTACTTCACTGCATTATTTACTGATAAAAGGACCTTTTCCAGCGAAAGAGGCTTTTCAATAAAATCATAGGCACCCAATTTTGTAGCCTTAACTGCGGTTTCGATAGTGCCATGACCCGAGATCATAATTACCTGCACACTTGGATATAATTCCCTAATCCTCTCCAGCGTTTCTATGCCGTCAATACCTGGCATCCAGATATCCAGCAATATAATATCAGGAATGGTTTCCTTTATTATATCCAGAGCCCTCAAACCTCCATCGGCAGTCATAACCTCAAATCCTTCATCAGTAAGAATACCGCGTAGGGATTGAATTATACTTGGCTCATCATCTACTATAAGTACTGTATCTGACATGTTTTTGTCCGTTGTTCGTTGTTCGTAGTCCGTTGTTTGTTGCAATTGACAACTGACCACTAACAACTGACGTTTTTGTTGGGTTAACTTTAGGCACTTTAGCTCACTTTAAACTTTAGGCACTCTCCAGTTCAAGCCCCATCATCTCCCCTGCAATGTGGGCAGCTTTTTTTGCTGCGCCACCTCGACCGAGTTGCTCATGCACCAATTTTAGGCTTTTTTTCATATCTCTTTTTAAGGTTTCATTTTTCAGGATGGCTAAGGCCTCTTCTGCTAAACGAAGGCCCGTTGCCTTACCTTGAATCAATTCCGGAACTATAGCTCTGCCAGCAACTAAGTTTACCAGGCCAATCTGAGACACCTTTATAAGAAATCGACCGAGAATATAACTTAAGAAAGATACCTTATAGGCTATTACCATAGGGGTTTCCATTATTGCCGCCTCTAAGGTAGCTGTCCCTGAGGCAATTAAAGCCAGGTCCGCTATTTTTAATATTGCCTTTGTGTCAAGTCTTTCAATTTTAATCTCTATTTTGGCAGTTTTAATATAGGACGCAACAACATCTTCTTTCACTGTGGATGCTAAAGGTAAAATACAATACAGGTTAGGATAATGTTGGGAAATGATCTCGGCTGCCCCGATCATTACTGGCAGTAAGCTCTCAATCTCCTCATCCCTGCTTCCAGGTAAAAGTCCGAGTATCGGAGTTTTGTTGTGGTTAATATCTAAACTTTTCTTAATCTCTTCCTTATCCCTTTTAGGCAACAATATATCCAAAAGTGGATGGCCCACATATTCTACTTTTAGACCGTGCCTCCGGTAAAAGTCTTTTTCAAATGGTAAAATTACTGCCACCCTGTCTACCCTTTTAGCTATTTTTTTCACTCTCCCTTCCCGCCATGCCCATACCTGGGGTGGAATATAGTAAAGCACAGGGATACCAAGTGAGTGGGCTTTTTTGGCTAAATGTAAATTAAAGCCTGGATAGTCAATAAGTATCAAGAGGTCTGGAGGGGTAACTTGTAAGGACTGTTTTAATTCTCGTAATGCCCGGAAAATGTATCTGCTTTTTGGTATAATTTCGGTCATTCCCACTACAGCCATAGATGATAATTGATGCATAATCCTGACACCAGCTCTCTCCATTTCTGGACCACCGAGACCAAAAAATTCTATACAAGGGTCTAACTCCTTTATCGCCATGACCAAATGCGCCCCATAAATATCCCCTGAGGCCTCTCCTGCAACAATCATTACGCTTTTATCATGGCTCAATTTTAGGTGATGTCCGTTGATAGTTGCCAGTTGTCCGTTAAAAGATGCTCAATACTTACGAATACAAATACAACGGACTACTGACAACTAACTACTAACACTACTCCTTTTTCTTTTTATCTGGTCAATGATAGAAAGGGCGACAGCTAAGGCCTTTTTCCCATCAACTCCCGTGACTTTTGGCTCTGTCCTGGTTTTTATAGACTCAACAAAGGATCTAATCTGATCAGCCAAGGGATCACTATCAGGAAATGCATCCTCTTTATGAGCTAACGAGGGTAAATCGGTAAAGCTTTTTTTATTCACTTTATACTGAGTTACACTGATCTTTCTCTTGCCATAATCAATTGATATGCAGTTATCAGGCTGGAAGATCCTCATCATTCTGAGAGATTCACTTGAAACACGGCTTACTGTTAAATTTGCTGCCGTACCATTGGAAAAGATTATCCTCGCATTAGCAATATCTATCTTATCACTCACAACAGGCATCCCAACGGCATCTATCTCTTTAATCTCTGAATTCACTATATGCAGGATAATATCCAGATCATGAATCATAAGATCTAAAATCACATCCACATCGGTGCCTCTGTTTGTAAAAAAGGCAAGTCGATGCGAATCAATAAAAAAAGGGTTAGAAAGTAGCGATTCCATCTTAACTACAGCAGGGTTAAAACGTTCTATATGTCCTATCTGCAAAATAGCATTATTCTTTTTTGCTACTTCTATGAGTTGATCTGCATCGCTCAGTTTAAGGGTAATAGGCTTTTCAATCAACAGATGTATGCCATGATCCAAAATATCATGTCCAATTTCAAAGTGTGACACTGTTGGAACTGCCAAACTAAGGCCATCTACAAGTGAAAGGATTTCAGTATGGCTATGGTAAGCCTTTGTATTATACTTACGTGCCATTTCTTGCGCCCTTTCAAGGTTTATATCAACAAGTCCAACAAGATCTATGTCTTTCATAGAGGCATACTTCTGGGCATGAAATTCACCCAAGTAACCAACGCCGACAACGCCAAATCGTAATCTTTTCATGATTATCTTTAGGGGTAACTTCTCAAAAAGTTTGTCTACATCGGTGTAAGATTCAAAAATAAGTAAAAAAATCCTAAATCCGAATATCTAAACCCTAAACAAGCACAAAATTCAAATATTTGAAATTCAAAACCCCTTATATAATTCCTTGTCAAAGGTGTTTTGGTTATTTGAATTTTGATATTTAGACTTGTTTAGCATTTCGGATTTAGATTTTAGAATTTAAACCCATCGGTTATTGTTAGTCTGCAGACATTATACCTCAACTAATCCAGAATCTACCTTGATACGATGGAAATACCTTTACTGTCTGCCAGCTTTATCATTTCCTCTTTATCAAAAATGAGGGCCTTGCCTGCTTCAATTGCCAGAACAGATGCATTCACTTTTGACATAACCTTAATTGTGCTGCTGCCAACAGCAGGTAGATCAAACCTAAGATCCTGATTGGGTTTACAGACCTTAACAACAACACCACCTTCTTTAGCTAATGCTCCTCCCCGTAATATCGCCTTATCGGTTCCCTCTATAGCCTCTACTGCTAAGACTGTTTTTCTTCTGACTACAACGCAATGACCTATATCAAGACGACCCAGTTCTTTAGCAACCATCCAGCCAAATTCTATGTCATCCATCTCCTCTTTACTCGGTTTTCTTTTTGTAAGACAGCCGGATGATGCCAGGAGTTCCGGGAGATAATCAGTTGAACTCACAACGTTTATTCCTTCTTTTTCAAGCTCTCGAGCCACAGCCCTTAAGATATCATCATCATGGAAAATTAATAATTTTCCAATGACTTCCAACCCTTTTAGATCCGGCCTTACATTAGCAAACATTTTGGTCTTAGTAATTGCCCCTGCCATCAAAACATGACGTACCTCCCTTGATTTGAAAGCGCTGAGTAGATGACCAAATTGACCAAGCCCTATCCAGGTAATTTCATCAACTTTATCAGCCAGCTCTGGCATAGTCTCTCCTCTATGCGCCACTGCGATTACCTTTAAACCTCTTCTCTTGGCTGATTCGGCTATCAAAAGAGGAAACTTCCCGCCTCCGGCTATAAGACCAATTTTTTCCATTTTCAATTGCTTGTTGCCTACCTCACAACCCCCCTTTTTGAGCTCACTAAAAAATCAAGTAACATCTGTAACTCCTTAAAAGGCGGTATCTCTTTCTTGACCCTTTCCAGTGCTTCATTCAATAGATGATGATCGCGCCATATAATCTTATAGGCCTTTTTAAGGTTAGTTATTACTTCTTGAGAGAATCCTCCTCTTTTAAGTCCCAAATGATTTAATCCATACAATTTAACCCTGTCTCCAGAGGCTATCATGAAAGGAGGGATATCTTTGACCGTGGCTGATTTCCCTCCAATAAAAGCATAGGCTCCTATCCTGACAAATTGATGTATGGCTACCAGACCCCCAATGATGGCATGGTCGCCTATCTCTATATGACCACCAAGAGTTGCAGCATTTGACATAATAATGGAATTTCCTAAGGTGCAGTCATGGGCTATGTGGGCATAGGCCATCAGGTAATTCTTGTTACCAACTTTTGTAACTTTATCCTGTTTAGTTGTCGCCCGATTAATGGTTACAAATTCCCTTATAATATTTTCATCCCCAATAATGACCCTGGTATCCTCACCCTGATACCCGATATCTTGAGGAGGTAAACCAAGGGATACAAAGGGATAAATTGTATTTTTCTCCCCAATTATTGTATTTCCATCTATAACTACATGGGAACCGATAACAGTATCTCTGCCTATTGTTACCTTTTCTCCTATGATCGAAAATGGCCCGATTGTAACCCCATCAGCTATTTCTGCTTTTGGAGATACTACTGCAGATGGATGCATCTCTATTCCCATTTTTCTACCTTAATGCAGCTACCAACTCAGCCTCTGCCACTATTTCGTTGCTTACCATTGCCTTGCCTTTCATTTTCCATATTCTGCTTCTTTTTCTTATAGCAGTCAGTTCAAAAATGATCTGGTCGCCAGGAAAAATCGGTTTTCGAAATCTTACCTTGTCTATAGCCGCAAAGTATATGGCATTGTCCCCCTTGTTTGTCATGCTTTCTGGTTGCGATAATCTGGCAAGGATTCCGCCTACTTGAGCCATGGCCTCTATCACCAAAACGCCAGGCATAATGGGTTTTCCTGGAAAATGACCCGTGAAGAAATACTCATTAATAGTTACGTTCTTGATCCCAACTACTCTCTCACCCACCTCGAGTTCTGTAATCATATCCACAAATAGAAATGGATAACGGTGTGGGAGTATCTTTATGATGTCCTTGTAAGTGAGTGGCAAATCCATTTTATGTTTATCCTCTTTTTAATTGTTCTTCCAATTCTTTCACCCTATCTTCTAACTCTTTTAATCTTTCAGAATACTCGGGGAGTCTCCTGATATGGCTTCTTGTTTTCAGCCAAAGGCGATGAGGCATCGTTGGGATACCAGACACCACTTGACCTGCCGGAATAGATTTGGCCACACCAGATTTTGAACCAATCATTACTCGATCACCAATCTCAATATGATCCGTAAACCCAACCTGTCCACCGATAATGACATTTTTCCCTATTTTAGTGCTTCCTGCAATGCCCACCTGAGCAACAATAATGGTATTTTCATCGATAACTACATTATGCCCAATCTGAACAAGGTTATCGGTCTTTACTCCTCGCTTTATTACTGTCTTTCCAAGGGCAGCCCTATCAATGGCATTTTGTGCACCAATTTCAACCTCATCTTCTATTTGAACAATACCT
>Ga0307432_1002304_pt1 | contig 10550 bp, 6 predicted proteins | sample SalMarWE160150MG_FD_202158 | JGI IMG/M metagenome (GOLD analysis project Ga0307432, IMG submission 202158) | Salt marsh sediment microbial communities from the Plum Island Ecosystem LTER, Massachusetts, United States - WE1603-150 | ecosystem: Environmental > Aquatic > Marine > Intertidal zone >...
GCGAGGCCGCCGCCAAGTTTGAGCAGGCCGTCAAGCTCGCCCCCGACGACGCCAACGCCTGGAACGGGCTTGGCTGGGCCCGATTCAACTCGGGCAACGCCGCTGAAGCCAAGAAAGCCTTTGAGCAATCCGTCAAGCTTGCGCCCGATCATCCGGCCGCGCTCAATGGCCTGGGTCAACTCTACCTGAACCAGCGGAAATACGACTTGGCCGAGCGCTATCTGTTGAAGGCGTCTGGGCAAGCGCCCGCCGCCTGGTTCGGGCTCGCGCGGCTCTATCTCCTGCAAGGCAAATTCGACCAAGCCGAAAAATGGGCGCAAAGGATCGTCGACTCGCGCCAAGGCGACCCTGCCGCGCTGGCCGATGCCGGCCGGTTGCTCGAAGCGGCCAAGCAAAAGCGTCTCGGCGAGGACCTCCGCAAGCTCATCGAGCCACCTCCGGCGAGCAACCAAGACGAGGAGGAAACGACGCTCACAGCACCCGATAGCACGACGCACGACGTGGCGCTGGTCGAGGAGGCCGTCAACTTGCAAAAGCTCATCGACGACGCCAAGCCCCGGGCCGTGGTGACTGTGCCCGCGGGAACGTACGAAGAGCCGATTACGATCAACAAGCCGATCACCCTGAAGGGTGAAGCCGTCGAAAAGTGCTTCTTGGACGTGACGGCCGACGAGCCGGCCGTCATGATTTCGGGCAAAGGGCCCGTCACGATCGACTCGCTCACCATCCGCTGGCAGCGGGCCACCAGCGGACGGCCCACCGGTCCCTCAAGTGCCGTGGCCACCAAGGACGCCAAAACGACCGTGCGGAACTGCCGTGTGATTGCCGCCAGCAGCGCCGCGCGGTGCCCGGCAGGGGTCAACTGCGAGGGGTTCTCGAACGTCAACGTCGAGAATTGCCACGTCGAAGGATTCGAGTACTCGATCAACTACACCGGCGGCGCCGAGGGCAAGGTCGCCGATTGCACGGTGCTCAACCCGGGCCACTGCGGCATCACGGTCTTCACGGGCTCGAAGATCGAGGTCACCCGGTGCATCGTCACCGGCTCTCGCTTTCACGGGCTCCGCGGGACGGGCGGCACGCTCGTGGCGCACGAAAACCTGATCGTTGAGAACCGCAACCGGGGCATCTACCTCGGCAACCGCCCGGCCAGTGGCGTGATCCGCGACAACGTCATCCTGGGCAACGGAGCCGGCATCAGCGTCTTCCCGGGCACCGACACCACGATCGCCAACAACGTGATCGCCCGGTCGGACTACGCCAGCATCGATGCGCGCAATGCCAGCCCGATCACCGTCCGAAACAACATCTTCTGGGACAACGGCAAGGGCTTCGTCGTCTTTGCCGAGGGCGGAAGAAGCAAGGTGAAGCTCCAGAAGAATACGTTTTGGGGCAACAAGCCTAACACCGAGAACATCGCCTTGCCGCCCGGTTCGATCGTCGCCGACCCAAAGTTCAAGAATCCCGAGCAGGGCGATTTCACGCCCCGCGCCAAGAAGATCGCCGAGGACAAGCAGGGCCCGAAGGACCCGGCCGTGTTCGTCGAGCTTTGGAAGAAGTGGAAGGCACTTTCGGGCGACGAATAGCCACGAAAAGCACAAGAAGGCACGAAAAACGGCTTTGGGGGTGACTGTGACACACAGCCGCAAGCTACCGGTGTGGTCAGCAGCCGGCCAACAGGAGAATCCAAGTTGCCAGGAATAGAAACACGGCCGCGGCGCGAACGGAAACACGTTTGAGCATGGTCGAACTTTCCTGTGGCGAGTTGAAAAGCGAGTAAGGCTGCGCGTTCCCCGGGTCTCGATTGCCCCACATCGGGCTTCCGCCCGACGCTATCAACGGTCCTACGGCCTACCTTCTTCCGCCTCGCCGGTCATCGGGACGAACGCGACCGGGGCGATTTTCTTTTGCCGGGTCGAACCGTCGGCCTGCTTTTCAACGAGCAGGAGCTGTTGAAAAAAATTCCCCACCGGCATCACCAGCCGGCCGCCGGGAGCCAACTGGTCGATGAGAGCCTTGGGCACGTGGTCGGCCGCGGCAGCCACCACGATCGCGTCGAATGGGGCATGTTCCTTCCAGCCGCGATAGCCGTCGCCGTGGCGGACCGTGACGTTCTTGTAGCCCAGCGCCGCCAGGCGCTCGCGGGCCGAGGTGGCCAGCGGTTCGACGATCTCGATCGAGTAGACCTCTTTGCACAGTTCGGCCAGCACGGCCGCCTGGTAGCCGCTGCCCGTCCCGATGTCCAGCACGCGGTCGCCCGGACGCGGCTCGACGAGTTGGGTCATCAGCGCGACGATGTAGGGCTGCGAAATCGTCTGGCCGTGGCCGATCGGCAGCGGCCCGTCGCGATAGGCCTCGTCGGCCAGCCGCCGGTCGACGAACCGCTCGCGCGGCACACGACCCATCGCATCGAGCACCCGACGGTCGCGGATGTTACGCCCCGCCAGGTCGTTGCGGACCATTCGGGCCCGGGCCTCGCGGAAGCGGGCCTCCTCGGCCGCGGGAACCCCGGCCGGCGACGACGGCTCGTCGGAAACGGGACCCTTGGGTTCTCGCTCGAAAAAGGCCATGACAAACATCAAGACGACCAGGACCACCACCAGCGGTCCTAGCAATCTCGTACAACGACACGTGGCGTGATTCTCGTTCATGTGTTCCCCCCAAGGTAAAGGTTGAACACACCCTGTCTATTCTATCACCACGGAGACACGGAGGACACGGAGAAGAGCCTTCGATTGACGTTTCTCCGTGTCCTCCGTGTCTCTGTGGTGAAAAAACCGCCTAGCCCCGTTTCGGCCGATGCAAATCGGTGGCCGTGCCCAAATAGACCTCGGCCGCCGCGCCGAGGGTTTCGGTCAGCGTGGGGTGCGGGTGGATCGACTCCGCCACGTCGCCCACCACCGCGCCCATCTCGATGGCCAGCACCGCTTCGCCGATCAAATCCCCAGCGCCGGGCCCCACGATGCCGCAGCCGACCACGCGCTCCGTGGCCGGATCGACAAGCCACTTGGTAAGTCCCTCGGTCCGCCCGACGGCCAACGCCCGGCCGCTGGCCGCCCAGGGAAATTGGGCCACGGCCACCTGGCGGCCTTCGGCCTTGGCTTGTTCTTCGGTCAGGCCGGCCCAGGCTATCTCGGGATCGGTGAACACGACGGCCGGAATCGCCCGGGGCTCGAACGTTACGGCCTTGCCGGCCAGCGCCTCGGCGGCCACTTTGCCCTGGTGGGCCGCCTTGTGCGCGAGCATCGGCTCGCCGGCCACGTCGCCGATGGCCAAAATCCGCGGATCGGTCGTGCGAAGCTGAGCGTCGACGGTCAAGAAGCCTTTTTCGTTCACGCTGACCTGGGTGTTTTCGAGTCCCAGGCCCGCGGAGTTGGGCCGGCGGCCGACCGAAACGAGCACGCGATCGAACGAACGCGTCTTGGCCTCCGCGCTGCCCTCGAAGGTGACTTCGATGGTCTCGCCTTTGTCGGCCAGGGAGACAACCTTCGTGCCCAGCCAGATCGCCTCGAAATCGGCTTCGAGCTTCTTGGCCAGTGGTTTGATCAGGTTGCGGTCGGCGCCGGGCAGCAGCCCGTCGGTCATCTCGACGACCGACACACGACTCCCCAGCGCGGCGTAGACCGTGCCCATCTCGAGCCCAATGTATCCGCCGCCGACGACCAACAGTGACCGTGGCACGTCGGGCAGCTCCAGCGCGCCGGTCGAGTTCATCACCCGGGGATTCGGCAGGTTCAAGGCCGCAATCGTCGCCGGCACCGAGCCGGTCGCCACGATGCAGTGGTCGAATTCGAGCCGGTCGTCGTCGAGCTTCGCGTCGCCAACCGGCTCGAGCCACAGGGATTCGGAGTTGACAAAAGTCGCCTGGGCATGGACCACCCGGACCTTGCGGCGTTTGGCCAATTGGGCCAGTCCACCGCTGAGCGTGGCGATGATCTTTTCCTTCCGCGCGCGGACGGCGTCGAGGTTGACCGCCGGATCGGCGAACTCGACGCCCCACTCCTTAAGGTGTTTTGCCTCGGCCAGGACCTTGGCGACGTGCAGTAGGGCCTTCGAGGGAATACAGCCCCGCAGCAGGCAGACACCGCCCAGCCGCGGCTCCCGCTCGACCAGCGTGACTTCCATCCCCAGGTCAGCCGCCATAAACGCGGCCGCATAGCCGCCGGGCCCGCCGCCAATGATCGCAAGTTGTGTTTTCATGGAATCTCAATGAGTAAATGATTTCTTATTGGAACCACAGATGGACACAGATGAACACGGATATTAATCATGTATTGCAGTGAACAAAGCCGTTTTCTATCTGTGTCCATCTGTGGTTCCGCTGCCTACTGCCTACTGAAGCAACAGCTTGCCGGGCGACTGGAGCAGGTCGATCACTTCGTTAAGAAATCGGCCGGCCGTGGCCCCGTCGACCAGGCGATGGTCGTACGAAAGGCTCAGCGGCAGCATAAGCCGCGTTACGATCTGCTCGTCGCGCACGACGGGCATCCACCGCGAGCGGCCCAGAAGCAACAGGGCCACCTCGGGATGGTTGATGATCGGCGTGCTATAGGTTCCGCCGACCGCGCCCAGGTTGCTCACCGTAAACGTGCCGCCGCGCAGGTCCTCAATGGCGAACTGGGCGTCGCGGGCCTGCCCAGCCAGGTGCCCGACCGCTTCGGCAATCTCGGGAATACTCATCCCGTCGACGCCGCGCACGACCGGCACGACCAGCCCGCGAGGCGTGTCGACCGCCACGCCTAGGTTGACGTACTCCTTGTAGACGATCTCTTGGTTTTCTTCGTCGAGGCTCGCGTTGACCGGTGGATGATGACGCAGGGCGACGGCCAGCGCCGCCAGCACCAGCGGCATCATGGTCAACTTGACGCCGGGGGCCAGATAGCCCGACGGCACGCCGCGGCGCAGCGTGTCGAGTTCGGTCACGTCGGCGTCGTCGAAATTGGTCACGTGGGGAATTGTCGCGGCCGAATGGCTCATGTGCGCGGCGATCGTGCGGCGAATCTGCGAAACCGAATCGCGACGGACCGGGCCCCAAGCGTCGTGGTCCTCGCGGCCCGGCGGCGTGACCGGCTCGCGGGTCTCGTGGCCCGCACTGCTGGGCAAGCTGGCAGTGGCACCCTTTTGCAGTACACTCTGACCACCCGCCGCCCGCTGGACGTCCTCGGGCGTGATCCGGCCGTGCTGGCCGCTGCCCGACACGCGCGCCAGGTCGACACCCAGTTCGCGGGCCAGTCGCCGGGCGACGGGGCCCGCGGGAATCGAGCTGTCGTCATGCGCAACGACCGGCGTCGGCTCGGCCGAGGGCGGCTCGTCGGCCGGCGCACCGGAGTCGGCACTGCTGGGCAAGCCAGCAGTGGCACCCTTGCCGGCCCGAGTTTGTTTCTTCGCCGGTTTGGTTTTTTCCGCTGGTTTAGGTTCCGTAGTCGGCTGTTCCTCCGGGTGAGCTTCGGCCGGCTCGAGGGTCAAGAGCACCTGGCCGACGTTGACTTTCTGACCTTCTTTGACGTGAACCTTCGTGACCGTGCCGCCGTCGCTCGCGGGAATCTCGACCACGGCCTTGTCCGTCTCCAGCTCAAAGACGCCCTGGTTCGGCTGAATGACGTCGCCTTTGGCAACCAGCACCTTGACGATGTCGCCCGAGGCGATGTTCTCACCCAACTCAGGCAGCTTGAATTCGATGGTCATGACGGTTTACCGGAAAGGAAGAGGTTTGATTTACCGCGAAGGCGCGAAGTGCGCGAAGGGGATTGATGGACCACGAAACGTCAAAAAGACGATTCCTCCGCAATATCTGCGTTAATCCGCGTTTATCCGCGGTTCCATTCAAACGCTCACTGGGTTGGGCGCATCCGGGTCGATGCCAAGTTCCGCAATGGTCTTGGCGAGTTTTTCTTTCGGATACTGGCTGTCGCAAGCGAGGCTTTCCAGCGCGGCCATCGCGACGTGCTCGGCGTCGACCTCGAAGAACCGGCGCAGCTTCGGCCGCGCTTCGCTCCGCCCGAAACCGTCGGTACCCAGCACAGTATAGCGGCGTCCGATCCAAGGGGCAATCGCCAGGGGCAGCGCGCTGACGTAGTCGCTGGCCGCCACCACCGGTCCGCGCCGACCTTCGAGCGTCTGGGCGACGTAGGGCACCCGCGGCTCGACGTCGGGATGCAGCCGGTTGTGGCGCTGGCAGTCCCGCGCGTCGGTCAGCAGTTCCTTGTAGCTCGTCACGCTGTAAACGTCGCTGGCCACGCCGAAACGCTCGTCGAGAATCTCCTGGGCCCGAAGCACCTCGCGGAGGATAGCCCCCGAGCCGAACAGTTGCACCGTCGGCTTCTTTTTCGCGCCCGATTCGCGCGACGACAGACGGTATATCCCGCGGCAGATGCCCTCGGTGCTGCCGGGCGGCAAAATGGGCATCGCGTAGTTCTCGTTCAAGAGCGTAATGTAATAGAAGACGTCTTGCTCCTCGTAATACATCCGCTCCAGCCCATCGAGCACGACGACGGCCATTTCGTAGGCGTAGGCTGGGTCGTAGGCCTTCAGGTTGGGCACGGTCAGGGCCAGCAGGTGGCTGTTGCCGTCCTGGTGCTGGAGTCCTTCGCCGGCCAGCGTCGTCCGGCCCGCCGTGCCGCCCAGCAAAAACCCACGCGTTCGCATGTCGCCGGCGGCCCAAACCAGATCGCCGATCCGCTGCATGCCAAACATCGAGTAATAGATAAAAAACGGAATCAGGTTGATCCCGTGGCTCGAATGGGCCGTGCCCGCGGCGATGAGGGAACACATCGAGCCCGCCTCGGTGATTCCCTCTTCGAGAATCTGCCCGTCGGTCGCCTCGCGGTAGTAGAGGATGGTCTCCGAATCGACCGGCTCGTAAAGCTGGCCGACGTGCGAGTAGATGCCAAACTGGCGAAAGAGGCTTTCCATGCCGAAGGTCCGCGCCTCGTCGGGCACGATCGGCACGATGTAGCGGCCGATGTTCTTGTCGCGCATCAAATGGGCCAACAGTCGCACGAAGGCCATCGTGGTCGACACCTCGCGGCCGTCGCTTCCGGCGAAGAACTCGGCCAGGTCTTCCCACTTCGGCGGCTTGAGCTTCGCGGTCGGACGCCGGCGCTGGGGCATCGGTCCACCGAGCGCGCGGCGGCGCTCGCGGAGATACTGCATCTCGGGCGAATCGTCCGGCGGGCGATAGAACGGCGCGGCGGCCACTGCCGCGTCCGAGATGGGAATGTCGAACCGATCGCGGAAATGGTGCAGCTCGGCCTCGTTGAGCTGCTTCTGCTGATGGGTGACGTTGCGTCCTTCGCCCGCCTCGCCCAGGCCGTAGCCCTTGACCGTTTTGGCCAGGATGACCGTCGGCGAGCCACGGTGCTCGACGGCGGTCTTGTACGCGGCATGGACTTTCAACGGATCGTGGCCACCGCGCCCCAGCCGCGCAATCTGGTCGTCGGTCAGGTCGGCCACGAGCGATTCGAGCCGCGGATCCGCGCCGAAGAAGTGTTTTCGGATGTAGCTCCCCGGCATGACCGTGTATTTTTGAAATTCGCCGTCGACCACCTCGCCCAGCCGGCGGACCAGCACGCCGTCGGTGTCCTTGGCCAACAGCGGATCCCAGTCGGAGCCCAGGATCACCTTGATCACGTTCCACCCCGCGCCGCGAAACGCGCCTTCGAGTTCCTGGATGATCTTGCCGTTGCCGCGGACCGGTCCGTCGAGCCGCTGCAGGTTGCAGTTCACCACGAAAATCAGGTTGTCGAGTTGCTCGCGCGCGGCCAGGGTGATGGCCCCCAGCGTCTCGGGCTCGTCCGTCTCGCCGTCGCCCAAAAAGGCCCAAACCCGGCTCGCCGCCGCCTCGGGCCGAATCTTGCGATCGACCAGGTAGTGGTTCAACCGCGCCTGGTAAATCGCCATGATCGGCCCCAGCCCCATCGACACCGTGGGAAATTCCCAGAAGTCGGGCATCAACCAAGGGTGTGGGTACGACGACAGCCCACCGCCGGGAGCCATCTCGCGCCGGAAATTGACCAACTGCTGCTCGCTGAGCCGCCCTTCGAGAAACGCCCTCGCGTAGATGCCCGGCGCCGAGTGGCCCTGGAAGTAGACCTGGTCGGGCGGATGTTTGCCGTGCTTGCCGCGGAAGAAATGGTTGAAGGCCACCTCGTAGAGCGTCGCCGACGAGGCAAAGGACGAAATGTGTCCGCCGATGCCGTGACTCTCGCGATTGGCGCGGACGACCATCGCCATCGCGTTCCAGCGAATGATGCTCTTGATCCGCCGCTCGATCGCCCGATCGCCCGGATAGCCGGGCTGCCGGTCCGCGGGAATCGTGTTGACGTAGGGCGTCGTGGCCGCGCAGGGCAACCGCACGCCTCGGCCGAACGCCTGTTGGCGCAACCGCGCCAGCAGATACTCGGCCCGCCGCGTGCCGGCCGAGCGAATTACGTAGTCGATCGCTTCGAGCCACTCGCGGGTCTCTTGCGGGTCGACGTCGTGTGCCAACTCGGGCACCACGCCGCGTGGCGGCTCGCCGGTTCTTGCGTCTGGTTTCATCCGGCTATTCCCTGTAGGGTGCGTGCTCGGGTTGAGAAAAAGGGGACATTCTACTTTTTCTTTCCCAGGTCCTATCTACTTTACTCTTGAGCTACAAGAGAAAAAGTAGAATGTCCCCTTTTTCTCTTCGATCAACACCGCGCCACGATCCAATCGACCAGATCGCCGATGACCTGCTCTTTTTCCGGCTCGCCAAACAGGTCGTGGTACAGCCCGTCGTAAAGCTTCAACGTTTTGTCGCGCGACGCGGCCTGGTTGTAGAGGTGCTGGCTCCCCGCGGGATCGACGGTCCGGTCGCCGCTGCCTTGCAGGATCAGCATCGGCAAGCCGATCGCGCCGGCCTCGCGCCAGACGCGCTCGCCGGCCGCGAGGATCTCCGAGCCGGTCCGCACGGGAAACCTTCCGTGAAACACCAGCGGATCGTCGCGAAACCGTTGGATGTTCGCCGGATCACGCGACAACCGGCTGCAGCCCATCCGCGCGACGCGGAGCCGGGGCCATATTCGACTGAACACCGAAGCCACCCGCCGCAACAGCGGAAACAGGTTGGCGCCGACCCGCAACGCCGCCGCGCTGAAAATCAATCCCTGCGCGTTCACCCGACGCTCGATCGCCAGAATCGCGATGATCGTTCCGCCCATGCTGTGACCCAACAGAAACAGCGGCGTGTTCGGGTTTTGCCGTCGCACGCTTGCCACGTAACGCTCAGCGTCATCGAGGTACTCGGCGAACGATTCGATCCAGGCTCGCTGGCCGCCGCTACGACCGTGGCCGCGCAGATCCGCCGCGTGGACCGCCACGCCGCGCTCATTCAGCGCCTGGGCCACGTGCTCGTAGCGGCCCGAGTGCTCCGTGAAGCCGTGCACGATGACCACGACAGCCCTGGTGCGCGCCTCGGGCAACCACGCCCGCCCGTGGATCGGCGGCCGGTCGCTGGCACCGGAACTCGCTGGCTTGGGTGATGTCATGCGTGGGGATGGGTTTCTTCCGATGGCAACCGTGGTTTCTTTCCCTACAATCTCCCCGACAGTGTAGCGCATCGGCCGGGCGAGGGCAAACCCGGTCAGAACCCCACTGGTTTGCATCAAAAGAAAAAACGGGCGGCGCGCGGGTCGCCGCCCGTTGGGTTTTCGACTGGCGAAAAGCCTTTCGGTGAGTCCGGTAGTCCTGTAATGGGTCGCTGGTTGGTTTGCGGGAGGTTTGTTTCTGGTGGGTCGAGCCCACAATTCTGCCACTTTAGAACCCGATGCCGACTCCCCAACCCCGGCCCCCGATCACGATCCCGCCAGGACCGTAGTAGCGGGGCGGAACAAAATACGGACCATAGACCACCGGAGGCGGAAGCAGCACGGGCCCGCGGAAATAGGGACCATAGGGCCTCCGGTGATGGCCGTGGTGACCGCCGTGGTGACCCGGGTGATGCGGCCACGCAACCGCCTGTCCGGCGGCCTGGAGGCCCGCGGCCTGCGAAGCAGTCATCGCCTTCGACTCGGCGCCCAGCAACAATCCCACAACGGCAGCCAAACTCAGAATCAGTACAACGCGTTTCATGACTCTCTCCTTCTCCTTTCGAGGAACTCGCTTGTTGGCGGCCTCTTGGCCGGCCTGTCGATTGGAGAAGAATGCACTCCGCGTGCCAAAAAACGCGACACTCGACCTAACATGCTTTATAGATACGACTTACGGCTATCCAGAGTTCAACGGCTGATTCCCTGGGCCTGTCGGAAGCGCCATCAGTCCGACACTCTTTCGGAATCATATACGCGGCGCTCGCCATCACGGCGTGTCAAAATCGCGTCGGCACGACCGCCGGCGAGAACTTGACAGCCCAAAAGGCGGATTGCATCGTGCCCACAAATCCTTATGCTCAACCCCAACGAGGCCGCCGCGATTCTCACCAGAAAATTCACCACGGAGACACGGAGAACACAGAGAAGAGTATGAATTGGAGATGATGACAGTTCTTGGCAAGCAGCGTGGTATTTTGGGTAGTCTGGTCGTAAGTACTTGCT
>Ga0307432_1002310_pt1 | contig 10529 bp, 6 predicted proteins | sample SalMarWE160150MG_FD_202158 | JGI IMG/M metagenome (GOLD analysis project Ga0307432, IMG submission 202158) | Salt marsh sediment microbial communities from the Plum Island Ecosystem LTER, Massachusetts, United States - WE1603-150 | ecosystem: Environmental > Aquatic > Marine > Intertidal zone >...
ATGGAGCGGGCTCGGGAAGCCTTGGAGAAAGTGGCTGCCGCGGTGAAGGCGGGACGCCTCAAAGATCCCGCCAAGATCGGCGCTCGAGCGGCACGGGCAACGGCGAAGCATTGCAGCCATCGTTACTACACATATGAAGTACCAGGTCGAGGGCAGTTCCGCTTCTACGAAGACCCGGAAAAGATGCGAGCCGAAATGCTGCATGAGGGCAAGTACATCCTCAAGACCGATGACCGCACACTCAGCCCGGTCGAGGCGGTCGGGGCGTACAAGGAACTGGACACGGTGGAGTCCGGCTTTCGGGATCTGAAAGATGTAATCGAGATGAGGCCGGTCTATCACCAGACCGACGATCGCATCAAAGCCCACATCTTCGTGGCGGCCTTGGCGTTGTTCTTGAAGCGAAGCCTAGAACACCAATTGGCATCGGTGCTTCCCGAAGTGAGTGGGGCCGAGGCGATCGCATCCATGCGGTCGATTGGCCTGGCGGAGTTGGACTTGAACGGCCGGACGACTCGGCTGGTGTCAGGGTGCAGCCGTGATGCCCGGCGTGTGGCACGCGCCCTGGGCATCACGAACCTGAACCCGCCAGTCCCCGGGAAAGGGCCTTCCAAAGCTCAGGAGAACCCCATGTAGTGACAAACTCGAAATCAGCCTCTTATTCTACAAGGGCTTACGAGTGAAACTGACAAACATGGGCTATGTCAACGTAACGCCAACAGATGGCACGACGGATGCCTTTTGGCAGCGAATCCATGGCCAGAGTAACAGTATGCGTGAATTACGCACGTACGGATCTGCTGGAGCCCTAGGTGAGCAACCACCCAGGGCCACCCAGCCGGCAGGCCCCCCATCGCGGTTGGACACGATGGCTAAGACATGGTTGAATGAGGCTGATGAATGTCGTGGCGTACAGGTTACAAGCCACTGTAACGTAATCAGGTGCGATCGCTTGCCCTTGCTCAGGAAGCTCAACACCGCTTCCTCAGCCAACGCAAACCGCAGGCGGGTTGTATGCTAGGTAGACCAGCCATTCCTTAGGGAGATAGACCGTGACCAGAAGGACAATTGTGACCATGCCGGGTGATGGCATCGGAAAGGTGGTTCTGCCAGGAACCATTCGGGTCCTGGAGACCGCTGGTTTTGAAGCGGACTACGTTCACGCGGACATCGGATGGGAGTTTTGGATCAATGAAGGCAATGCCCTTCCCGAGCGGACGATCAAGCTCCTCGAGGAACACAAGATTGGCCTGTTCGGGGCCATCACCTCTAAGCCGAAGGATCAGGCCGCCGCCGAGCTCTCGCAGGAACTACGTGACAAGGGGTATGTGTACAGCAGCCCGATTGTCGGCCTGCGGCAGCACTTCGACTTGGACATCAGCATCCGCCCGTGCCAGTCGTTCCCCGGCAATCCGCTGAACTTCATTCGGCGCGATGGAAACGGGTTTGAGGAACCCAAGGTCGACGCCGTAATCTTCCGGCAGAACACTGAGGGGCTCTATAGCGGGGTCGAATGGACCAACCCGCCCGCAGATGTGCGAACCGCCTTGGAAACGCACCCGAAAATGGCCCGGTTCAAAAGTTGCCCCAATCAGGACCTCGCGATATCCACGCGGATCTTCACACGTACCGCTTGCCGGCGAATCGTGCGGGAGGCTTTCGCCTACGCCAAGAAGTTCGGCTACAAGTCCGTTACCGTGTGCGAGAAGCCCAACGTCATCCGAGAGACTTCCGGCATGATGCGCGCGGAGGCCAAGCTCGCTGTGCAGGACTATCCCGGAATCGCCCTCTGGGAGACCAACATCGATGCCCAGATGATGTGGCTGACCAAAAACCCCGAGGACTACGGGATCATCGTCAGCGGCAACATGTTCGGGGATATCGTTTCGGACGGTTTTGCCGGGCTGGTCGGTGGACTCGGCTTCGCCTGCAGCGCCAACATCGGTAAGGAAGTTGCCGTGTTCGAGCCTACCCACGGCTCCGCTCCGAAATACGAGAACTTGGATCCCCCGATCGTCAATCCAATCGCCATGGTTCTCTCCACCTGCATGATGTTGGACCACATCAACGAGACGGGGACGGCCGACCGAATCCGCAAGGCTACGGCGGCGGTCATCGCGGAAGGGAAGACCCGGACGTATGACATGATGCGGCTTACCGGACGACAGGAAGTGCTCGACCAGGGAGCCGCCACGACAATGCAGATGATCGACGCGATCATTGCCAAGCTCTGAACCGGTAGGCAGGACGGCGGCGACCGCAGCCGGTAACGAATCGCCGCGGTTACAACGTGAGGTGTCGAGAGACCACCCAGCCAAGCGAGGCAATACCATGGGACAGACGTTAATCGAGAAGATCATCACCGGACACTCCGGAAAATCTGCGAAGGCCGGAGACGTGGTGGATCTGGTTATTGACGCACGGGTCGCCCGCGATTTCGGCGGCGCAAACGTGGTCAAGAACATCCGGGACAACGGGCTCCCCGTGGCGGAGCCGGGTCAGACCTTCTTCACGTTCGACTGCAATCCGGGTGGTTCGGACCAGAATTACGCCAAGAACCAGCAGCTCTGCCGCGTCTTTGCCCGGGAACACGGAATCACGGTGCATGACATCAACGCCGGTATCGGAACGCACTTGGCCATCGATCTCGGATTGGTCGGCCCGGGCGGCACGCTCGTGTCGACCGACTCCCACGCCAACATCCTCGGTGCGATCGGCGCGTTCGGGCAGGGAATGGGCGATCAGGACATCGCCCATGCTTTTGCCCACGGAACAGTGTGGTTCAAGGTCCCCAAGACGATCAAGGTAACTCTGAAGGGTGTACCGGCGGCGGCCGCGCCGAAGGATGTCACTCTGGCACTCGTCCGCCATTTCTGCGCTAACGGGCTACTCGGAGCTGCGGCTGAGTTCTACGGTCCCTACGTAGACGAACTGGATCTGGCCGGGCGGGCCACCCTGGCCTCCATGTGCACGGAAATGGGTGGGATCATCATGTTGTTCCCTCCCAACCAGAAGGTCATCGATTACTGCCGCAAGGCCGCAGGGCGTGAGGTTACCCCGGTGTTCGCCGATCCGGACGCCGAATATGCCGACGAGGTCGTCATCGACATCGGCGGCGTCGGGCCGCTGATCTCCCGCCCCGGACGCCCGGACGACGTGGTCCCAGTCAGCGAAGTGGCCGGCTCCAAAGTCGACTCGGTGTTCATCGGCTCGTGCACTAACGGCCGGTACGAGGATCTTGCCGCTGCGGCCGAGGTTCTCCGGGGTCGCACGGTAGCTCCCGGCGTAGTGCTCAAGATCGTGCCGGCTACGGACATTGTCTGGCGGCGGCTGCTGGATAAAGGATTGGTCAAGGTCTTCAAAGATGCCGGAGCATTACTGGGCAACGCCGGATGCGCCGGTTGTGCCGCCGGACAGATCGGCCAGAACGGTCCCGGTGAGACTACCGTCAGCACGGGCAATCGGAACTTCCCCGGCAAGCAGGGCAAAGGGCTCGTATATCTTGCCTCACCGCAGACGGCGGCGGCCTCAGCAGTAGCCGGGGCGATCACCACGGCAGACAAGATTCCCGACCAGCCGGCTCAGTTCGAGATACCCATACCAACGGGTACCTCGCCGGCTCAGCGTCCGGCGAGCGCGGATACCTCGCACCCAACCAAGGTCAAAGGCCGTGCGTGGGTCATTCGGCAGGACAACATCGACACGGACATGATCTACCACAACCGGCACCTGACTGTGACCGACCCGGAGGAGATGAAGCAATACGCCTTCGGCAACCTCGATGGATGGGAGGACTTCTCCAAGAAGGTCCGATCGGGTGACATAATAGTGACAGGAAAGAACTTCGGGTGCGGCAGTTCGCGTCAGCAGGCCGTCGATTGTTTCAAAGCCCTCGGTGTCTCGGTCATCGTGGCGGATTCGTTCGGCGCCATTTACGAACGCAACGCCATCAACGCCGGGCTCGCCGTCCTCTGTGCCGACGTCTTGGGCACCAGTATCGACAACGGCGAAGACATAGAAGTGGATTTCGAATCTGGAACAGTCACCCGTGTGGCCGCCTCCGAACGAATCCAAGGTCTCGCATTCCCCGAAGTCCAGTTGGCCATCTATCGGCGCGGCGGGCTTCTGACCGGCAGAAAGGATTGACAAGTGGGATCCAACCTGGTTGAGAAGATCGCGCAACGTTTCGCCGTCGGGCTTCCGGAGGGACGCACGGTTCGTAGCGGTGACTTCCTGTCGATCCGCCCCGCCCACGTCATGACGCACGACAATACCGGCGCGGTGATTCCCAAGTTCGAGAGCATGGGCGCGCTGCGCGTGTGCCATCCCAAGCAACCTGTGTACGCTCTGGACCACGACATCCAGAACAAGAGCGAGGCGAATCTGGCGAAATATGCCAAGATCGAAGCATTCGCCAAGAAGCACGGAGTGGCCTTCTATCCGGCCGGCCGCGGGATCGGTCACCAAATCATGATCGAGGAGGGCTTCGCCCTGCCCGGCACGTTCGTCGTCGGCTCGGATTCCCACTCCAACATCTACGGGGCGATGGGTGCTCTGGGCACTCCCGTCGTTCGAACCGATGCGGCCGCGATCTGGGCCACGAGCCGGACGTGGTGGCAGGTGCCGGACGTCGTACGGGTGAACTTGACGGGAGAGCCCCGTCCCGGAGTCAGCGGCAAGGACGTCATCATTGTCTTAATCGGAACGTTCAACAACGACGAAGTGCTCAACTGCTGTTTGGAGTTCGCCGGCCCCGGCGTAGCCAAGCTGAGCATGGAGAGTCGCACCACCATCGCCAATATGAGCACCGAATGGGGTGCCCTCGCCGGAGTGTTCCCCTACGACGAAGTTACCCACAGTTATCTACTTCAGCGTGCTGAAGTTATGGCCAAGCGCGGCGACGCCAAGCCGCGGTTGACCGCCGAGATCATCGATCGAATCAACGCCGAGGCACTGCGGGCTGATGATGATGCCTTCTACGCCAAAGAACTGGACTTCGACCTCTCCGCCGCAACCCCCCACGTGGCCGGGCCGAACGAAGTGAAGACAATCGTCCCACTGCCGGAGATCGAGCAACGAAACGTCAAGATTGACAAGGCGTACCTGCTGAGTTGCGTGAACGGGCGTCTCGAGGATTTCGTTAAAGCCGCCAAGATCATCGCTGGAAAACGTGTTGCCGACGGAGTGGAATTCTACATTGCCGCCGCTTCAAGCGAGATCGAAGAGCAGGCCCGGCAAGTCGGTGCGTGGGGCACCCTCATGGACGCCGGTGCCATCGCTCTGCCACCCGGATGCGGACCATGCATCGGTCTGGGGGACGGCGTGCTCGGCGGTGGGCAGATCGGCATTTCCGCTACTAATCGGAACTTCAAGGGGCGGATGGGGGCCCCGGATTCTCAGGTATACCTGGCCAGCCCCGCCGTGGTCGCGGCATCCGCCGTCACCGGAATGATTACAGATCCGTCCCCCGGTAGAGTGAGCGCGGAGGAGTCGCGTGCCGCCCTCCATCGCGGAAGCGCGGTCCGTACTGCGACCAAGCCGCTGCCCGAAGCCGGGGCGGCGACAATTCTGGAGGGCTTCCCCAAAACGCTCGAAGGTGAGCTGCTCTTAGTTCCGAAGGACAACATGAACACCGACGGCATCTACGGGAAGGAATTCACCTACCAAGACAACCTGGCCCCGGCGGAAATGGGCTCGAAGGCCATGTTGAACTACGACCCGAAGTTCCAGGAACTGGCGAAGGAGGGAGATCTTCTGGTCGGGGGCTACAACTTCGGCTCGGGATCATCGCGTGAGCAAGCCGCGACCGCCCTGAAGTACCGCGGTCTGCAGATGGTCATCGCCGGATCGTACTCTCAGACTTATAAGCGAAACGCCTTCAACAACGGCTACATCGTGATCGAGTGCCCAGAGTTGGTGGAGGATCTCAAGAAGGCGTTCGCTGGCAACAAGAATCCGACCATCCGGACCGGACAACACGCAAAGGTGGACTACGTAAACGCCAGGATCGAGTGCGATGGCAGAACCTATTCGTTTGCCCCACTCGGCGAGATCGCCCAGGAACTCGTCGTCAAGGGCGGTTTTGAAGCAGTCATTCGAGATCAATTGGCGAAGATGAATCGAGAGGACGGGTAGATTCGGCAACGCGACACTAGCCGACAACACCGGACAATCGGAAGACTCCCGGAGCAAGACCATGATTACTGCGAAGGATATTGAGGGCCTCTTCGGAACTATTCTCGCCCGTATCCAGGACGCCGACCTTAGAGCCAAAACGGTGCAGGCCTGGGTGATGGCTTGTGAACGCGGCGGGTGGAAGAGCGTCGAGGATCTCAAGGTCATGCCGTTCACCCTGTTGACAAATACGCACGGCGTGAACTTCATCGAGCACACGATCGCGGTCACCGAGGGGGCATTCGGGCTCGCCAAGGCTCAGGAAAACGCCTACCGCAAGATGCCGTACAAGATCGACTTCGATCGACTCCTGGCCGGCGGCCTGCTCCACGACGTCGGCAAGTTGCTCGAATTCGAACTGGACGGAAACGGGGGATTCCGCAAGAGTCTCTCCGGAAAATGTGCGCGGCACCCGATCTCCGGTACGGCTGTAGCTTACGAGGTCGGCCTGCCGGATCAGGTCCTCAACACAATTGCCTGCCATGCCAAGGAGGGCGATGGTCGTCCTCAGGTGGTGGAGACGGTGCTGATCCACCAAGCGGACTTCGGAACCTTTAACCCACTAGCCATGATGGAGAAGAGCACGCTGATCGAGTAGCTGGAAGGGGAACCTGCATTTGCGCTCGAGGCCGCAGATGCATACTCCGGTGCCACGGTTCCGACCGCCACTGGCGGAAGACGAACGAGATGGCTGATCACTGAAAGCTGGGAATTTCAACAATGACGACATCTAAAGACTGCAACGCGCAACAGACGGCCGAGGCCGGCGCCCGCGGCCCGAGTGTCCGGTCCGACTGCTGGGTCCGGATCACTCTGACCGAAACCGGGGGCGTCGACCTGCAATTGAAGACCAAGGTCGAGTCCATGTACGGCGAAGCCACGCGCAAGCTGGTCCGAGATGTTCTGGCTGCCCTAGGCGTAAAGAACGCAAAGGTGGAGATCGAGGACACCGGGGCTCTTCCGTTCGTCATCGCCGCGCGAGTCGAGGCGGCCGTCCGCCGCGCCGGGTTGGACATCGGTGAAGGCTACGTGCCCGACTTCGCCCCCGGCACCGAGTACGGTACGAAACGAGATCGCTTTCGCCGATCGCGGCTCTACCTGCCCGGCAACGAATCCAAGTTCATGATCAATGCCGGCCTCCACCATCCTGACGGAGTCATTCTCGACCTGGAGGACAGCGTGGCTCCCTCGGAAAAGGACGCCGCCCGACTGATGGTCCGCAACGCTCTGCGGACTTTGAACTTCCGCGGGGCTGAGCGAATGGTGCGGATCAATCAGGGTGAGCGCGGCCTGGAGGATCTCGACTACGTCGTCCCGCATAACGTTCACGTGATCCTAATCCCGAAGGTTGAAGATCCCGACCAGGTGCGGCAAGTTGACGACAAGATCGCAGCCATTTTGAAGGCCAAGGGTATCGACCGCCCGGTGTTTTTGATGCCGATCGTGGAAAGTGCGCTCGGGTGCATCAAGGCCTACGAGATCGCGACGTCCTCCATGAACATCTGTGCTTTGACGATCGGCCTAGAGGACTATACGGCCGACATCGGCACCCAACGAACAGACGAAGGGCGCGAGAGCTTCTGGGCACGCTGCCAGGTCGTCAACGCGGCCCGGGCGGCCAGAGTTCAGCCGATCGATACGGTCTACTCCGACGTGGCGGACATGGAGGGTTTGCGGACCAGCGTGCTCGAAGCCAAGTCCCTGGGCTTTGACGGCAAAGGCTGCATCCATCCGCGACAGATTGCCGTTATCCATGAGGCCTTCGCCCCGACGGCGGCAGAGTTGGAGAAGGCCCAACGGATCGTGGCCGTCTTCGAAGAGGCCCAGAAAAAGGGCTTGGCTGCGGTGTCGTTGGGTAGCAAAATGATCGATCCGCCGGTAGTCAAGCGCGCGCAACATACGGTAGAACTCGCAAAGGCAATGAAGTTGGTCGACTAACCGAAGGATAGACCGGCGGCGCGCTAAAGAAGTATCGATTGCTGACGATTGACACTTCGCCGCCCACGGAAACACGCAATGACTGACAAACTCATCGAAAACGCCGCCGGCCGTATGGTGCCGGCCGAGATCAACGGGCGACCGGCCACCCCGTTCATGGGCGTCGGCAAGTACCACCCCTCGGGAAACAAGGCCGTCCCGCCCATTCGCACATGCGCCGACTATCCGGTCGATGGAAACAAGGTCGTCGATTCTATCGCAACGGCCCTGAAGAACGCGGGCTTGCGTGACGGGATGACTATTTCGTCTCATCACCATTTCCGCAACGGTGACAAGGTCGCCAACGAGGTCTTCCGGGCAGCGGCGCAGACTGGGGTCAAAGATTTGCGCTGGTTCCCCAGCGCCTCGTTCCCTTGCCATGCGGAAATCATCAACCACCTCGAAAGTGGTCTTATCCACCACATCGAGGGGAGTATGAACGGCCCGCTTGGGGACCATTGTGCCACGGGAAAGATGCGAGGGATGGGCGTGCTGCGCTCGCACGGCGGACGCTGGCAGGCCATTCAGGACGGCGAGGTCCACATTGACATCGCCGTCATCGCCGCCCCCACGGCCGATCCCTTCGGCAACGCGAATGGATTAACCGGCCCCTCTGCGTGTGGCCTGCTCGGATTCGCTCTGGCCGACTCTATCTACGCAGACCATGTAATCGTCGTTACCGACAACCTCATTCCGTTCCCGTGTATCCCCTGGCAGATTCAGGGCAACAACGTCGATCAGGTTGTCGTCATGGATTCCATTGGAGACCCGGAGAAGATCGTTTCGGGGACTACGCGGATCACGAAGAGCCCCGATCGGCTGTTGATCTCCGAACTCACCGCCCAATTCGTTCGCGATTCCGGTATCATGAAAGACGGCTTCTCATTCCAGGCCGGTGCCGGGGGGACCTCTCTGGGCTTCGCCATCTACCTCAAGGAGATGATGAAAGAGGCCGGGATCAAAGCGCGTTTCATTCGGGGGGGCAGCAACAAGTACCTCGTCGAGATGCTCGAGGAGGGCCTGACCGACTATATCCTCGACGGGCAGACGTTCGACCTCGACGGCGTCCGCTCCATGCGCGAAAACCCCAACCATCAGGACACCAGCCCGTTTACGAGCTACAACTTCCACGGTAAGGGCTGCTTCGCGTCGATGCTCGACGCCGTTGTCTTGGGGGCCACCGAAGTCGACGTGAACTTCAATGCCAACGTTGTGACCCATTCCGACGGCAGATTGTTGCACGGAATCGGAGGCTGGCAGAACTGCCTGGCGGGCAAATGCGTGATCCTGCCGATTCCGTCAATGCGCAACCGGATCCCGGTTATCGTGGATCGCGTAACGACCCTGTGTGGGCCGGGCGAGCTCATCGACGTCGTGGTCACCGAACGCGGTATTGCCGTCAATCCTCGCCGGACTGATCTGCTGGAGGCCGTAGAGGGCTCCGACCTGCCGATCCGGTCGATCGAGGAGATCAAGACCGAAGTCGACGCCATGTGCGGCGGACCGCCCGCCACGCCGGTACTGTGCGAGAAGATCGTAGCGGCCATCAAATGGGTCGACGGCACGGTGATCGATTGCGTTCGACAAGTACTTGAATAGGCTTTCCGGCCAATCAACTTACGGTAGGCGTGCAGGGACTTCCCTCCGCTCCACACTACCATCGTCGGGAACACGCCGAACGAGTGCAGCCTGTGCAGGTGTCATCTTAATCCGGATATTTCACGAATGTGAGGCGGTTTGCGCATAGAGACGGCCTTATCGACCTTGTATGATAGGATTTACTAAGGACTCGATCATCCAAGGCAAGGAGGCCGCTTCGTGACGAGGTGTAACCGCAGATCGCTATCGTTTTCCAGGCTTAGTCGGCAAATAATCGTTGCAGATTTCGACGGCGGGCGGCGGCAGTCCGGGCTTGCCTACGAGGAATCCGGCAAGCGGTCATGTAGAGAGAGCTTGCCCGTGCAGATACCGGCTTTGCGCTACACACGGGTGCATACCCCGAAGCCACAGACCTGTCAGGAGAGCACCTGTCCCGTGTACGGAAAGGCCGCCTAAACTTGTCGCACCCTGTTTCAGGGGCCGAAGGCTGCTCAGTCCGATAGATCCGCGCGGGCTTTGAGCACGCGGCTCGCTACGCAGAAACGGAAAATTCTCGAGTGCGTCGTTCGTCAATCGCCGAGAGAGACGCTCCTTGGTCCCCCCCTTGCCAAGGGGAGAAATAGTGGGTGCTCACGTGAGTCCGTGGAGCTGCGCACTGAGGTGACGCCCACCCGCCATTCATAAACGTGAAAGGGTCCGGATAACCGCCCTGTGGCCTTGCTGGAATCCGTGCTAGAATCTCTGCTAGAATCCTTGAAGCGTCAGGAGGGTAACCGGAG
>Ga0307432_1002318_pt1 | contig 10501 bp, 8 predicted proteins | sample SalMarWE160150MG_FD_202158 | JGI IMG/M metagenome (GOLD analysis project Ga0307432, IMG submission 202158) | Salt marsh sediment microbial communities from the Plum Island Ecosystem LTER, Massachusetts, United States - WE1603-150 | ecosystem: Environmental > Aquatic > Marine > Intertidal zone >...
TGGACCTAACAGGGAAGGTTCATGAGGTTGTGAGGAAGTCCGGAATCAAAAACGGGTTGATTCACGTTTTTGCTCCCCACGCTACGGGAATAATCATTTTAACCGAACACGAACCAAGTCTAGACAGGGACATTAAAGATTTTCTGGAAAAAATAATTCCTAAACATGGCGGCTATAGGCATCCATCAAACGCCCACTCCCATCTCAGATCCATGCTTCTGAGCCCAGACAAAACCTTGCCTATCATAGATGGCGAGGCGATTTTTGGCACTTGGCAGTCCCTAGTTTTCGTGGAAACTGACGTCTACCCCAGACGAAGAACAATCATCATGCAGGCCATCGGTGAATAAAAACAGAACAAGTAGCCGACAGACACCATAGTACAGTTTCTCTTTCATTTCTTCTAGCTTTAACTTGAATCTTCACATTTATGTTGCCGCTAGGCTCTAATTTTCCGAAGACACCTACGGTTGCGTTCGCCACATCTTTCACCTTTTCCGAAGGCATCCATTACAGAAAAGATGCCAAAATGAACATTACGCATCTAACACATTTACAATATACAGCTAAACAAAGCATGATTTCGTCCATTTTCGTCTTTTTTTACTTCAGTTCATCTCTGAAGAAATCTCAAAACAAAGTTGTGCCTACAATCATATTAGGAGACTAATAACAGCGGATTGTTGAAAACAGCCTTTTTCTGGAAAACCTAAGCAACAAAAATGTCTGTTTCCATAAAAATTACACTCAAAAACGGGCAACTCTAGTGCCTTTTAGCCTCAAAAGCAAGACCACTTGCAGCAATTTTTTACGCATATAAGCTTCGAAGACAATCGTAGATTTGTTGGTTGCTATTTTGTGTGGATTTCCACTGTGTCGCCGTCTTGAAGAGGAAATGTCCCGCCGACCTTTTGTGGGCTAAAACGCAGCCGCTTTGACCACACTTTCGCGTATGAAAACTGTTTATAGAAGTCGCTGTGAATCCTCTTTGCCAAGTCAAAGACAGTGGAACCCTTTCGGATGGTGAAGGGTCTCATGGAAGCATCTCTTTTACTCGGATCCTTGGTGTAGACCCGAATTATATCCAGCATCTCAAATATTTCAGACCCAACCTCCTCTAAACCGACTTTTGTTGCGCAAGACACAGCAAGAATCTTCATTTCATCTCCTACAATTTTCTTCAGTTGTTCCAGTCTTTCAGCAGCCTTCGGATGGTCAGCCTTATTGGCTATGATTATAGCCGGTCTATAGGTAGTGCCCTCGAAGATGGCTTCTTCAACGTCATCGAGTGTAGCTTCGCCCCGAATCTTAACTGTGGCGTCGCGTATTCCGTAGCTTTTAAGAAGCCGCGTCAGGTCCTTAACCGAGCAATCAATCAGCCGCCCCAGCATAATAAATTTTAATTTGGCGCCCATGTGTTTCTTCTCAATTTCGATACGAGCTTTGGGCTTTCGCATAAGAATTTTCGCCTTCTCCAACTCGCTGGAGATAAGAGAGAATTGTTCCGTGGGGTTCTGAGACAAATCCACCATGAAGATGAGACCGTCAGCGTTTCTGGCTGAAGTTAAGGTTTGGAGCCCCCATGATCCTCCCTCCGCTGAGCCCTCCATCAGAGCTGGCGCCTCAACCATCTGCAACTGTAGGTCTTGATAGTTGAACATGCCGGGTGTCGGCTCTGTTGTGGTGTAGGGATAGCTGGAGATCGCCACTTTTGAGTTAGTTAGAAGGGACAATAAGCTGCTGCGTCCAACATTGGTTAGTCCCAAAATAACGATTTGAGTGTCTCCCTCTTTTTCTACAAAAACTTTCGGTCCGCCTGCTCCAGCTCTCTTTTGTTTTTTTTCTTCAATCTCTCTTTTTAGCAGCGAAATCTTCCTTTTGACTTGAGCACGAAGGTTTTCTGTACCTTTGTGCTTAGGAAACATGCTCATGAATTCTTGCAGTTTCTTGATTTTTTCCTCAGGTTTCCTAGCTAGAGACGCTTCTCGGTATTTCTGTTTGGCTTCTGCAGGAAGATTGGCGGGCATAATCTAAACTTCAATTAGTAATAGGCAATGAAAAAGATATTACTTTCTTCGAAGACGAAAAAGCAAAATCCAGCTTTTGGATGCTATGCTATGAAAAATTATTATCTGACAGTTTTTCGGAGAGGCAACAAACTGTAATTAATGATCTTTAACGATTGACCGCTTGGTTAACAGTTTTTTAAGGTGCTCAGGAATTCGTTAGGTGCTGAAACGGAGTGCGTTGATGCTTTTGTATCCGCTCTTTGGAAGAAATCATAAACGGGAAGCTGGCGTAACCCAGTTGAGAGTGTTGCCTTTTGGTCTCACCATCTTTTTTGTTTTATCAGCCGTGAGGTTAGTGTCCTGAAAGAACGGTATTTTAGGCTTTGATTTTGAGAGTGGGGCATTGTGTAGCACATGAGGTAGGCAAAACTAGCCGCTTTTCCCTCCTGTTGAAGGCAATTTTAGACGTTTTGGTGATGTTAGTGAATAGGGTATTACTGGGGTAAAATAGTCTCACTAACGCTAACTGTGGCTTCGAGGAGAGTTGTAAACGCAATTTGTGCATACGGACAGACCGAGTGTGTTGAGCACTTGGCTTTTTTGCGTCATTTGGAACAGTTAAAATGAGTTTCTTGTTTGTCTAACAGTCCACTTAACAGTTCTTGCCAACTGTTATTTTTAAATAGTTGAACTATTATACACTCCGCTGAGCGGTAAACAAAGATGTATGATCTGAATTTACCCGAAGTTGAAACTGTGAGGAAGAGAATAGAGTCAGCAGCAAAAGAAGAGGCAAAGTTCTGTTTGATGGCTGCCTATCTGTTTTGTGCGCGGGCCTCAGAAATAATCGGAGCAACAAACCGTTATGACGTAGCACATAATCAAACTGTAGCCCGTGGACCAACCGGACACGACGTTAAACTTGAAACCTTTGAACGCGGAGACATTAAAACAGAAGCCGCAATCTTCACAGTTAGAACCGCAAAGCGTGACGGAAAAATAAGAAAAATTGCCCTGCCCCTCGAAAAAACGTTTGAACCTTGGACCGGACCGCTTTACAATTATTACCTTGAGCATGGAAACGATAAAGTGTTCCCGTTCACGAGACAGAAGGCTTGGGAGTACGCACATGAGACTTTTTCCGGTCTGAGTTATCCCATAGAAAAATATAACAAGTATGATCCTGACGACCCAAAACCTAAACCAATTAGGGCCCACAATAAACCGTTTAGAACTCATGCTCTGCGTCACTTACGAGCCACAGAATTAATTGACACTTTCGGCTTCACAGGTTTTGATCTTTCTGTTTATGGCGGCTGGACCTTACGTAGTATGGTTGGTGTCGGTTCCGCCATGTCCCGGTATGCGCACTTGGACTGGCGAAGATACTTCCCAAAGTTACTGAAAAAAAGAGTTTAATCTATTCAAAGAAATCGCATTTTAGGTATCATTTTTTGGCATTCTTGTTTTTCTTGATTGTTTACGCGGTGAATTTATTAATATTGACTGGAAATAGGGCTGAAATAAACATTTTAGTGTTAAAACATTGTTTGGGTAACAGTTTCGTCAAACTGTTAAGTTGCGAAGTTTTTATGGAGAACAAGCCCGAAAGAACCGCAGTTCAAAGTAAATAATATCGTGTTCTGGCGTTAGGCTACGCATTACGCATAGCTTTCTAATATTGCTGAAATGTTCCAGAGCCAACAATAAACAGTCATGTTTTTTACGCAAAAAGGGTAGGGCTGGGAACGTAAAAGATGTGAGGTTTCAGCATCCTCTGAGTGAAAATTCAAAGTTAAACGTTCAAAGCATCGCATGTGAGGAGTACGGAGGTTTCCTATGCCATGTTTTGGATACAATTTCATCAACGAGTTTCAAAGGTTCTCCGCATTTACCGCAAAAACAGAGCCAAAGATTAAACTATTAATATCAATAAATAACATCAAACCTAGAAACCAGAGGGTGCCAAAAGTGAGAGAAAAAGTCATTCTGGCTTCGGCTTTATGCAGGCAATTTGAAATCGATGACATTATCGTTGAAGCCGTAAAGAATCTAAATCTCACAGTTGAGGAAGGCGAGTTCATTTCAATCCATGGACCTTCCGGTGCAGGAAAGACAACCCTCCTCAATCTAATTGGAGCCCTAGATAAACCAACAAGCGGAAAAATCGTTGTCTTCAACCATGACCTCGGAGCATACGACGAAAACTTTTTGGCGACCTTCCGCTCGGCATATATCGGATTTGTTTTTCAATCCTACAATCTGATTTCAACCTTAACAGCCGTTGAAAACATCGCATTTGTTGTAGAGTTAGCTGGCTGGTCAAGAGAACGAATCAAAGAACGTTCGGAAACCCTGCTCAAGCTGGTTGGTTTGCAGCATCGAGCCAACCACTTTCCCGCTCAACTCAGCGGAGGTGAACGCCAAAGAGTAGCTTTTGCTCGAGCCTTAGCTAATGATCCCCCTCTTCTCCTCGCAGACGAGCCTACCGGAAACTTGGATGTGAAAACAGGTGTAGAGATTGCCAGCATTTTGGAGAAAATTAAGGAAGAAGGAAAGACCGTTATCGTAGCGACACATGACGAAAAACTGTTGAAACTTGCAAGCCGTTCTTTGTTTTTGAAGGACGGGAGGCTCACGGATAGATGAGTGAGATCTCCTTTCCAATCAAAGATTTGACAAGAAGAAAAACTCAGACAACATTAACTATTCTCGGTTTAACAATATCTACAGCTGCAACACTTTTTCTCGTTATCTTCGGAAGCAACTTAGGCTTTGAAATCAGCTTCCTCGCCAAAGGGGGACGATTAACCAGCGGATTCTCAAACATATTCTTTCAATTTATTCTCATTGTCAGCATTCTAAACATCCTAACAGGACCAATCATAACATCATTTCTTGTCCATCTTACAATGTCGGGACGGATGCAGGACATCGGAGTGATGAAAGCATCCGGCTGCTTAAGCGGCTCCATTTTTGCCTATTTTGTCACAGAACTGTCTCTGCTTGTCTTCTTCAGCGCATTAATCGGAGTAATTTTTGGGGTTGCAGCCTATTATATTTCTACAGTTTTTTTGAACGTTGCAGGCTTCTCTATTTCGCAAACTCTCAACCTAGGGACAATTATGGTCATCTGCATTGTTCTCATCATCTTTTCCCACATCTTCGGAGCTTTACCCATACGTAGAGCAGCCCAAGCGAAGCCGACAGAAGCCATGTCCCCCATTTACAAGCTCGGAACAACCGCAAGTCTAGGAAAGAAAATTCCCTCAAAACTTGGTTTGACTTTCAAAGTGGCTTTCCGAAATTTGCTTCGCAGGAAATCTGTGACTAGTCAAGCGGTAATCTGTCTCACTGTGGTTTTAACTTTGACTACGGTGACGATTGCTGGAGGAATTATTGCCAACCAGACTACCACAAGCTATGTTGAACGAGCTATCGGTAGAAACATTGTTCTTGTAGGTCATCCAACTCTGACGGATCGTTATGTTAATCTTCTTTCCCGGTTTTTTGAGGATAAAGAAATGCAGCAAATTGATTATCTTAATTCACAGTTCATTATTTCGGAATCTTTGGTAAGCAAATTGGGTGATATACAGGGGGTTCATGAAGTTGATCCTCGTTTAGTATTGGAGAATTCTGTCCGAGAAGTTCCTGGAATTGTTCTTGATCCCGTTGACCAAACTACTGCTGTAATCATAGGCGACAGTCGATCTGATGAAGCGTTAATTTTGGGTGTAGACCCTGAAAAGGTTGTTAATGATTGGCTGATTTTTGGGAGAAAACTTGGGGAAAATGATCAAGAGTCCACAGTGATTGGTGATTCGTTGGCTGTGAACATGTTTAGTGACGCTCAAAATCAATCAATCAAGGTTTTTGATGAAAGTTTACTGCCCTATGATATAGTTGGGGTGTGCGTGGATCCCCTGAACAACGGAAAAGTTGTGTACATGCCCCTAGAAACTTTATACAAAGACCTCAGTCAACACGGATACAATCTTCTCTTTCTCCAGATTGATGCCTCAGAAAAATCTCAAGTTCTCGCCCAAATAGAAAACGAGGTTTCAGGAGAAAATTTGAATGTTGTAGAACTTGACCAAATTCTGGATAAGCACGTGAATTTTCTGAATAACATCTGGTCTTTAGTTATGTTTCTGCCTCTCTTCTCTTTGGCAACAGCTACAATCTCGCTTCTCAGCTATCTAATGCTCTCTATTTCAGGACAGCAACATGAATTTGGCATCATGAGAGCCTTGGGCGCCAAACCAAGGACCATAATGAAAATCGTTTTTTCTCAAGCTTTAATAATCATTTTACTCAGTGGAGCAATCGGAATTTCTGTTGGATTACTCATTACCTTCGGGTTTTTGATTCCTGATCCAGTTATCTCCCAATCTACTCTCATTTCTGTGTCAGCATGGCTACTTGTTATTTTAGGGCTTCTCTGCGTGTCTAGCTTGTATCCAGCCCTGAAAGCGGTAAAGAAAACGGTTGTTGACGCTATTTCCGCAGTGTAGTCGAATAGAAGTAAAGAATGCATCCGCTTTATTGACTGCTGTTGAAGTAATCGGGTAGCTTAGGTCCTAAAGTCGCTCGGAAATGCGTTAATTCCGTTATGTGCCCTTGGAACTCATCCAAGAAGTTTTGAAGTTGCAGAATAGGAACAACAGGCACTTTTTTGTAGAATTTTACAGGACCAGGAAACAAAGAGATGATCACTGGAAAAAGAATCGCTTGCCTCCACCCGTCCAAACTGATCTTTTTATGTAGAGAAAATAGAGCCTTTGCCAAGACCTCTGTCCTCTGAGCCTGTAATTCAACAATCTTTCTTATTGCTGAATTTCCCCAACCACGCCGCCAACGTTTGCAATCTACGCAAACAACAATTGGTTCACTATACGCGAGGACATCGATCTCCCATCTTCTTCCTGATGCTTTGAAGCGGAAGCGGCGTTTAACAGCGAAGTTGTTGGTTTCAAAGGCTGTGGCTGCGAAATTTTCAAACTCTATCCATTCAAGAACTTTGCATACTCTTTCAATGTCCGTTCCATGGTTGATGGCGTGAATGGCAAGTTTGACGCGTTGGTTCGAAGATACTTCGATTTTTCCGTTTTCACATTCGATGAGTCCGATTTCACGAAGCCCTTTCAGAAAGTCGTTGTTAACGTGGACAGGAACGTTGGCGTCCATGGCAACAGCTTCTTCAGCAGCGGCACCACTGTTTGTTAGTTTCAGTATGGAGATTAGGACATCCGTTTTGTTGGTCATTTGTTTCTTATTCCAAAAAATGTTTCAGATAAACAAATCTTTTTCTCGAGGGCGTATCAACTTGGTTGCTTTCGCCTTTTCAGATTTCGGATAGGGATATCCTCGGATTATGGCTACGGGAATTCCTTCGTTTGTTTGCCCGATAACCAGTTCAGCGGCTGATGCCAGTTCATCGGCGATGGCGGTTCTCTTAACTTTAATTGTGTAACCGAAAAGGTCTTTTTCGCTTCTTCGATCTCGTAGTGGTTCGAATCCGGCGATGCCCAAGGCTATGTTGATTTCACCCTGACGTAGAGGGCGCCCGTGAGTGTCCGAGACGATGACAGCAACATCCTTCCCAGTTATTTGCATTATCTTTTGTCTTATAATTCGGGCTGACTGATCAGCGTTCTCAGGCAAAAGTGCCACGTTATTATCTCCAGGAACGTTGGAACGATCAATTCCCGAGTTGGCACATATCACTCCCTGTTTAGTTTCAGTGATGAGCTTCCCATTGCTCATTCGTACGATGGTTCTGGATTCTTGGAGAATAACCTCTACGAGTCTAGGGTCTTTGTCGGTTCTCTTGGCAACTGATTTGGCGAACTCTGAAGGCGTTACCGTTTCGAGGTTTACAACGTTTCCCTCAGCTCTAGAAACTACAACGTGAGTGATTATGATGACATCGCCGTTTTGGACAGGAGTTCCCTGCTTTTCAGCAGCTTGGCAAATCAATGAAGCAAGGTTGTCACCTTCTTTCACGATAGGCAAGCCAGTTACTGGGAATGTCTCGATTTTATTCAACGATAACACCTCTTTTATTGGAGTCAACATTGACTGTTTAATATTCTTCGCCTCTTGGCGCACGGCTCCATGGCAGATAAATGCTTATTATGTAACTATACAACTGTGTTTTTTACATTTTTAACATGAAAAATCTTAGAAAAGAGATGTTAATGGTTGAGGGGTAGTTCCACATATCGACAAAAAAGTTAAAAATTGGCAGTTATTTTCTCGTTAAAACACATTTTTATGTTAAGACCCGACATTAGAACCGATGCCAAATATAAGTAACCAGTTATTTCAGAAGGGAATCAGCTTTTTTCAGATCCTGAGGCGTATTGACGTTAAAAAAGGTCAAAAGCTTCGGCTCCATTTGCTCCAGAACCATCGTTGAAACATAGCGTACTCCCCTCAGATTATCAATCATGGATCGCATGTTCATGTTTCCCTGCCTTAACGCCGTCTTTGCCGCGGTTATGGCGGATTTTGTGTGGTAAACTGCTTGAAGAGGCTCGATGTATCCACTCGGCCATCTGGGAATAGCGGCACTTCTATTGGTGCACATGTCTAGCAGAAACTGAACTATCTGAATTGAAACTAAAGCAGTATCACATGGCAGAAGCAGTGAATATTCACCCTTAGCACTTTCGAATCCTGTTATGGCTCCAACAAGAGGGCTCTGAGACTCGTCTTTGTCAATAACCAGATTTGCTTTCTCTGCTAAAATGGGTTCAAATTTGTTTTTCTGATCTTTAGAGCTGACTACTACTAGAACCTCGTCAACTACTTTGGATACTCTGTCAATCACATGAAGGACAAGAGGCTTACCCGCCAAAACAACTAATCCCTTGTCTCTGCCAAACCTTCTGGAGAAGCCACCCGCAAGAATTACCGCTGATTTCTGCAACATAATCGAGGTCAAACAGTAAGAGTTTAGCCTATTAGCCTTTTCTTCACTTCAGCAACAACAATGAACATTCTTTTCTTGCTTGTTTCTGTGTTTCGTCTAACTTCGTTTCCACTACCGTCTTTTTCGGGTCTAAGTTGACAAGAAACAGATGGTTTATACCGTAAAAATGCTAAATTGAACATATATCACGTACAGAATTTAACCTTTAAAAGTAAATATTGTTTGATTTCGTGCCGTTTCGCACCAATCAACACAAGAAAAAATCAGGTCTACAGAGACGCCTGCTCAAATCGATGGCACTGAAGCAACAAAACAACCAAACGATGTCACCAAAAACATGTTTATCCAAAAAAATTCTGAAAGACAAACAAGTTCTGTTGCTGTTTAGCCCTAAAACTAAACGATAGGCTTCATTTTTGGAAACAGAGGTTCGCTTCGACCAACATGTACGAGGTACACTGTAACATTTGTTGAGTGTTGGGACGTTGCAGCGGGTATAAGCCAAACACGGATGAAAGCAGCAACAACTAAAGCAGTCAGGAAAACAGCGTTTCAATCAGGTGTGTTACGTTATCGGTTAGCAGCTTAGAGCCATATATAAGGTTCGAAAGCAATCGCAAAAATCTGACCCAGATAACCGTTTCAAACAGTGGAAAAAAAGGAATTGGCCAGCTATTGAACATAAAATGTTGTACAGAAGAAAAGAGCCGAATTCTCGTTCATACAGATTGCGTGCGTAGCTAAATCTAGATTTGGTCAGGATTAACGCCCGCCTGTAGAAGAGATGTTGGGTATGGTTTTCAGAAAAAGTACTGTTTTCAACATAGAAGTATTATTAGGCTCCTAATAGAACTCGATATTTTGTGGTTAATTGGAGACTAGAAGGATCATGCTGGTTAGGTTATTAGCACTAAACCGAAAGACTCCGGGGTCTTCTCGAATGGAACAGGTATAGGTATGCCAGCATTCTCCAAAGTCTGCAGAACATTGATCCCAACAGCTTGTGCTGAATAGCGTGCCTCTGTCGGATGATTACATATCTTTTCTTCAAGATTGCACTCGTCGCATATCATACAGGAGCCGGTGGTGAAGCCTAATGCGAGAGTGAAAGCCTTATTCATAGCTGCCTTTTCGAGGGCACAAATTTTCTTAACTAATTCTTTCTTGTCAGCTTTCCAAGAAACCCAGAACTCTTGTATTTTTTCTTTCATTTCCTCTGTTAAGGATGGATCGTTTTCGTCCTTAGAAAGCAATTCGGCGACTTCTGCTGTCGCTTCTGCTTGGCTCTTGATTTTGAGAACGAGCACATAACTGTATTCACTTAGAATTTTCCGAAACTCGTCAACGCTAGGCGCATAAGGAGGACACATCAATGTTTTTCCGAATTCTTTGCATCCTATTCGGCATTTGAGCACAACTCGATTCTCAACAACTATTTCATCGGCTGGAATCACCTTTGCCTCTGTTGCGCCAAGCTCCAACGCTAAATCCCTTAGAAAATCAAATTTGGTCTTATCTGCTTCAGGTCTCATCAACACTCACTTCTTCACAC
>Ga0307432_1002328_pt1 | contig 10487 bp, 8 predicted proteins | sample SalMarWE160150MG_FD_202158 | JGI IMG/M metagenome (GOLD analysis project Ga0307432, IMG submission 202158) | Salt marsh sediment microbial communities from the Plum Island Ecosystem LTER, Massachusetts, United States - WE1603-150 | ecosystem: Environmental > Aquatic > Marine > Intertidal zone >...
ATGAAAACACATATATCTTTCTATTCCATTTTGACGAGAACAATAAGATCAAGGAGTGCTTTGAATATTTCAATCCCTATATAGCGGGTAAAGCATTTGGACTGTTGGATAAACTAAAAATTTGAATCCAAAAGGGTCCATAATTCTAAAATAAAAACTAACCATAGATTGCTCTGGAGGATTAATTAGCATAGTCAAATCACCTTTTTCATGCCAGAATAAAAACATATGGTCAGAGTCAATCTTTTTCAAAGCTGGTTTATTAAGAAACATTATTGACAGAGTTGAAATTAGTGAAATTGAAAATAAACTAATTCAAGTAATACTGTCTATTCCTATGATCTCTTTAAAAGTTCTAAACGTTTCCACTAGGGGGAGCTTGGCAATTTCCAGCCCTTTGGCATTTGCTGAAGGGCTTTTTTCTATTTTAAAAGAAGGATTTATAAAAAATACCCAGTATTAATAATTATAAAGAGTTTAATTAATAAATATATTTCTTGAATTTATGAATTGTAAAATTTCTTGCACCGATTTCATTAGTGGAAGCAAAAGAGGATAAGTTAGAATTGATTTGTGGAAAACTGAAATTGAAGCCAGATATGAGGGTTTTGGATATTGGCTGTGGAAGTCTTGCAAAATTTGCTGCAGAAAAATACCAGGTTAAGGTCGTAGGCATCGTATATATTGGGAACGTTAGGTAAAATCGTAAAATTGAGAGATGAGAAATAACTAATTAATGATGAAGATTAACAAAAAAAGAAAAATAACGAGTAATTTGAGCAGATGGATATTGATTATTATAGGGAGTTTCTTTACGGGTCTTGGAATTCTTGGAATATTTTTGCCTCTCTTACCTACTACTCCTTTTCTTTTACTGGCTGTTGCATGCTATATTAGAAGTTCAGAAAGATTCTACAATTGGCTCATGAATAACAAGTGGTTAGGAAATTATATTAAGAATTATCTAGAAGGAAAAGGAGTTTCATTAAAATCAAAGGTTTTATCTATTTCTCTTTTATGGATAACAATAGGATATTCAGTTGTTTTTGTAGTTAACATTTTTTCTATTAGAGTTATCTTGATTCTGATAGCTATTGGTGTTACCATACACCTCCTCTCTATTCGAACTTTAAAAAAAGGAGATGATAATATATGATTGAACGAATTCGGAAAGAAAACTTTTCGGACTTTGCCTAAGCCAAATAACAGTTAGTTTCATTACTTTACTGAAAAACTAACTGATTTAATCTAATATTTTCTGCTGTTATATTCCCCTTAAAAGTTCTGAACGCGTCCAATAGGGGGAGCTGACAATTTCCAGCCCTTTGGTCTTTGCCGAAGGGCTTTTTCTATTTTCTTGAAAAAAAATGATTTTAAAGAATAAATATTATATACTATTAAGAAAATAGAGATAACGCATATCTATTCAGTATTAAGACAACATGTGATTTATTTCTAATCATTAAAATTGAACGGCTTAACCTGTATAAGCTCGATTTCATAAGCAATTAGGAGGAATCTTTCAAGCTAAAGAGCATAGTAGGGGCGTAATCTGGTTTATGATCTTACTCTGTCTTTTTTTAAACTGTTAACATGACTGGAAATTACTGCAGATAAATAAATGGATTTTCTTAGCCTTTATGAAAATTCTTTCAAAAATATAAAAAGAAGGATTTTAACAAATGGAAAAAAGAAACGTATATCTGTTAATATCATTTTTATTGTTTATTTTTGTATTTTCAATTTCAAGTTCTGCAAGAATAATTACAATTGTAACGGATCCAATGGGAACTGGTACTTATGCTGCTACGGCAGGAGTTGCCAAAATTATCAATCAATATAATGATATCGATTTAAATGTAAAAGTAAAGCCCATGACTGGTTCACTTGAAATTGCTGGACAGTTAGCTACAGGAGAAGGACAGTTAGGTGTACATAATAGTTTTGATGCGAAGTTTTCTTGGCTTACAAAAGGACCAGAGTTTGGCGTTTATGATGAAGTTAACAAAGTTACTCCTCTTAGATTGATATTTGGTGGTGCAATTACTTTTTCTACTGCGTTAACTCATGAACAAACAGGAATAAAAACAGGTGCGGATCTAAAGGGAAGAAAATTTGTTGGTGAAATTACCGGTGGTGCTATTGATACAGCTCAATCAATTGCTTTTTTGAAGTCTTGGGGATTAGAAAAAGAGGATGTAATTTGGGTGAGAGTACCTGGTTTAACAGATGCAGTTTACTTGCTAATAGAGGGTTTAGCTGAAGCGACAGGTTCTAATGGACCTGGTCAAGCAGTTGTCAATGAATTGGATGCAAAAAAAGGAGCTTTTTTCATTAGTATAAATCCAACTCCAGAAGGAATACAAGCCTTTAGAGATAATTATCCTTGGGATGTTGATATTGTTGAAGTTGACCCTGATCCCAGACTTACAGGAGTTAAAGAAAAAATATGGATGATTAAGTTTACCGATTATTATATGGCGAGAGTAGACCTGGTAAGCAACGATGAAGCATATGGGATAATTAAAGCTGTTTGGGAACATGTTGATGAACTAAGAGAACTTCATTCAACCTTGAATTTTATATTAGAACCGAAATATCTAATTATTAGAAATCAAACTGTTCCTTATCACCCAGGTGTCATTCAATTTTTCAAAGATCAGGGTGTATGGGATCAAGAACTTGAAGATCAGAACAACATGCTCCTTGATTTAGAAGCTGAAGAAATGTAGCAACTTGATTGTTAAATGAATTTGTTTGTCAGCATTAATCTTTTGGATTAATGCTGACAAACAATAAATAATATAGCAAGTATACTATTAAAGGAGAATTATAGTTGAAGAAAAATTTGCAAAATAGCATTGGTAAGAAAGATAAATTATTAGCTGTTATCAGAATTGTTTTAGAAATATTAATCCCCTTAGTCGGAATATTTTTTATTTTAGACGTTCCCCTTATGTTGTTCAGAGTATCCCTTTTCAACCAGCAATATATTGGTTTGTTCTGGGCGTTAACAACTACTCTTTTATTTTTAACGATTCCTGCCAGAAAGGGTGCTCCAAAGAATAATCCTCAATGGTATGACCTGATATTGGCAGTTATTACTTTAAGTATAGGGTGTTACATATTCTTTTACTTTCCTGCAATAGTGATAAGACTAGGAATCATTTACCCGATTCAAATAATTTTAGGAATATTAGTTACTATTGTTGTAATTGAAAGTGTACGAAGAACTTCTGGAGCATCTGTTGTAGGTGTAGTTGTATTATTTTTAATTTATGCAAAATGGGGCTATTTACTTCCGGGTAAGCTGGGAACTTCAATGGTCCCTTGGTCCAGGCTTTTTCAACAACTATTATTAGGAGCTGATTTTATGCTTGGTACTGCTCTTAAGATTGCTAGTGGGACGGTTTTTGGGTTTATATTTTTTGGAGTAGTATTCTTAAAAGTCGGAGCAAGTGATTTTATAATGGATTTAACATATGCTCTTATGGGAAGAGTTCGTGGAGGACCAGCTAAGGTTGCCATTGTTTCAAGCAATCTCTTTGGCAGCATATCTGGAAGCGCGGTTGCAAATGTGGCAGTTACTGGAATGATAACTATTCCCCTTATGAAGAAAACAGGTTATCCTGCTTATTATGCAGGTGCAGTGGAAGCAGTTGCTTCAACAGGAGGCCAAATTATGCCTCCTATTATGGGAGCAGCGGCCTTTGTTATGGCAGAATTTTTGGGAGTTCCTTATGCGAGAGTAGTAGTTGTAGCCATAGTACCTGCTTTGCTTTACTATCTATGTCTCTTTATACAAGTTGATAATGAGGCTTTAAAAAATAACCTGAAAGGATTACCCAAAGAACAATTACCACGTATTACAGAAACATTAAAAAAAGGATGGGTATATACTATCCCTGTATTAGTTTTAATTTATGCTCTTTTTGTTGCTTACCAAAATGCGGGTGTTTCTGCTCTATACGCTATTTTAACCGCAGTAATAATATCACTTTTCAATAAAACTACAAGAGCTTATTGGAAATCTTTAAGTAATGTATTAGACCTGTTTCAAAGTGTTAGTCGATCAATGTTTGAAATAATAGCTATATGTGCGGCAGCTGGATTTGTGATTGGTGTTATTTCTTATACAGGATTAGGGTTAAGCTTTTCTCAAATATTAACTATGGCAGCTGGAGGACGCATAATTGTTTTAGCCTTATTAACTGCTGTGGCAAGCGTTATTTTAGGAATGGGCATGCCTACAACTGCTTCTTATATAATGCTGGCCGTACTTGCAGCTCCTGCAATGATTCGTTTAGACGTAATTCCAATTGTTGCTCATTTTTTTGTTTTTTATTTTGGAACCTTATCAATGATTACTCCCCCCGTTTGTTTGTCAGTTTTTGCTGCATCTTCAATCTCAAAAGCACCTACTACACAAATTGCCTGGCAAGCAATAAAATTAGGCTTTGCCGGTTATATTGTTCCTTTTATTTTTTTATTTAATCCGAGCTTAGCTTTGGTAACAGGTACGATTTTAGATAAACTAGTCGTTATTATCTTTACCGTAATTGCGATTATTGTGATAGCTTCATCTTTTTCAGGTTATTTTATGGATATAAAATTAAATATTTTAGAGAGATTATTTGGAAGCTTATTTACTATAATTTTAGTATATCCCAATCCTGGGTTGGTAAATTTTAAATTGTTTGGCCTTAAGGGAATTGTGATAATAGTACTGTTTCTATTTTATTTATCTAAGAGAAAAAGAAAAACAAGTGTTGTTTAAATAAACAATACTTTGAGTTAAGCTTTAAAAAAACATAGAAATAAATTTGTTAGATCTACTTTTACCAAGAAAAATTGGAATAATTTAAAAGAGGAGGAAGAGATTAAAATGAAAGAGAATACAGTAAAACTAATTATGGAAAGTTAAAAGGAGGCAGGACTAAATACTATTATTGTTCTTCCGGACTCAAAATTTAAAGAGTTATATCCTGCATTAGCAAGTGATCCTTATTTTGAGAAACGAAAAGAAAACTTATTGTCAGAAAGGCAGCAGAGAATATTCTGTAATCATACCAAAGAAAAAGAGTATCAGGTTAGACATCGGAAAAGGCTAAAACAGAGGGTGAGCTTTAAGCAAATTCAGAATCTATTTTGTGTCAAAATCGCTGATTGACTCCGATATTTATGAATATATTAAAAAATTTTCAGAAAATGAATAAAATTTACCAAAAAATTAAAGAAAATATCAAAAATAATAATTTTTTGTTTATTGTTTTAAAAACTATTAGGGATTATAGTTTTTATTTTCTAAATAAAATTTTTAATTATAAATTAGAAAAAATAAAATTTCATAAAGAAGTAGGGTATCAATTAAATCTTAAAAACCCAAAATCTTATAACGAAAAAATCATTTGGAAAAAGATTAATGATAGAAACCCTTTATTACCCGTTACCTCTGATAAATATAAAGTACGTTCTTATATCAAAAAGGTGTTAGGAGAAGAAAAGGCAAAAGAAATATTAATTCCTTTATTGTACGTAACTGACCAACCTGAAACCATTCCCTTTGAAAGGCTTCCTTCTGCTTTTATGGTTAAACCAAATCATGCTTCTGGGGTACATATCATTGTAGAAAATGGTCATTTTAATAAAAAAGAGATGATAAAAACTTGCCGAAGATGGCTTAAAACTCCCTATGGCTTGGAGAAGCTGGAATGGGCATATCAACCCATAAAAAGAAAGATTATTATTGAAAAATTATTACTCGACGAGGATGGAAAGATTCCAAGGGATTTTAAATTTCATATGTTTCATGGAAAATGTAAATTAGTTTATGTCGTTTTTGATACAATGAATTATCATTCTATGAGTTATTTTGATGAAAAATGGAATTATTTATCAGTTAAAAAACCAACACGTCCTCAAGGGCCAAACATCAAAAAACCAAAAAACTATGAAATAATGCTAGAATTAGCAGAAAAACTATCTGAACCTTTTGATTATGTTCGTGTAGATTTTTATAATCTAAATGGAAAAATTTATTTTGGCGAGTTAACCCATTATCATTTAAGTGGAACAGGAAAATTTGAACCGAGTTCTTTTGATTTTGAATTAGGAAAATATTGGAAAATAAAACCAGAATATTGGAAAAACAAATGAAAAATTAGTTCTATTAATTAATTCTTTGGTTCAAAAGGAGGAGCAGAAAGAAGAGCATCAGATTTAGCTAATCAGCTTTCGCAAAAAGGATATATAGTTTTAAGTTTTATGGGAAGGGAGATTTATATAAGGATTAATTTTACTATAAGATTGATATAGACAGGTTACTATAATTTTTAATATAAATTTTCTGGGAAATATGTATGCACCGGAAATACAACTGATGGAGAGAATATTTTCATCTGGGGACCCATTCCTGAAGGTCATGAAGATCGTTATAAATTTGAACTCATTTCTAATCCATAAAATTTAGAACTACGAGGAGCTCTACAAAATAACATTAATTAATTTAAATTCTTAACAGGACATAATTATTTCTTCTAACTTTTGGTACACTTTTTCAGTTTCCTCACTCATACAAAAGTTGCGAAAATCGTCCTGTCTGGGGAGCCAAGACATTTCCAGCCCTTTGGCAATCAGGCTGAAGGGCTTTTTATTTTTTATAAATATTCTTTCGGAAAAAGAAGGATTTTTAATAAAGATGTAGTATATAAATAATAAAGGTAATTTAAATTAATATTTATGTTCTAAAAATATATATAACTTTAAACATATTTAATATTGTATTCTGTATGAAGGTAACAGGAGAGACCTTTTCTTTATAAAGAAAAAAGCCAAAGAGGGGAAGGTAATAAATTTATCTAAACTTTCTTTTTTATTATTTGTTTAACTCATATCAATAAATGTATTTTTTATATTATTATTCCATATGAATAAATATCTATTCTGTTTATATACCACAAAGGTTAAAAGATTCGCTCCACCTAATATGCCAAATTCCTAATTAATGATGTTTCAGTAATTACTTCACTAAACTACTCTTCCATATTACAAGCTGTTTCGCTATATCTATAAGGAATTAAGACAAGATCTTTGATGAGCAAACCACTTCAATGTCGAATTATAAATGATTTAATAAATTTTTCGATATCTCTTTTATAGTAAACCTTAATATATGAGCAGCCCTTTTTAGGGATTTAAAAAAAATGAAAGGAGGTGTAAAGATGAAAAGCAAAAAAATATCTTATAATAAAATTTTAGTCTTGTTTTGTATCGTTGCAGTTTCAGTATTAATGACCGGATGTGTAGAACCAGGAGAACCAGGAGAACCAATTGTCGGTATATTTTATGCCGATCCTTCTACTATTAACCAGGGAGAAAGTTCTACCCTGACCTGGAATGTCAATGATGCTGACACCATCACTATTACCTCAATAGGTACAGTAACCCCAAGTGGTAGTACTCCTGTATCTCCAGTAGTAACCACCGTTTATACTCTTATCGCTACCAATAGTGCGGGAAGTGTCACTGCTAGCGCTACGGTTACGGTTATCCCTTTTATACCTTGCATTACTGGAACCTTAAATATAGACATTGATGATAACGATACTTATTGGGTATATATAGATGATGTACTATGGGGAACGACTAATTTGAATGGGGATATTACGCTTGATAATGTAGCTGTCGGATATCATACTATTTATGTTCAATCTACCGCAGTTCCCTACTATTGTATGGGCAATGCTGATACTACCATCAATTGCGGAGTAAATAATGTATATATTACGGTAATTTGTATTATATAAAATTTATATTACCTATAGGAATGTTAATTAACTTATTTAAACTAATATTATCTATTACGATATTCCCCTTAAAAGTTCTAAAGCTTTCCAATAGGGGGAGCCAAGACAATCTCAAGCCCTTTGGCATTATGCTGAAGGGCTTTGTTTGCTTCTAAGAATATGACTTTAATATTTTACCAAAATAAGGATATGGTATATAATTTAAAAAGTTAATTGCAAAAGGAGTTTAGATGGATACACAAAATATCCGATCAAATACTTTAGGCAAGGCTCGAATAATAACCGGAATATCTTTTGGTTTGGGTGTGCTTTTTGATTACTTTTTCTATGACAAATTACCCGGCATTGCGTTTCCGCTATATATTGTTTTAATCATATCAGGGCTTTTTATTATCGCGAAATTCCTTAAGGAGCAAACGAATAAAGAGGTCCTTTTACTCCTGGTGTTGCTAATATTCTTCAGCACCATGGTTTTTGTCCGTTCCAGTGTCTTGCTTACATTGTTCAACGTTTTTGCTTCTTTAATATTGTTGCTTATCATTGCCGAGATCTCTTTGGGTGAAAAACTGAAAAACTTTTCAATCACAGATTATTTAAAAGTCTTTTTCTTACCGTTTAAGTTTATCCATCCGTTATTTCAAACGATGTCCAATTTATTTTCACATCACAGAGCAAATGAAGATAAAAAAATTTTTTCACAGATTGTGAAGGGAGTTTTAATGGCAATTCCTGTTCTATTTGTGTTTCTCCTTCTTTTTTCTTCGGCAGATTTAATTTTCCAAAAGGTTGTTTCGGATTTAATCAGTATTGATAATGCGCTAGAAATGTTTTTCAGGTTTATTTTAATATTGATCGTGACGATTATTTTTGTTGGTGCCTATACTTATTCCTTCCGGGAAAAAGAAGCTCAAAAGACCGCACACCATAACTTTAAAAACCACACCATTGGGCACATCGAAAGTTCCATTCTACTCGGTTCTGTTAATGTTCTGTTTTTTATCTTTATATTTGTTCAATTCACTTATCTTTTTGGAGGTGAAAGCAACATATCCGCTCAAGGTTTTACCTATGCCGAATATGCACGGCGTGGATTTTTTGAGCTGATAGGGGTGGCTATTATTTCTTTGCTTCTACTTCTTGCTACAGAAAAATATGTGATTAAAAAAAAGAGTGATTATGCATTGGGATTTAAGATTTTAAGCGCTGCTCTAATTATTCAAGTAATTGTAATCATGGCTTCTGCTTTTACCCGCTTATCTCTTTACGAAGAAGCTTATGGATTTACAGCTTTGAGATTGTATAGTCATGCATTTATCGTTTTGCTGGCGGTCATTTACTGCTTGTTGCTTTACAAAATCCACAAAGACCAACGTGATAACACTTTTGCCTTTCGTGTTTTTCTCTCGATTGCCTTGTTTATAACTGTCATGAATTTTCTCAATCCCGATGCCTTTGTTGCTCGACGGAATATTGAGAGGTTTGAAAGTACCGGAAAACTGGATATTTTTTATTTAAGTCATCTTTCCGATGACGCCATACCTGTAATTATCGAGGTATTAAATGTTTCGAACGAAGATCTAAGAAAAAGTCTCGCTCGCGAGTTGTACTGGCGCGCTCAAAATAGCGATTCTCCCAATTTTTCACAATGGCAATCGCTCCATATGTCACGCATGAGAGCTTATAAAATTCTTACTTCAAAAATCCTTGAGCTTGAACCATACAAGGATTACCAGTAATAGAATTTTAATTTAGTAGAACACTATAAGTAAGATTTAATCATACAGATTGGGAATTCCATTTAACTTCAAGTGATTGCTCCTTTTTAAGAGACAACTCCTCTTGATGTTTATAGATTGCCTGCCAGTTATTATACTATTTTGGTAGATGGTGTGTATTTTTCAATTGTTTTAGAGGTTAATGATATTTTTAAATCCTTGTATATGACTATGGTTTAAATAAAATACTGGTATGTAATGTTACTTGAAGTTAGTTCTAGAGTATGGGTTTTGAGGGATAATTTTTCGAAGCTTCCTTTCAGATATTACTTTCTTAACCATTGTATCTCCAATTTCTTCAAGAGAATTTATTATACCTTTTTCGAACTTTAACAGATTTAAAATCTGTGTAATCCTTGCCCTTAAAACACCTTTTATTCTTGCCAGCTCAGCTTGATTTTTAACTTGGCCGGAGTCAATCATTTTTTTATATTCCTTTGCCAAATAGATAGGATTTCGATAGACAGGTTTGTTTTTGATGGATTTATTGATCTTTTTGGGGAAGTAAAATATAGAAGCAAAAGTTCTATCTATGTTCCAATCCGGGGAGCCAGACAATAATATAGGCAGAACTTCTTCATCGGAGGTTCTGTCTATTTTCTTTCTTAACATATTCCAATGACTTCTTCCAGCTTATGACAAATATTATCAGTTTCCTCAGTCATACAAAAGTTGCGAAAATCGTCCTGTCTGGGGAGCCTGCTAATTTCCAGCCCTTTGGCATTTGCTGAAGGGCTTTTTAATTTTTATAAGGTAGAACTATTATTGAAAAATTTGAAGTGTTAGTTAAATTTTAAAAGTGAACCATTTAAATTTTAAAAGTGAACACCTTAAAAATTAAAAATATACTATTTTTTCTCTCTAAATGTAAATAAATTATTAATTAGAAGTTAAAATTGCACTAAAT
>Ga0307432_1002330_pt1 | contig 10486 bp, 7 predicted proteins | sample SalMarWE160150MG_FD_202158 | JGI IMG/M metagenome (GOLD analysis project Ga0307432, IMG submission 202158) | Salt marsh sediment microbial communities from the Plum Island Ecosystem LTER, Massachusetts, United States - WE1603-150 | ecosystem: Environmental > Aquatic > Marine > Intertidal zone >...
TCTGGCACCAAGAAATTCCTCGACCAACCACAGGTTTGTCTCCACATGTTCAGCAATGCGGGGGACCGAATACCTTGTAAACCCCTCGGCTAAGCCAGCATAGATTATGAGTTGGTCTGCGATATATCTATCAACTGCGGCGCCAGTTTTAACATCTTCTATAAACCTTTCAGCCACATATCTTCCTATGGATTCCGAGCTTCTGCCTGGCCTCCCTGCCCTATCGGAACCCATCCGGCTACCCGAGCTCGTCTCGGCATATATCGCCAGGGCTGCTCCTTCTTGAAAAGAGCTTTCGTCCTCAATTATCTCAATCTCTGCTTTATACCCATAAAATTTTAATACCCTCTGACATTCCGCTGCCATCCTCTGGCTTACCCTCTTTTCTTTCAAATGCGAGGAAAGCGCTATGCCTTTGATACTGAAAATCTCCCCCTGCTCGGTAAGATTCAACGGCTTCAATTTCCCCAGCGGCTCAACTCTAATTTCTATAATCCCACCGCCTCTCGGCACATAGCCAGGACGCATTATGTCAAGTTCAGCCTGAACACCCATTCGCTTTAGAAGCGGAAGCAAGACAAACTTCATATGATAAGCCGAAGGGGCAAAATCCTGAAACAGCCCGCCTTTCAGCCTGAATTTGGAGGGTTTTCGGGCAAAACAAGCTAACGGCAAAAGCGTCTGGGCCATCATAGTGGTTGAGCCCGCCGTCCCTATGTCCCAGCTATACTCTCCTCCATTGAACCTTCCTCCGGGTGTGTAGGTAATCTCCTTAGAGCCCACCGCAGCATTTTCCACCAACCCGTGGCACATCTCCTGGCAAGCCTGCACCACTTTAAGATGCTGCGCCCTTAAGCCTGGCTTATCCCTCCCGGCCCTGATATTTTCTATCCTTATTTCCTCGCCCAGCAGGCTAGCCAACGCCACAGAATAGCGGACTATGGTCCCGCTCCCCGACTTCGCTCCACCGTCTATATTTATCATGTGAACCCACTTTTATCTTATTATCAGGAATTTATCCAAAACACCCTCAGACTGCAACGCAACTTAGTGCACAGGAAAGTTGTTTTTGTGCCGGCCGATTTATTACCGCCGCAATCCCCACACCAGTTTCCCCAGACCTGCCCTCTTTTGAACGCTTCCGGTCAACAATCTGTCCGAATTGAAAATGCGGACCGCTACCACTATCATTATTGCCGTGAAAACTGCTGTATAAGCAATACCGCCGATTACCAGCGAATAATTATCCATCATAAGAGCCCGCATAGCCATCATAGGATGGGAAAAAGGTATGGCAAACACAAGAATTCTTAAGACGGCGGGAATGGTATCGAAATCTTTAAACATGGTTATGAACACAGAGATCAGAGCCAGGGCGGTTATCGGGAAGACTAGTGCCTGGGCACTTCTATAATTCTTCGCAAACGTTCCCAGGACTATACATAGTGAAAGCCCGGCTAAAAGAGCTGTGAATAACGAAATCCCTATCAATAAATAATCTGGCATGCCCAGGGCCAACCCAAAATCAGCCAGATTTATATCTGAAAACTGGAACGAGGTCATGTAGCGTGAAAATCCAATCATGTAGATAGCTGCCATTATCACCCCGACCAAGGCACTACCCACCATTTTGCCGATTACTACATGACTTCTTCTCACGGGCAGGGTCAGCAATGTCTCCAGGGTCTTGTTTTCTTTCTCCATGCCCATCGAAGATATTACAGAACTCCCGGCCATGATTATCAGCATCATTACTACGATTGGAATAACTATCGATTGCGACATAAGCATATTGCCCAGCGCACTTGGTGATAGCCCCTCAATCTCTTTTTCCTTAAAGAATGTAGTGTCAATTCTTGTCGTAGGGGCCAAGACGAGAGCTGGATCAAAGGAGCTATCTTCCTGTATGAGTTTCGTCGATATCCCCTGGTTCACCGCCTGGATAAGCCCCTCAAGCGCGCCTGAGGATATGGAATCCATCATCCCCGCCCCTCTCATTATCCAGTAAATTTCTATTTCCCCGGGATGATTGGCATAAATGTTTTGGCTGAAGTTTTCAGGTATTACCAGAAGCGCAACTCCATTTTCTTCCCTTACTTCTTCCAGGCCTTCTTCAGCATCACTGCCATCATAGATAACCTCCGCCTTCTCGGTAAGTACGGACATAGCTGTATCAGAAAAATCGCCACCGTCCATATCTACGATTCCTATGACTGGCTTCTCCTCTATTCTTTCCCCGACGCTGCCAATCGTTTGCCCCACAAGTCCAAACACTATGGCAATAACCACTATTGGGAGCAGGGTTGAGAGGACAAACAATTCCTTGAATTCCTTCTTTATTATGTTGCCAATCATTTTATTGCCTTAACGAAAGCCTCTTCTATATTTCCGGCGTCATATTCCTTTTTGAGTTCCGCGGCAGTCCCGCTGGCAATTATTTTCCCATCGTTTATCAAAGCGATGCGGTGACATAAGAGCTCCACCTCAAGCATATTATGTGAAGACAATAAAACCGCCACTCCCGCCTCGACTGAGCTATTTATTATCTTCCTCACCTCTTGAGCATTTAACACGTCCAGGCCAGAGGTAGGCTCATCTAATATTGCCAATCTAGGGTTTACCATTAAAGCTCTGCCCACAAGCAAACGCCGCGTCATTCCCTTGCTGTATGTGTCAACTTTATCGTTTATTCTCTCTCCTAAATTGGCTATTTCCAGTCCTCTCTGTACCATATTCTGGAATTTCTCTCCCTCGCCAAAGAATTTGGCGATAAAATTCAGGTAATCTTTGCCAGTGAGATTTTTATAGGCGCCAGCCTCTTCGGGCAAATAGCTTATTATCTTTCTCACCTCTCCCGCCTCTTTAGGAAGTTCATAGCCAAAGACTGTTACCGCGCCAGAGGTTATTTGAAGCAGTGTGGCAATAACTCTCAATGCGGTTGTCTTTCCCGCACCATTAGGACCTATCAGACCAAATATCTCCCCTTCGTTTACCTCAAAGGAGATTCCGTTTATTGCCCTGAAGTTCCCATAGTCCTTGACCAGTTCTCTAACTTCTATTGCTTTCATTTATCTCACGTATCGCAACAATTAAACCTCAATATTTTCTAAGGCTTCTTATCTGTTCTACCTTGACTTACGCACCCTGGAATACTGGGACATTCGACAACGAATACGCCCTCTTCATCCTGTTCAATAAGTATAACAAACTTCGTAACAGCTTCCTCATTATTAAGTTCGCTAGCCTAGCAGCTAATTTCACCTAGCGTCTTGCAGATAAAAGAAGTTCACCAAAGATAAATTCTGGAGAATCTCTCATTTCCTTTTTATCCGCTGTCATGCAGCGTTGCGAATCTATTAGATATAATTAGATATACTTTGTGAAATTGCCGTCCTACAACCCTCCACAACGGCTCGACATTTCGGGGAATAAAGTTATTAACAATTGAATTGCCTCTTTAGCTTCGTTCTCTACATCACTTCCTATTACTTCGGGTGCCTTAATCTTAAGATACTCCACTGAGAAATTGGATCTCTTAAGATCTGGTTTCCCCTTATTGTTTACTTTGATATCTTTTGTATGAACATATGGGTTGCGGAGATTTTTCCTTAAATTGTGAAGCAAATTTGCTTCCTCTTCTGAAATCCAATTACTATTTATCGCTTCATCAATAAGATTGGAGAAACTTGCTTGGTCAACCTTTGTACTACAACTCAAACGCCCATTCACTCCTTTTACAACTCTATGATGTGATCGTAACAGTTCCTCAAATGCGAGTTGAGCCATTGCAATCGCTGCAACAAATGAGCCCACATACCAACATAATCTTGCTTCTTCATAATACTCAAAGGCTAAAGCAGGAGTGGGGAAGGAAGATTGGTTTTCAATTGACAATAGGAATCTCAGTCGCTCAAACCGCCCACTATATGAGCGATTATCTCCTTCACGGATTAATTTTTGTATTTCGCTCTTAGTATAATAGTGGTTTTTCATACCTCACGCTTATTCCAGCAATACCGTATAACGTTCTGAGGCTTTGCGAATGGCGAAGCATCTGGGCAAACGGAGTAAGCCGCAAAGCCCGTGTTGGGTGAAGTCGTGGACTAAGGGCCAATATTTTAGTTACAACTATATCTATTCTATTCCATTTATCCTAGCTGTATCCTTGCTAAAAATTTTCAGTGAAGACCCCGCTACTATAAGTTCTTTTACAATGTCAAAGATACACTCTCTTACAGATTCCTTAAATTGCTTATAGACTATCCCACTCACATCTGAAGGCAACTCAATGTCTCCTTTTAACAGACAGCACACGTTCTTACGTCCTAATTTCCCTAGAAAATAGCCTAATTCTAAAATGACATTTTGACGGGCTCTGGGCTTCAGCTTTTCTCTTTCAGCTGACAGTGCTCCAATATCATCTGGTGTCAAAATTATGAAAGCATATCTTACATCAGAATGTTTCTCGAGTTTCTCTATAATTGTTCTCCCTTCGTCAGTTTTTTCACGAAGAATTATGGGGATTAATCCCATGTCTTTTTCAAGTACCCATGCTAATTCATAGGCTGGCTTATCTTCTCTACCATGAACAATAAACACTTTTCTTGGATTAGTTTTAGCCCTCTTTCTTTCAGGGATTTCTGATGACCAATTTAAGAGTTTTGTTATGTTTCTTGCTTGCTTTGCTTCCTGAATCCCTCTAATCTGAGAGTCTGTTTCATAAATTTCGTTTAAAATGCAATATATAAGCTCGCCTTCTTTATATTTCTTAAGCCATTCAACAAGAGAAGTATAATTGAGATTTGTCTCCCATCGTTCGAGCCAATTATCAAAGCCCACCATTTCATCGTAGCAGATATGATAATAAGACATGCCCCTCCAGTAGATTCTTACAGTATGTATATTACAAAATTCATTTCATCCGCTTTAAACGTTTCCCTCTTGCCTCGAAACCCATGATTTCACCTAGCCTTAGTATATACGAAACTCGCTTTTTGTTCAGCCACTTTGGCAGGGAGTAACTTGCCACTCTACATTCATTTTACAGGGTGGCATTTTATAGTCCGCCACTCAGGAGATTGCCACGCTTCGCCCACAATGACATAGGGAGAGTTGTTGGATACACTCACTATTTCAAATCTAGCTATGCCTTCCGCAATGATTAGTGCCAAAATGGCAATGCCGCTAGAACAACTCTGTTGTATAATATCCCTACGATAAGAGATGTCTAGCTCGGGACAGAGGACGGACAATAGCAGCAAGCCGCCAATAGTTGAATTCGGCGCTGACGAGATGACATGAAGTTCAGAAACCCCACACTTTATGAGAAACTTAAGAGTTGCGTAGAGGATGCATGTGGGGATTCATTGTCCTGGCGGTCTCATACTGCTAAGTATCAGAGCCTCATTCAATCTATTGTTGCGGAAGAAATAGTCTACAGGAATATTAAGTGGTGGGCGCCTAACAGGCCAGAGTTGGAGGAGGCGGAGTCCTGGGTAAACAAATTCTTTGAAGGATATCAGGAGGAAACCCAGAATGGTTTGGTCTGGAACGCGGAGGTATTTGACCGTGTCTACTACAGGCTTGAAGAGTTCCTTTGTCAAGACTCCTATGTAAGTCACTTTGTCAGCCCGTTATACTCATTCTCCTGTCACTCAGGCACATCGGTTGAACTCGAAACAGGTGTCTATATCCGAAAGGTAGACGATTTCCTTTCCAGTATCTTGAGAAATCAACCACTAACAATCGAACATCCGTTGGATACTGAGAGCTGGGTCATAGACGTTGCCATCAAGCAGCCGAGGTCAGTAGAGCGAGATTCTGAAGACAGATATACAACCAAAGCGAGGATGAAGTTGCGCATTATACTCCAATCGCTGCGTTTACTGCATAGGGGAAAGGTGTTTGTTGGCCCTCTTTGTTTTCTTACTTTCCCAAAGTTTGGCGGATTTAAGAGAAATGTCGGCGTCCTCATGGAAACCGACCTAACCACTCTACCGTCAGCGTATTCAGGTTATTTTACATTAGGTAGCTATGAGCTTACAGAGAGCGAGGTAGAGGAACTGAAGACTACCTATGGGCTGATATCGAAGGAAACCAACCGATACCCAGACTCTTTTGCTTTAGCTTTGGGTAGATTCAACGACTATTTTGGCCGGGTAAATGAGTTGGACGGGCTTCTTGATTTAGTGATTGCTTTGGAGGCTTTGTTTGCCGGGGAAAGCCAAGAGATAGGATATAGCTTGGCCCTCCGATGTTCATATTATCTGGAACCAGACACCGAGAAGCGAAAGGCCATCTTTACTCGATTGAGAGACATCTATGACATTAGAAGCTACATTGTTCACGGGCGGGCCAGCCTGCCTAAGAAATGGAGAAGATTACACGGAGAAGATTATGATATCGCTATTGCATCAGTCGTCGATGATGCAGAAGGATATGTCCGGCAGGCAATTCGCAAGATTATAGCCGACAAACATCTGGACAAGTTTCAAAACTTGATATCGTGGCGCAGATTTCTGGATGAGCTTGTTTTGAGGGGAAGCACATCCTCAGATTAGCAGCGCTAATTTGAGGAGCAGGAGCAACCACCCTGTGATGCTTTCTTTTGCGTTAAAGCTGCGCAGACTAGGAAACCCGCAAAGTCTACGATAGCAGTAATGCTAGCCTCTTTCCGTTTCTCCCCCTTGGTAGTTATGGCTGTTATTGCCTGCTTAATGGCGTCATTCAGATAGCCGACACATGAGTTGTCATTTTCAGTTGCCGTATAAGTCTCCACGATAATCAAGTTTTAGCATGAAACATCAAGCAACACAACTGTAAGTACCATTCAAAGCGCTAAGATATGAAGAGGAAAAACCCCTGGAGAATAACCAGTATTACTCACTTCTTGACCTTATCTCAACTGGACATTGAAACCAAAGTAATACAAGTGTAAAATGTTTGGCAAGGGGTACATTGAATCCCCTGACGCCGGAGGAACGAATGCCTTATAGCCCGACTTATAGTAACCCTCCATTGGTAGACTTTCAGTCATTTTTCCTTACCTACACCATTAAGTTCATTTGCCTTAATAAATTCTAAATCAACCTTGTTAAAAAGAGCTAATCCCTCCCCCTGCAAGCGTTTCAAAGCCATTTGGCAATACTCAGGATCAATCTCAACACCAATGCTATTTCTATCAGCTTTCATAGCAGCGAGTATCGTTGTTCCTGTACCACAAAACGGGTCGAGAACGGTATCCCCCCAGAAAGAAAACATCCTAACAAGTCTATAAGCTAACTCAAATGGAAAGGGAGCAGGGTGTTTTTTTGTTGACGCTCCTGGAATGTCCCAAATCTGTTGAAACCATGCTTCGTATTCTTTTTTCCCAATCATGCTTAATCGGCGTTGTTCCATGGTTGGTTTGCGGTAACCTCCCGGTTTACGTTGCATAAGGATAAATTCAATGTCATTTTTGATGATAGCATTGGGTTCATAAGGTTTGCCGAAAAACTTAGTGCCATTATTAACTTCATATGTTGCTTTAGCAATCTTATACCAAATAATGGGATTCAAATTGTCAAACCCTATTTTTCTGCAAGAGACAGCGATATCAGCGTGAAGAGGAACTACAACATGTCTGCCATTTTTTCGTCGTGAAAGACATACATCTCCAACAACACAAACTAATCTTCCGCCAGGAACAAGAATCCTATAGCAATGCTGCCAAACCTTTGATAGCTCGCCTATAAACGTATCATAGTCTTCAATGTGTCCCATTTGACTAGGATGTTCACGATATCTTTTGAGCACCCAATAAGGTGGTGAAGTAACAACTAAGTGAATACTCTCATCGGGGATAAAGTTGAGGTCACGTGCATCCCCTTGAAGTAAACGATGCCGAGTTTTTTGATTGCTCATCTCCTTGACACCCTAAGAGTTGAAAGAAGCATTCTAACAGCGTTTTCAATGGACTCTTTTGCCTCGGATGCAAAGACAACGCCCTCTATGTTATCTGAACGGAGGCGATTCTGGATGTTTATATGTTCTTCAATAAAAGGATAATAAACAACAGCGCCAAATTTGCTACTCGGAAAAGCTGACTTTAGCTTAGCAGCTTTATTGGCGATTTCATCACAGCGCTTATGAATGTCTCTTCTGGCTTCAATTCTTTTTATATCTATTCCAACTTTAACATCGCCTGACTTTGGACTAGCAGCATCCAACTCAAACTGTTCTGCCTCGACTGTGAACAATCGTTTATGAAACTGTAAACTACCAAATCGATTAAGACTTTCGATGATTATTTTCTCCCAGCGTCCTTTCTCCATTCGAATTTCTTTGTCAATGAAGGCAACTCTGTCAATTTGGCTGAGTGCTGGGATTTCCAGATAGGGTGGCAAAAATGGTTTGATGTATCCAGCGATCACTTTAGCCTGGTCATCACTCAATCGGGGGCTGTAGGTGTCCACGTTCTTAATAGATAAATCCCTTTCGATTGCTCTCGCCGCAATGTTACAAGCAGCTAAAAGCGGTTTAAGAATAAGAGGGCGACTGATAATAGCTTTTGCAAGGTCAAAAGCGTTCATGCCCGAAAAGACAATGACTTCTACTTCTCGCTTCTCTATAAAGCTAGAAAAAGCCTTACGCAGAGCATCCTCTATGGCTTCCTGTCGTGAATCTGCATCAGCCTTTACCCAGCCCATATAGTCTACATGACTTCCATATTCTTCCGGCATTTTATATCTCTCACTCGATTCTAGATTATTTCATTAACCGAAATTTCACCTAACTTAAGTATATACGAAATTCATTTTCTGTTCAGTAGTTTATTGCTATAGATATTGGATGTCTTGAATTCATAGGGCTAGTTAAACTTCATACGCCCTTCTGTGTCAAAACTGCAATGCCGTGAGGACAGCGCTGTTGTATAATATCCCTACGATAGGAGATGGCTAGCTCGGGACAGAGGACAGGGGTTGCTAATCTGCCTTTGCATTATGGCAAGGTGCCGCCGTGGCTGTTCGGGCGGATGTGCCAGCTCGCCCGGGAGATTACCATTGTTACGGTAACTGAGTTTGGCACCGGGGAGATGCTGCGCCGTCTTTCCGACCCCTTCTGGTTTCAGGCTTTCGGCTGCGTCCTGGGCTATGATTGGCATTCCAGCGGCGTTACCACCACCGTCTGCGGCGCCATGAAAAAGGGAATCCGGCTCGCAATGACATGATGAAGTTATTTCTGCGACAAAATACTATAATAAGATAACAAAATGAGAGACTTTGACATTGCATCTTATGTTTCCCACATCGAGGCGAACCGTTCGGTCAAGGATGCTTTAATGCAAAGCTTAAAAACGCGCCGACCTCCATATCGCATCTCCGTGACCGACTTACTCAACCTCAAACAGGCTTACTTCAGGAGAAAGTATCCTGAAATCGTTCCGCCTCTGGAGAAACAGCAGCTTATGTGGGCCGGCACCGGCTTTCACAAGACCTTCGGCTCAGCCGTATCCAGCGAAGAATACCTGGAGCAATTTGTAGAAGCCGAGGGCATTGTGGGTAAGATTGACATCTACGAAAAGATTCCCGTAGAAGTTAAGACCACCTCTACACCTATAGGCACGAAGGATTTATTGAAATACAGGCCAACCTATATCGAGCAATTGGGCATGTACTGCGCTATGGTCAATGCCCACGAGGGAGAAATTATCATCTATCAGCGCCAGGGAGAGGAATCGCCCTCGACTTCCCCTTTGCTTGTCTATCATGTTGCTTTCCCGGACCTGGAAGCAATTCGAGAGGAGATGCGGCGGAGACGAGACCTCCTAGTGCAAGCGCTCATTTCCAACGATCCCAGCAATCTCCCCGTTTGCCCCTGGCTCAACAAGCACTGTGATTACTCGCAGGTATGCGACTGCAAGACTACATCAGTCCCAGCATCGTATGAGATAGCTGAATTAGCCGGGGAAATTTATGCCGATAGCACAACTTGCGAGCAACTCCTCAGCAAAATGGCTGGGTCTCAACCATCCCAACTGTTTGGCATCAACGATATTGTATTCCCCCGCAAAGCATATTTTGAGCGCCTTAAGTTGAGTGAAGGAGTCCGGGAAGAGAAGGGAGAGTATCTTCGTTCCATGGATGAGCTTGGCTTTCTCGATGCACTCCGCGATTCATTACGCTACGGTGCCCCAGGCGAAGCGCAGAGGATTCCCGTGAAGCATGCGCCACTGGCCGACCTGGTCCAAATCTGGCAGAACTTGCCCACCATCCTGCGCGACCCAAAATTTTCTTCATTGGTGGAAAGAGAACGTTTGCCCAGAGCATTCCCCCATTACTTCCTCCGCCTGGGATTTGATTGTGCCTTAACGGAGAACACAAAGGGCAGGCTGTTGCTCTACTATGTTAAGGTTCCTAAAGAGGATGCCAAACTGATGGTCTACGATGTAAACTTCAGGAATTTGAATGTTGTTAAAGCTGAAGCATTACGCCGGCTTGAGCTTTTG
>Ga0307432_1002334_pt1 | contig 10478 bp, 4 predicted proteins | sample SalMarWE160150MG_FD_202158 | JGI IMG/M metagenome (GOLD analysis project Ga0307432, IMG submission 202158) | Salt marsh sediment microbial communities from the Plum Island Ecosystem LTER, Massachusetts, United States - WE1603-150 | ecosystem: Environmental > Aquatic > Marine > Intertidal zone >...
CTGAGGTTGTCGGATATTTCTTCTTGATTTGCCAAACATAAGTTTTTCCATTATCAAGTGGTTTAGCTCCTGTTAAAGGATACTGAAATGAATTTTCAGCAGTATAGAGTTGCGTCGTTCCAAAGGAAACAACGGGAACGATAGGAAGTCTAAAATATCCTCCATCATCAGGATAGGGAAGATTAGAATTATCGGTAAGAGCCTCTTCAACCGAACTATGTATTGTGGAGTTGTATTCGGCTACACGTATAAAATAACCACATTCAGGGCAATTATCCTCATTCCACATAAAATCCGGAGATTCCCATTGGAAAAGTGGAAATAATGCATAAACTTCAAATCCGTCCTCGAGTGCCCCTCCTGGTGAAACAATATCAAGAGTTGTTGGATTCGAAACCGCAATAGTCTGATGTTCGCTCAACAGCCTTGTATTTTCTTCATTCAAAATGCCGAATCTAAACATATAAGAACCAGCGGGAAGCTTTCCCGTAGCCATTACCGATTGCTGAATCCCTGCAAATTCTTCCTCAGGCATTATATCAGTTTCATCAGCCCCAAGTCCTGTAACAGGCTCACCTCTCTCGTAATAGATATTATCTATATTCATATCGAGGTCCCGACTACTAATTTTAACTTCTCCATTAAATTCAAAAGGCTTGGTCAAAACATAAAAAATCCGTCTATTGTCAAGACCAAGTGACGGTACATCTGCAATCATCTCAAATTCAATCTTGATTGTAATTGGAGTACCACTACCGGGCGTGCCATCACCATCATTAGGTGTATAAGATAATTGATACTCAAAAATATCCGGGTTGTTCATTCCATTATTAAAATCAAAATCAGCTAAGTAGAATATCTCGAAATTGTAAAAATAATTTGTTCGGAGCTCCAAATGTCCGTTTTCAACCTGTGCAAATAAATTAAAGGAGATTAATAAGAAAAAAATACCTAATAAATTTAATAAGTTTGATTTAATCTTCATTTATTCCTCCTGTACTTTTTATTTTTAAAATACTTTAATTGAAATTAATAAGTTGTGAGATAGGACAAAATTATTTTTAGCGCATTTATTTTTACCATTTATTAGTACGAGTACCATATTTTTAATATAAATAAGGAGGTATATAGATACAATAAAAAAAACGTCCCGAACATTCGGGACGTTCTAATAATTCCCGGCGACGTCCTACTTTTCCATCCCGTGACCGGGACAGTATCATCGGCGCTGGAAGGCTTAACTTCCGAGTTCGGGATGGGATCGGGTGTTTCCCCTCCGCTATTGCCACCGGAAAAAACTTCATTGAGAGAAAAATTCGATTTTGTATTAAAAACCTGAATTATAAAAAATTTTGGCCAAGACTCACGGTTTATTAGTATCACTCGGCTAAAACCATTACTGGTCTTACACCTATGACCTATCAACCTCGTAGTCTACGAGGAACCTTTAGATCCGCCTTTCGACGGAAGGGGAAATATAATCTTGGGGAAGGTTTCACGCTTATATGCTTTCAGCGTTTATCCTAACCGAACATAGCTACCCAGCGATGCACCTGACGGCACAACTGGTACACCAGAGGTTCGTCCAATCTGGTCCTCTCGTACTAAGATCAGCTCCCCTCAAATTTCCTTCGCCCACAGCGGATAAGGACCGAACTGTCTCACGACGTTCTAAACCCAGCTCACGTGCCACTTTAATGGGCGAACAGCCCAACCCTTGGGACCTTCTCCAGCCCCAGGATGTGACGAGCCGACATCGAGGTGCCAAACCTCCCCGTCGATATGAACTCTTGGGGGAGATCAGCCTGTTATCCCCGGAGTACCTTTTATCCTTTGAGCGATGGCACTTCCACTCGCTACCACCGGATCACTAAGCCCTGCTTTCGCACCTGTTCCCCCTGTCGGGGTCACAGTTAAGCTCCCTTGTGCCTTTACACTCTACGCACGATTACCAACCGTGCTGAGGGAACCTTTGGGAGCCTCCGTTACATTTTAGGAGGCGACCGCCCCAGTCAAACTACCCACCTGACAATGTCTCCCGACCGGATAACGGTACGGGATTAGAATCCTAGATTTATAAGGGTGGTATTTCAAGGATGACTCCATCCCGACTGGCGTCGGGACTTCAAAATCTCCCACCTATCCTACACATATAAAACCAAAATCCAATGCCAAGCTATAGTAAAGGTTCCGGGGTCTTTCTGTCCTGCTGCGGGTAGCCGGCATCTTCACCGGCATTACAATTTCGCCGAGGCTCTGGTCGAGACAGTGTCCAAGTCGTTACACCATTCGTGCGGGTCGGAACTTACCCGACAAGGAATTTCGCTACCTTAGGACCGTTATAGTTACGGCCGCCGTTTACTGGGGCTTCGGTTCAAAGCTTTTCCGCCATCTGGCGGATAACTCGTTCCCTTAACCTTCCAGCACCGGGCAGGTGTCAGTCCCTATACATCGTCTTACGACTTAGCAGAGACCTGTGTTTTTAGTAAACAGTCGCCCAGACCTTTTCACTGCGACCTCTTTCAGCTCCTCCAGTCCGCCAGCTGGCGGATAGATTCACCTAATCGAGGCACCCCATATCCCGAAGTTACGGGGCTAATTTGCCGAGTTCCTTAACCAGAGTTACCTCGAGCACCTTAGGATACTCTCCTCGCCTACCTGTGTCGGTTTGGGGTACGGACACCCATTCATCTACCATAGAGGTTTTTCTCGTCAGCTTGATTAGGGTCAGTTTGTGCCCTGGGGGCTCCTATTTGCATCTCGAGGTTGAGACCGGACGGATTTACCTATCCAATCCCTCTACATGCTTAAACCGGGACTTTCAACACCCGGATGACCTTTCACTCCTGAGTCACCCCATAGATCAAACAATGAACAGATGGTACAGGAATATTAAACCTGTTTTCCATCGCCTACGCCTTTCGGCCTCGGCTTAGGTTCCGACTAACCCTGAGTAGAGTTACTTTACTCAGGAAACCTTAGGCTTTTGGTGTTCCGGAATCTCACCGGAATTATCGCTACTCATGCCAGCATACTCATTTCTATATCCTCCAGCCAACCTCACGATTGACCTTCATCAGTTTATAGAACGCTCCCCTACCATCCGGCGGCTGCCGGATCCGAAGCTTCGGTAACAGAGTTATTAGTCCCGGAAATTATCGGCGCAAAAACACTTAACTAGTGAGCAGTTACGCACTCTTTAAATGATGGCTGCCTCTAAGCCAACATCCTAGATGTCTAAGTATTTTCACATCCTTTATCACTTACCCTGTATTTAGGGACCTTAGCTATCGATCTGGGTTGTTTCCCTTTCGGCTACGAAGCTTATCCCCCGCAGCCTGACTCCTGTACAACATATAAACGGCATTTGAAGTTTGGTTGGGTTTGGTAATCTTGTAGGACCCCTAGCCCATTCAGAGCTCTACCTCCGTCATACTTAATACAAGGCTAGCCCTAAAGCTATTTCGGGGAGAACCAGCTATCACCGGGTTTGATTGGCCTTTCACCCCTATCCACAGCTCATCCCCCAGATTTTCAACTCTGGTGGGTTCGGACCTTCACCCCGATACTATCGGGGCTTCATCCTGGCCATGGGTAGATCACCCGGTTTCGGGTCTGCCGCAAGTTACTCCATCCCGCTAAAAGCGGAAAATCGCTCTATTCAAACTCGCTTTCGCTACGACTCCTCCAATTTAATGAGGATTAGTCTCGCAACTTACGAGCAACTCGCTGGCTCATTATGCAAAAGGCACGCTGTCATCCGGCAGTTGCCGGACTCCAACAGATTGTAAGCAAATGGTTTCAGGTTCTATTTCACTCTCCGTCAGGAGTACTTTTCACCTTTCCCTCACGGTACTAGTTCACTATCGGTTATATAGGAGTATTTAGCCTTTCCAGGTGGTCCTGGTAGATTCCCACAAAATTTCTCGTGTTTCGTGGTACTCGGGAACGCCTTCCAACAAGTCTGCAAATTTTCTTCTACAGGGCTATCACCTTCTTCGGCCTGTTCTTTCCAGAACAATTCGAATAATCTGCAGATTTTTGACTTGTCGAGAAATCTGCTGCTTTCTCTGAAAACGCCCCACAACACCTGTTCTACAACACCAGCAGGTTTGAACATAGAATAGGTTTAGGCTCTTCCCAGTTCGCTCGCCGCTACTTTGGGAATCACTATTGTTTTCTTTTCCTGGAGTTACTTAGATGGTTCAATTCACTCCGTTTGCTCTACCCAACCTATATATTCAGTTGGGAGTTTCCCGATATTACTCGGGAAGGGTTGCCCCATTCGGAAATCCCCGGATCAAAGGTTGTTTGCACCTCACCGAGGCTTATCGCAGCTAACCACGTCCTTCATCGCCTCTATATACCAAGGCATCCACCATTCGCTCTTAGTATCTTGACCAAAAACCTTTTATAAAGTAGGCTTTTAATTAATCTTATATTTCTCTCAATGTCAAAGAACTTCAGGATTAATTATCCTGAAATGTGGAGCTAACCGGGTTTGAACCGGTAACCTCTGCCGTGCAAGGGCAGCGCTCTCCCAGTTGAGCTATAGCCCCTATTAAGGAGCTCACTATTTCTTAATTTAAATAAAACAATCTTCAACGTGGGCCTAGGTAGACTCGAACTACCGACCTCACGCTTATCAGGCGTGCGCTCTAACCACCTGAGCTATAAGCCCATATATGACAATGAGAAGTGCGGGCACAAAACAAATGTATCGACCTATCCGGCAAATGCCGGATTACTCCTTAGAAAGGAGGTGATCCAGCCGCACCTTCCGGTACGGCTACCTTGTTACGACTTCGCCCCAGTCATCAGTCTCACCTTCGGCATCTCCCTTCCGCCAGTTGGCGGATTAAGATAATGACTTCGGGTACTACCGACTTCCATGGCGTGACGGGCGGTGTGTACAAGGCCCGGGAACGTATTCACCGCGGCGTTCTGATCCGCGATTACTAGCGATTCCTACTTCATGGAGTCGAGTTGCAGACTCCAATCCGAACTAAGACCAGTTTTAAGGGATTTGCTCTACCTCGCGGTTTGGCTACCCGTTGTACCGACCATTGTAACACGTGTGTAGCCCTGGACGTAAGGGACATACGGACTTGACGTCGTCCCCACCTTCCTCCGAGTTGTCCTCGGCAGTCCTCTTAGAGTGCCCAGCATAACCTGATGGCAACTAAGAGCAGGGGTTGCGCTCGTTGCGGGACTTAACCCAACATCTCACGACACGAGCTGACGACAGCCATGCACCACCTGTATAGCTGTTCCCGATAAAATCGGGATGGTTCTCGATTTCTCGAGGATTTCAACTATATGTCAAGCCCAGGTAAGGTTCTTCGCGTTGCATCGAATTAAACCACATGTTCCACCGCTTGTGCGGGCCCCCGTCAATTCCTTTGAGTTTCAGCCTTGCGGCCGTAGTCCCCAGGCGGGATACTTAACGCGTTAACTACGGCACTGGAAGGGTCGACCTCCCAACACCAAGTATCCATCGTTTACGGCGTGGACTACCAGGGTATCTAATCCTGTTCGCTACCCACGCTTTCGCGTCTCAACGTCAGTTTCAGACAAGAAAGCCGCCTTCGCCACTGGTGTTCTTCCTGATATCTACGCATTTCACCGCTACACCAGGAATTCCGCTTTCCTCTTCTAAACTCAATCCCAACAGTTTTTCTGGCAGTTCTTCCGTTAAGCAGAAGTATTTCACCAGAAACTTGCTGGGACGCCTACACGCTCTTTACGCCCAATAATTCCGGACAACGCTAGCTCCCCCCGTATTACCGCGGCTGCTGGCACGGAGTTAGCCGGAGCTTTCTCATAGAGTACCGTCAGTGTTCGAAAATATTATTATCGGACATATTCTTCCCCTACGACAGACTTTTACACTCCTCAGAGCTTCAATCAGTCACGCGGCGTTGCTGCGTCAACCTTTCGGCCATTGCGCAAAATTCCTCACTGCTGCCTCCCGTAGGAGTTTGGGCCGTATCTCAGTCCCAATGTGGCTGATCATCCTCTCAGACCAGCTACTGATCGTCGCCTTGGTAAGCCATTACCTCACCAACTGACTAATCAGACGCAGGCTCATCTTCAGGCAATAGGTCCGAAGATCCCTATCTTTCATCCCGATATAAATACCAAGACCTTATCCGGTATTAGTCCGCCTTTCGGCGGGTTATCCCAATCCCAAAGGTAGATCACCTACGCGTTACTCACCCGTTCGCCAGTTTACTATTCCCGACAAGTCGGAAAATTCTCCTTGACTTGCATGTGTTAAGCACGCCGCCAGCGTTTGTCCTGAGCCAGGATCAAACTCTCCGTTGTATTATAAAAAAAGTTTGGGGTTAAAACCCTACACCTGCTCTGACGCTCGCACTGTCTCAATTGTCAAAAAGCCTGAATAATTGAAGCAAGATTCATACCCTGCTTCAATCATTTTTTCACTTCTCAATTAGCATATAAATGTAAAACAATTTATAATATTACACAAGTCTTTTTTTAAATTTATTTTCAATTTTTTATTTAATCCAAATCTATTCTTATACACAAGCATTAATATGAAAATTGTAGAATTTAACTTAATGAATAAATTTTAACGCCCTTCTTGCAGATTTCAACAACGGCTCAACAGAAATAGATTCTCCAACTGCCTGTTTAATCCAATAATCCGGAGTAATTGATCCTAGTTTACACATCCTTTCCATCTCAGTAGCAAGATTCTTATCTTTTATATACTCCTCAATCTGAAACTGAATAATATACCCAACAGGATAATCTGGCAGGTAAAGCCCAGCATCAATCATATGAGAGTAAATCGCTAAAATAGTTGCATCTTTATGCCCTAAGACTGGATAGAAATATTTGTTCCAAACATTTTTTGCAATTTCAATTGTAGCATTCTTTAATTCAGCTGGAGTGCAGTCTGGGTGGTCATACATCCAGTGCCAAACACCCATATCCACAAGTGAAACACCCGCAATTTCACAAACTGACCACAGTTGATTTAATGCTTTCAAATACTCCTTATCTTCATCTTTCTCACTGATCCCAAGTATCTCTAAATCCCTTCCCTGAAACATAAATGCAAATGCTTCTGTAAATGCTGTATTTGGAACTCCTTCCAACAAAGTATGATCAATTCTATACAGCGAAAAAGTCTGCTCAACGTTATGCCCTAGTTCATGCATTGCAATGTTAAAGCCTTTATAATTCATTCCACCTTCAGGAACGCGTGTTCGCAGATGCGCTTTATCCAGTCTTCTCCCCGCTCCCATTGCATGCCCAGCACCTCGTGCAGGATCAACCTCTATTTTAGAGTGTAAAAAGTCCGCTGTCTCTTTATCGAAACCAAGCTTCATTAAAGTCTCGGGAATTTTCTCTTCGAATACTTTAACATCAGGATACTTTTCAGAAACAATTTTGTTAAGTTCGTCTTCATTATATACTGATTCGCCTTTGAAACCGTTATACCAGATATCAAAAGGTTCTAAATTGCGATTCAAGCGTTCTTCAATCAACTTTCCGGTCTTTTGGAATTCTTTTGAAGTCAGAAGATCAACAAAAAGTTGCTTTACTACATTCTCAGGAATCTCCCTATCCATATTAAAACGGCGATCAATAAAAGTTGGATAGAGAGGATAATATGGATCGGCAGCTTTTTCAGCATTAAAAACCTTCAATAAATTCGCATATCTTGTATCAGGTTCTTTGGAACTGCTAATGTTTTCACCATAAACCTCATTTGTTGAAACCTTCCAATCTACGTCCGGGTTATTGATTACAACTTCAGGAATTTCTTGTGAAATAATTTTTCCCATTACTTCATAAATCATCCGCTTGCGTGGAAATCCACCCTCTTTATCGTACTGTGCTTTCAATTCATCACGTAATCCCCAGTGAGAGATAAGTTTCAAACCTTCAGGGAAGAGATGTTTTCCATCCTCGCTCAGAAGATTATGCATATAAATATTATAATTGTTGATATAGTTATCGGCTGAGATAAAAGCTTTATGAATTTCTTGCTTGACATCGGAGGGAACACGTGCTGTAAATTTTTGCGCTAAACGAGTCTCTGCCCAATCCCTTCTTGACCATTTTTCACCATACTTAATACATTCATCTAGATTATGTACTTTGAAATTAAGTAGAATAAAAAATGCAACTTTGCTCTTATATAGGTCTTCATCGACATGAGACGCTAAATCGAAATTTGCTGTTAAATAGTCAACAGGTAAAATCGGACCAGTATCTACCTGCAGATTCCATTGAAGGTTTCTATTCAATTCCACCAATAGACCATCGATATTTTCAAAAGCAACTTCAAGGCGCTCAAAAGATTTATCGATGATTTCTTTATCAGCTATAAAATTATCAAAACAAAATTTTTCAAAATCCTCCGGAGTACCATCTTCTATTCGCCAGAATTTCTGCATCTGGGTTACCCCAGTTTTGATTCTCTTAGAATTATCTTTACCGAATTTATTTTCCATTTCATCAATTACAGATTTGATAAAAGTATTATTTAACATAGTACCCTCTTGAATTTTATTACCACATTGTTGAATAATTGAAATCGAAAGAATTGTAAAGATTATTAAAATAACGGTGGATACTCTTAAAAGCGAGATCCTCTTCGTAAATTCCCACATAATCAACCTCCTACGTTATTAAAAATCAATAGTCTAATTTTATCAAAATTTAAACGGCGATGAGCAATATTCCAAACTCTTAGAAATCGTATTGCTGTTTGCTAAGATTTTACAATATGTACAAGTCAAAGATTTCTCTCGAATCAAATAAAATTGATTTGTATATAAAAACTTTTTATTAAATTACTAATTATATGGATGTAATTTTATGGACAGCATTTGGATTTCTACTTGGAGGAATTCCTTTTTCCTATTTACTAGGACATTTGTTCCTACATACTGACATTCGGCAATATGGAGATGGTAATCCCGGTGCAGCAAATGTCTGGAAAGCGGGAAGCTGGCGAACAGGACTCCCTGCAGTCATACTTGATTACCTGAAAGCACTAATTCCCGTAGGTCTCGCTTACTTGAAATATGATATAACAAATTGGGAACTTATTCCTATTGCACTTGCACCTGTTCTTGGTCATGCCTTTTCCCCATTCTTGCACTTTCGTGGTGGCAAAGCCGTTGCAGTGACTTTCGGTATATGGTCCGTTCTTTTACCAGGTGAAGGTATATTAGGTCTCGGTTTATCAATGTTCGTTTTCTTTATATTGCAGAATGTAGATTCCTGGACAGTAATTCTGGGTATGCTGTTCTTTTTTGTATATCTACTGTTCAAACAAGTAAGCATTGTCATTCTCCTTATTTGGCTTGGGAATATCATCATACTGATATATAAACACCGACAAGATTTGAAACAACCTGTAATTATAAAAAGTTGGGTATTAAAACTTCTAAGGATAAACAATTGATCGATTCTTCAATGCTTCAAATTGCTATGATTCTTATCCTGTTTGTACTATTAGTTATCTCTCTAACTAATCTACGAAACTTCAAAAAATTAGGTAATTACCCTGCTCCTGATCACTATCCATGCGTTTCTATTTTAGTTCCGGCACGAAATGAAGAAGGTAAAATTAGCTTATGTATAAACTCTTTGCTGGCTCAAAATTACACTGACTTCGAAATAATAGTACTACTCGATCAATCAACAGATGGAACGGAAAATATCTTAAGAGAAATTGCTGCAAAGAATAAGAGACTGCGAATCCTAACAGGTAAAGCTTTGTCTCCTATATGGTTGGGTAAACATTGGGCATGTCATCAAATGGCGCAGGCAGCTAAAGGCGAATTGTTACTTTTCACAGATGCTGATACCATACACAAACCTGACTCTCTTCGTGAATCTGTAGCTGCTATGATGGCTGAGAATGCTGATTTACTTACTGCTCTCCCGGAAGAAAAAGTATCTTCACTGTTTGAAAAGATAATTTTGCCATTAATGCCTTTTGGCGTCTCTTCAGTTTTACCAATCAAAATTGCACATAATGTGAAAAGCCCCCTACTTTCAATTACAATTGGTCAATTTATGCTATTCAGGCGAAAAGCATACGAAAAGATAGGAGGCTATTCCGCAGTACGGGACAATATAGCAGATGATATGGCAATGGGAAGACGAATCAAAGCCAATGGATTACGCTTGTTTTTAGTAGATGGTAGTGAATACATTTCTTGCCATATGTACGATAATTACAGTCAAATATCTGAAGGATTCAGTAAAAATTTGTTTACTGTGTTTGGATGTAAAGTAATACCATATATTTTAATATGGGTATCCATCGCATTGATATTCTTAAACCCGCTATCCACTTTAATTTTAAAAACAGCAGGTGTATACGTCTCCGGTGAATCAATTAAACTTTCAATTGTAGCAATATTTCTCACAATTCTTCTATTCGGAAATGCTTACAAACGATTTAATTACCCGTTAATCTATAT
>Ga0307432_1002335_pt1 | contig 10471 bp, 8 predicted proteins | sample SalMarWE160150MG_FD_202158 | JGI IMG/M metagenome (GOLD analysis project Ga0307432, IMG submission 202158) | Salt marsh sediment microbial communities from the Plum Island Ecosystem LTER, Massachusetts, United States - WE1603-150 | ecosystem: Environmental > Aquatic > Marine > Intertidal zone >...
CTCTTTGAGCAGACCAAAGGGGTTTATATCTATACAGAACGATTTTAGTCTATTGTTTTGTTTTTACTTCACAAGAAGTACCGCTTTTTGTGAAATTTAAATAGGTCAAGATATTACCAACTATTATACCTCCCTTAAAACTCTATATCAAATAGAATTAATAGAAAAAAATCTTTCTTCATAAGTAACTTTTAAGGATAACAGCAACTTGACTATCAATAATTTGCTACGACCACCTAACACGGACAATAAAATTAATAGGTTCCCCGCTACACGGGACAAGTTGTCACGGTTTTTGCATTGACTTCCTGCTACTTAGACAGCTTTGTAAAACGTGACAAACCCGGACCGTGCACCTGCTTTCTATAAAACTTTGTGTACCTTGACTTGTTACCTGCTCGCAATAAACCTTGTACCGCGACACTCGTAAAACTCAAATAATTTGTACCTGGACTGCAAAAACACGCGCCATACCTTCCTTGCACCGGGACAACTTTCTGGCTAATCCCGAGTACTCGGGACTGCCCGGTGCTTGCGTCGGGTAACACAACCTCCCCATATTGCCGGGCCGTTAGGTTTAAGCCTCGGTACCACTACAAATGACAACAAAATCACTTTTATACACTTTACATACAACCCTAAAAATCTGTTCTTATTTAGGATTATGCCAATTGTCCAAAACATAACTAGCCTGCGACAAAATCTTTTCAGAATTATCTTCTCATAATCAAATGAATAAGCTATTAATCCTAGTTTTCTGTTTTTCTCTAACCTTGCTATCTTTTGGGCAAAATGAAAGAAAGGGTTCTGTCTATCTCGGATTATATGGTAACTGGTCAATATATGATGCAGAGTATTCTCCAAATGGCAACGGTGCTGGATTAAATATTGATTTCTATCTAAAAAATAAATCCAGAATCAAACCAAAACTTGAGGGAAATTTCAATATGTTCATGACTGAAAAGAGTTATGTTGTAGATGATGAGGGTCATTCAACTCCTGATAAAAATGGAACAGCATGCCTCTTTATTGGACCTGCCTACAAATTGAGGGATAGAATAGAGATTTCATTTAATGCTGGTCCTTGTCTTATCCAATCCGATTTACATCTTGGTCTTAAACCTTGTGCAATATTTTACCCTGATAGAAAAAAAGTCTTTAAACTTGAAATGTCCTTGACAAACATATTTCAACCTAATGCAATTGGCAGTAGCCCGTTTGGATTCATTAGTTTTGGAATGGGAGTCAGACTTCATTAAACCATGATAAATTTAAAATAATGTTCTGCGCCCCTAAGAAACTAGACTAAAAGTACTACATTAAACTGTACTTTTATGTTAAAGATGGCAAGAGAACTTCAGAAACGGACTCCCCAAAAAAAGGAAAAGATCCTTATTGAAATCCAAAACATGGGCGTCACAGTAGGCTGCCGTATAATACCTTTGTTTAGCACCTAAACAAAATCGAAATTTGAAAACAAGTTCAAGAAAAAGAGTTCAATCTTCAGGATTTGATAAAATATACATCCCTGCAGGTTCATCTAAATTAGCACGAACTCATAAATTAATCAGGATCGAAAAAGAAAAAGAGATCTTGTTTTTAAAAATCTGTTCCCAAATTCGGCTTGATGACTTAAAAAAGTTATCATTCCAACCGTCAAAGAGAGGAACGGAAACTTAAAAGAATCAATAAACACTGTGATATTATTTCTGAATAACTAAAATATTGGAGCGAGACCAGCTCTTTAAACACGGACTAACATTCCAATATCACTATAATACAAAGATTTATAGGGATAATTATGTTCAATAAAGAGTCTACTGGACATAATTTTACAAAACAATCTAATGGGAAAAAACAAAACAACTTTGCATAACACGGTCAATAAAATTAATAGATTCGTCACAGTTTTTGCAATCGTTCCTGCTTTCTTGACAGATAAGTAAAATAATATAAACCCGGATACACGCATCTGCTTCCAATAAAACTTGTGTACCTTGATTCAATACTGGTTTCATTGTAAGTTTGTATCGCGACACTGCGCAGGTGCCCCTTTTAACGTCCCTGCATCATGACTCAATTTCAAATACTTTGTAAGCTTGTATCGCGACACTCGTATACTCCCGGCAATTTGTACCATGACGGCAAAAACCACGCCGTACCCGTCTTGCCACCGGGATAACATTCCGGCTAAAGAACCACCTTTTGTAGCCGGACGGCTGCGCCGTGTAACGCTTACAAATTTTACTGCCGGGGCGTTATGGCAAATACGTTGCTGCCCCGGAATAGATATTATATGGATAATTTATAGATATTTAAATTATTTATTATATCTTCGTAATGGATAAAATAAGGATAAATAATGGATAAATTTCAAATTAAGATTGATTTTGATTTCCAGACAAATCAATCGATCTTAAAATCAATAAGTTATATTGATTCTTTCAAGGGCAAGTGGAATATTCTTGATAAGCAGGAAAATATCTATTTAAGAGAGTTACGTAAAATAGCCACAATAGAAAGTATTGGGTCTTCAACCAGAATCGAAGGTGCCAAGATGACTGATATTGAAGTCAAAGAACTCTTAGATAACCTTAAAATTACTAAGCTTCAAACAAGGGATCAACAAGAAGTAGTTGGGTATTATGATACTCTGGAACTTATTTATGAAAACTACACAGATATACAATTAACGAAAAACTATATCCTCCAACTTCACCAGCAACTTTTAAAATACAGTGATAAAGATCAAAGACATCGAGGTAGGTACAAAAATCTACCTAATAAAGTTGTTGCTAATTATCCGGATGGCACCCAGAAGGTAATATTCAACACGACTGAGCCGCATCTCGTAGAAAGTGAAATGATCGAACTAATCGAATGGACAAACAAACAGTTAAACTTAAAAGAGCTCCATCCTTTGATAATCATTGGATTATTTGTTTATGAGTTTTTATCAATTCATCCTTTTCAAGATGGTAATGGTAGACTCTCAAGACTATTAACAAATTTGTTACTGCTCAAATTTGATTATCAATTCATTCTATATGTGTCATTTGAAAATCTTATCGAACAGAAGAAAAAGGCATATTATGAAGCACTTGTAACCGGACAGAAAAATAGAAATACTAAGAAGGAAAGAATTGATAAATGGTTACTCTTCTTTTTAAATTCGATCGAGATACTAATTACACGACTTGAGCAAAAATATGATGTGTTAAAAAGAAAAGGAGGCTATCTCAATGATAGACAAAAACAAATTAAAGAATTCATTGAAAAAAACCAACCTATCAAACTTGGAGACTTAGCAAAAGAAATGACTAAAATATCAATTAATACTCTGAAAAAGGATTTACAATACCTTAAAAAAGAACAAATAATTGACTCTATTGGAAAAAATAAGGGGACAGTATACATCCTGAAAAAATAACAGTACTTGCCATAACACGGACAATGCTATGAAAAGCACAGCCCCTGGTTTAACAAATTTAAATAATATTTTTCTCTTATATACTTCTTAAAAATCCTATAAAATCACACTGCTATCTGTGATCAGTAAAATTTGCCTGCCACAATCACTTGTCATTTTTTAGAGGTAAGGGTGCGTATGCTAAAATTTGTAATCCTATGGTTACATGCCGTGTTTTACGCTATCCCTCATTGTTTTTGATCCTATAGGGTTTTTCATCTTATGCCACTCCTGTTAAATATGGCTTTCTGTTTTTCATTACATAGCTTATTCGATTTAAAAGTTTGCGTGCCACTTTGATAATTACCTTATGCCCTTTATTATTTATAACATGTTTCTGATAATACTGCATCAGAGCAGGATCCATTCTTATTGCCTGCCATGATGCTTCAATAAGCAATGTCCTCAGGAAAGTATTACATCGAAAAGTTATCCCCCCAACATGAACGGTTTCTCCACTTTCTCTTACCCTGGGGATCAGGCCTACATAACTGCTGAGATTCTTAATACATTGAAAACGGTTAATATCACCCAGTTCTGTTATTAATGCTGATGAGGTAAGCGGACCTATTCCGGAAATCGTTTTTAACAATGAATAGAGCTCATTATCATACTCACGAATCCTTATCCTTATATTACGACTCAGATGCACCAGTTGTTCTCTGTGATGCTCATATGATTTAATAAGATGAGAGAAGGCATCCTGACCACTAAAGGTTTTCATCTGAACCTGTTTCAGCCAAGAAACAAACTTTAATGTCCACTGATTATTATCGAATTCCGCAGGGATGGATTCTCCGTAATACTGAAGAAAGCTTTTTATCCTGTTCTTGCTCCTTCGAAGATCACGCATCAGATAGAATCTTGTCCTGTTCAGACTCCGGAGTTCTTCCAGATCGCGATCTAAAATATAGACCCCCTTCAAAGAACCATTTTCAAGTGATCTGGCAATCTTACGGCTGTCGATTGGATCACGTTTTTGTAGCTTATCTTTTTGACTTGTGGGAATATCAGCTGCGTTAATTACGATATTCTTTATCCCAAGAGAATTTAACTCACGATGAATACCATAGCCGCAAAAGCCTGCTTCATAGGCGCTGTTATAACTGCCTCCTGGAAACATTCTTTCAAGATAATGATACAAAGATTCAGGGTCGGGCGGTTGAGTAAAAGTTCTGTGTTCAATACCATCTACTATGATGGTTACACTCCAGCTCTTCTTGTGAACATCCAGTCCAATGAAGAGGGTTGTACCGGTAAAATCGATTTTTTTTGTAACTTGTTTTTGCATAGTCTTTTGGTTTTGTTTGACAACAATAAATTACCAACAAATTTTGGCAATGAACCTGAGACTATGCTTTTATCATAAGTGCTAAAATTAATAGGCTTGTCACATTTTTTGCAATCATTTTCAATCACTTAGACAGCTATGTAAAACAAGACAAATCCAGACCGCGCCACTGCTTTCTATAAAAATAGTGTACCTTGACTCACAACCTGCTCGCCCAAAAACTTGTAACGCGACACTCGTATTGCTCAGCAAAATTTGTAACCTGACGGCAAAAAATGCGCCACCTCGAGTACTCGGGGACACCTACTAATTTTATTGCCGGGCCGTTATGTTTAAGCGGGGCAATTTCTAGACAGTTTTGCCGTAATATCAAGTAATTATCCATCTAGATAGATACCGCCTAAACATAACCTTCAAATCTAGAATATCCTCAACAAATGATTTCAAAATAACTATTAACTATTATTTTTAGTAAATAAACTATACATTATAGTTGGTAAACTAAAAACAATAGTTATATTTGCAGAAACATATTTTAATATTATGAAACACTTGACCAATCGTGAAGAAGAAATTATGGAAATATTTTGGGAAAAAGGTTCCATATTTGTCAAAGAAGTTATCGAACTACTCGCTGATCCAAAACCACACTATAACACAATTTCGACCATTGTACGCGGGTTGGAGGAGAAGGGCTTTATAGGTCACGAGCAGTTTGGAAATACATACCGCTATTTTGCTGTCATTTCGCGCGAGGAGTTCAGCAAAAACTCAATCAAAAATCTTGTGAGTAAATATTTTAATACCTCTTATGCCTCGGTGGTTTCCATGTTTGTGGAAGAAAATAAAATTTCAACCGAAGAAATTCAGGAATTAATACGTCAGGTCAAATCCCGTAAAAACAAGGAAAATGAATAGCATGTTGTTGTTCCTGTTAAAATCGACATTGATCTTAAGTCTGTTATATTTGTTTTTCCGTTTGCTGATGCGGGAAGAAACTTTTTTCAGGCTGAGCAGAATAGTACTAATATCCATCGTATTAGTATCGACAGTTATACCATTGATATATTTGCCGCAATCAATTCATCCTGTTTTACCAATTAAGTTAGATCTTGTTTTTCAGGGCAATACAATCATTGAAGAACCTGTTCGGATGAATGAAATGCCTGCAGCAATTAATTCTTTTATACCAGTTTCAGATACGATACAGCCTGTTGTTTTCACAACTAAAACGATTATACTATTCGTTTACCTGGCAGGCGTTATAATTTCATTGCTGCTGTTTGTTAAAAGCATTTTTTCGGTTTTGATGCTGCTAAGGGAATCACAAAAAACTAATCTGAACGGGATACGTGTAATGATCTTAAACGATGATATCCCGGCTTTTTCATTCGGACGGCATATTCTGATTTCGCAAAACGATTACGACACAAATTTCGAAGCAATTCTTACCCACGAATTGTCACACATCAGACATGGACATTTTTACGATCTGATGCTGATGGAACTGGTTAAGATTATCTACTGGTATAATCCGCTTGTTTACCGGATGGATCGTGACCTGAAAGAAATTCACGAGTTTCAGGCCGATGAACACACCCTTAATTCAGGTGTCGATGCAACTAAATACCAATTACTGCTTATTCAAAAATGTGTTGGACATCAGCAGTTCGCACTTGCAAACAGTTTTAATAATTATCAAATTAAAAAGCGTATTGCTATGATAAACAAATCAAAAACCAACAAAGCATGGCGTTGGAAAGTGGCGGCCTTTCTTCCGGTGCTTGCCCTGTTGCTGATGGCTTTCGGCAAAAGGGTCGAAAATGTTTCTGAAAAGAGAATCCTGCCGGAAATTGTTATTGCACCATCTGCAATCATTCAAAAACAAAATGAGCTGACAAGTCAAATAATTGAGATCAAAAAAGATGGCAATTTTATTAACAATCAACTATGTTTATTGGAAGAAATAGCCAGGAAAGGGCAGGAATGGATGAAAACAGGGAAAAATTGGACCCTCCTTTTGTGTGATGAATCAATTCCTTTCTACCGTATTGATGAAGTCAGGAAAACTCTGCGTGATGCAAAAGTTTATTTCGTTACTCAGTCGACAGTAGGATCTGATGACATTGTATACCCTATGGGAGATGTTTCTGAATTTGCGAAATTTAAACAAGGTACCTGGGAGGATTGGCTGGAAAGCCAATTAAAGAATTATCCTGAATTTATATCTAAAGCGGGAAAATTTACTTTAACCTTCAGCTACATTATCGGTAAGGATGGAAAAGTGAGGGACGGTCATATAATCAAGGGAAGTGATAATCCTGAAATAAATACAGCATTTGAAAAAATACTAACTCAGATTCCTGACTGGGAACCTGCAAGGAGAGACAACAAAAAAGTAAGTGTCTACATAACCTACTAATTATGTTAAGAAATAATTTAAAAACAGCATTAAGGTTTTTAATTAGAAACAAGCTATTTACATTCATTAATACAATTGGATTATCCATTGCGCTGGCTACCTCTTTCATAATTCTATTATTAGCTGTCAATGAGCTAAGTTACGATCGATTCAATAAAAACAGAAGACGAATCTACAGAGTGCTAAACTTCGATAATGCTCTTAATATAACTCAGGCTGGCACCCCCTATGTACTTGCATCATCACTTATTGAGAATTTCCCCCAGATCGAGAAAGCTATCAGACTTAGTCATTGCAGGGATTTTAAATTAAAAGTCAATGATGAATATATCTCCATTAATGATGCAATAGCTACTGATTCTGAGATTTTTGATATTTTCACGCTTCCCTTGATATTGGGTACATCCAATAAGGATTTACTGGAAAACCCAAACTCGCTTATTGTATCGAGAGAACTTGCTGAAAAGCTTTTTCAGGGTGAAAAACCAATTTGTAAAGAAATCATCGGGATGGTCAATAACCAGGAGTATTCATTTATCATTACCGGTGTCTTCGAAAATATTCCAGTTAACTCAACACTGAGGGCAGATTGCTTTGTGCACAACAAATGGTCACTTGATCGGATAAACAAAATATTTGGTACAACCGATGCTGATAAAAGCTGGAGACGAGATTTCTGGCGTACCTGGATTCTTCTTTCAGAAGGCAATGACACAAGTTCATTAGGAAAGCAATTCAGATCAATTGAGAGCAAACGTTATAACCATTTAAAATTGCAGGAATTGTCATCTGTCCACTTTAACTCAGACAATGTGGAAAATACAGGCATGATGGGTAACATGAAAAACGTTAAGTTGTTTTGCCTCATTGCTTTGTTAATCATATTGGTTGCTTCAATAAACTATATGATTCTCTCCACGGCGCTTTCAACAATCAGAGCAAAGGAAATTGGTATACGAAAGACATTCGGCGCCGGCAACCACAATATCAGGAATCAAATGTTGAGTGAATCGGTATTAATGGTAGTTCTGGTATTACCCGTTGCATTGTTTCTGACCCTGATAACACTGCCCTATGCCGGAAAGCTTTTCCAGAAAGAACTTTTCATTATAGGTAACAATATTATAATCTATGTTTCTGTATATATTCTGCTTACTATACTCATCGGCCTTTCATCGGGACTATATGCTTCCACTTACCTGTCGAGACTTAAGGTATTGGATGTATTGAAAAATACTGCTTATGCAGGAAGGAGAAAAATTCTGATCCGATCTGCACTGGTTATAGTTCAACTGGTGGTCTTCTGCTCATTCGTTTCCTGTGTACTTATTATCAGATCTCAGTATAAGTTTGCCCTCAATAAAGATTCAGGTTACCATATACACGACATACTACAAATAAACCTTGGGGATGATTTTCCTGCATATTCTGCATACCTTGAAAACATCAAAACGAATCCCAATATTATCAATGCCACCGGTATTTTGGGTGGTATTCCCAGGATTGGATCAATGTACACCATAGCTTCGCATCATGAAAAAAAAGACATCCTGGTTAAAATAGAGAAAATGGACGTTGATTATGGATTTTTTGAAACCATGGGAGTTGAACTTATACAGGGCAGAAGCTTCTCCCCTGAATATGGAAATGATATTAAGGAGAATTCAACCATTGTTAATGAAACATTAGTCAAACAATTAGGAATAAAAGATCCTATTGGCGACTATATGGATTACATGACAATAATAGGAGTCGTCAAGGATTTCAATCTGAATCCCATTAATTCGGAAATACCTGCCTTGAGCATTGATCTGACGACCAGCAAATATATCGATAACATTGTTGTTCACTATAAGCCGGGAACGCTTAAAGCCATTCTTCCCATGCTTAAGGCGGAATGGAAGAAAATTACCCCGTATAAGCCGTTTGCTTTTTCCACTATAGAAGATATTATCAAGGATAGCTACACTGCAGAAAAAAACCTGATCTCAATCGTTTCCATTGCTGCGATCTTCACTATTTTAATTGCTGCTTTCGGATTATTTGGACTTGCCCTGTTTGTCGCAAGGGCAAGAACCAAAGAGATAGGTATTAAGAAAGTGTTTGGCTCTTCTGAAAAGGCAATTCTTTACTCCTTATTGTTCGAAAACATCATCATGGTCTTTATTGCCACTATTACATCAGTTCCTATAACAATTTATTTCATGTCGGATTGGTTAACCAATTATCCGTACAAGATAGATATCAGCTGGTGGGTATTTCTTATAGACTTCGCTATTGCTGGGTCTCTGGTTATACTAACCGTCTATTCCCATGCATATAAAGTGTCTCGTACCAATCCTGTTAAAGCACTGAGATATGAGTAATTAATTGTGAAAAAGATAGCAGGCAATCACAACGGATCATACATGTAATCCTTGGATTTGCTAAATCATCATTATTAAGCAAATGGGACATAAATATATTGAATATCAAACCCAACTAAAAAAATTGATCCCTGCTATTTTCTTATTCAGGATTATGCAAGACAGCACTTGATAACTATTAATCTTAACAAGCCTGAATTAAATTTTCATTGTAAAAACGGAACCTCAATGAAAAAACCGCCTAAACATAACACGGACAATTAATAGGTTTCCCGCTGCGCGGGGACAAGCTGTCACATCTGCCTGCCCGCCTGGCCGCTGTCATTTAAATATTGGTCCGACAAGTAAGAATATCTCTCAAATTAATAAAAGAGATTATCATCGAATTTTTGAACTTGATTATTCAATATCTGGTGAAAAAAAGAATATTTTACTGACTACTGCAATAAAAACAGGATATAAATATAAAGACAGCATAATAAAAGGATTTTATTTACCTGATTTCGGTAAAGGACTTATAATTATAGACTTTTTAACATACCAGGGTTTTTATCAATATTTAAAGATCCCAAGAATGTATTTAAATAAAAACATAATCTGGGATTCAAAAAATGTCTATTTGCGGGGATGTGGACATATGGGATAAACAAAAAACAGCACATTATACGGTTAATAAATTATTGACGGAGCAATACTTGATGTGATTTACGGGAAATTCAATCCAACAGTTAAGTTTCCGTTTGATTCTGAAGATCCGTTATATCCTTATGGTTGGGGATTATACTATTAATTATTGTTTTTAGAAACTAAATTTTAACAATTATGAAAAGAAAAAATCTTCTGTTTGTACTATTTGTAATGTTCTTATTATCAGGATCTCTTTGCCTGAATGCCCAGGATAAAGAATCATACCAGGGCAAATG
>Ga0307432_1002339_pt1 | contig 10456 bp, 5 predicted proteins | sample SalMarWE160150MG_FD_202158 | JGI IMG/M metagenome (GOLD analysis project Ga0307432, IMG submission 202158) | Salt marsh sediment microbial communities from the Plum Island Ecosystem LTER, Massachusetts, United States - WE1603-150 | ecosystem: Environmental > Aquatic > Marine > Intertidal zone >...
ATGATCTTTGCGATCACGATGGCCGCCGGCGCGCTCATCAGGGAGGCGGCCAGGAGGTGGCCGGCCGAAGCGCCGAATCCCACGTAGGCCGCCATCACCGAGCTGGCAATCGTGGCCAGGAACGCCGTCATCACCACGAATATCTCCGAACGCGTCATGCGCTCCACGTACTTCCCGATGGCGGCGACGCTTTCGATACCCATGAAGACGAGCAGCGCGGCCGCCACGGACTCGGCCCCCGATATCTTCATGGTTCGATGCATGATCCAGGCCATGCCGCGGACGACGGCCTGGATGACTCGCAGGTGGTACAGTATGGCCGAAAGCGACGCGATGAATATGATGACAGGCAAGACCTGAAATGCGACGAACGCCCCGTAGGTCGGCACGCTGACGGCCAGGTCGCCGAACAGGAACCCGGCGCCTTCCGTGCTGAACGCCAGGACGCGACCGAACAGCCGGTCCACACCCCGAAAGAGCCATCCGCCGGGCCCCGTCTTCAGCACAAAGAGCGCCAAGACGAGCTGCAGCGCCAGCCCCCACAGGATGACCCGCGGCTTGACGCTCCGTCGCTTCTCGCTCAGCACGTAGGCCAGGCCGAGCATCACCAGAAGTCCGCAGAAGCTGACAAACCTGTAACGCATGAGCTCCGGTCTCCTGTGCGCGTGGCCGCCCAGGCGGCCTCCCCACCACGGGGAACTTACCTGATGGCCTTGAGACCTGTCAAGGCAGCGGGCGCTCTCCGTGCCCGTGCCATTGACACGCCGCGCCGGAGGCCCATATCATGGGCGTTCCGGCAGGGCTTCCCTATCCCTTCCTCAGCGCTCCTGGTCGCCCTCGGGCAGCCGAACCTTTTGGCAGGCCGCTCTGCACAATGGAAGAAACGAAGGAAAACGCCCGTATTCCCGACGAGCGAGGCTACTTCGGCCAGTTCGGCGGCAGGTTCGTCCCCGAGACGCTGGTGCCGGCCCTCCAGCAATTGGAGGAGGCATACGAGGCGGCCAGGCATGACGAAACCTTCCAGAGGGAGCTGGACTACTACCTGCGCGAATACGTGGGACGGCCTAATCCCCTCTACCTGGCGGAGCGCTTCGGCCAGCGGCTGGGCGGCGGGAGGATCTACGTCAAGCGCGAGGACCTGAACCACACCGGGGCCCACAAGATCAACAACACGCTCGGCCAGACGCTGCTGGCCCTGCGCATGGGCAAGAAGCGCATCATCGCCGAAACCGGGGCCGGGCAACACGGCCTGGCCACGGCGACCGCCGCCGCCATGTTCGGGCTGCCCTGCGACGTCTACATGGGCGACGAGGACATCCGCCGGCAGAAGCCGAACGTGCTGAAGATGCGCCTGCTCGGGGCCCGGGTCGTCCCCGTGCACACCGGCGCCAAGACGCTGAAGGATGCGACGAACGACGCGCTGCGAGACTGGATGGCTTCGTTCGAGGAGACGTACTACATCCTGGGCAGCGTCGTGGGTCCGCACCCCTACCCGATGATCGTGCGCGATTTCCAGTCCGTCATCGGCCGGGAGGCACGCCAGCAAGTGCTGGAGAAGGAGAACCGCCTGCCCGACTACCTGGTCGCGTGCGTCGGCGGCGGCAGCAACTCCATCGGCCTTTTCCACGCGTTCGTGGCGGACGAGTCGGTCCGCATGATTGCGGTCGAGGCGGGCGGCCGGGGAAGCGGTCTGGGGGATCACGCGGCCAGCCTGTGCCTGGGCGAGCCGGGCGTCCTTCATGGCTCCAAGAGCTACGTGTTGCAGGATCAGGACGGCCAGACCAGCCCGGTGCATTCCCTCGCGCCGGGACTCGACTATCCCGGTGTCGGGCCGGAGCTCAGTTACCTGAAGTCAGCCGGCCGGCTCGAGTGCGACTCGGTCACCGACCAGGAGGCGCTCGACGCCTTCCGCTTCTTCTCGCAGACGGAGGGCATCATCCCGGCCCTCGAGAGCGCTCACGCCGTGGCCTGGCTGATGAGGGAGGAGAACCGCACCGGGCCGGATGACATCTCGGTGATCTGCATGTCGGGCCGGGGGGACAAGGACCTGTTCGAGGTGGGCGGAATCCTCGGCCTCTACTCCGAGGACGCAGGGGAAGACCAATCGTGAACCGCATTGACGCCCGCTTCAAGGAATTGGCCCAATCGGGGACGGCGGCCTTCATCCCCTTCCTGACCGCCGGTGATCCTGACCTCGAGACGACGCTGCGCGTGCTGGAGGGCGCGGCCGGCGCGGGGGCTGACCTGATAGAGCTGGGTTTCCCGTTCTCCGACCCGATCGCCGACGGCCCGACCATCCAGTCCTCTTACCAACGGGCGCTGTCCGGGGGGCAGAACGTCGGGCAAGTTCTGGAGCTGGTCCGGACGGCTCGCAAGACGTGCCCGCTGCCGATCGTGGCCATGGTCTCGTACAGCATCGTCTTCAAGTGGGGTTTGGAGACATTCCTCGACCGGGCGACCGAGGCGGGGTTGGACGGGGCGACCGTGCCGGACCTGCCCGTCGAGGAGGCGGCGGAGTTCCTCCCGATAGCTCAGGGCCGAGACTTCCGGCTGATCTGCTTCGTCACGCCGGCCACGGCAAAGTCGCGCCGCGCGATGGTCGCCCAACATGCTCGAGGGTTCATCTACTACATCTCGGTGCGCGGGATTACCGGGGAACGCGCCGGGCTGCCCCCCGACCTGGTGGAGAACATACGCGAGCTAAGGTCCCTGACGGACGTCCCCATTGCCGTTGGCTTCGGCGTCTCGACGCCCGAACAAGCAATGGCGGTGGGCCGCTCAGCGGACGGAGTGATCGTGGGCAGCGCCATCGTCAAGCGCATGGCCGCTGCCGCTCAGCAGGGGGCCGACGCAGCCGAAGCGGCGCTGTCCTTCATCCGGGAGATGTCGGCGGCAACCAAGAGCGCGCCGTGAGGGCCGTCGTGGGCGCGCGCGGTTGCCTTCTGGCGTTTCGGGCATTCCTGACGGTATAATCTGCCTGACGTATCCGCTCCGATTCAGCGCATCGGAAGCTCTGCGAGACTGGCCTGTGTACGTCGTATGCCCCCACTGCCGATCGGTGCTGCAGGTCCCGGCGGGTTCCACGCAAGCCTCATGTGTGTCCTGCGGCAGATCTTTCACCGTGGACGCCGACGCCGCAACGCTGGCTGAAGGTGTTCGGGCGCCCGTTTCTACCCCCGAAACGCCCACCGTCCATGCGCCGAAGCTCCGCGTCAACTGCAAGCAGTGCCACAAGGAATTCACCGTCTCCCTCGGCGAGCAGGAGGCCATCTGTCCGGAGTGTGGCGCAGCCATGGACCTGGGGGAAGAGAAGCCCGATGCTTCCTCCGCCGAGGTCCAGTTACGAGGGGCGAAGACAGTGCTCGATGGCTCCCAGTCCCAGGCCGCCGAAGTCGGGATGACCGACCAGGAGTGGATGGCGACCCACTTCCAGGACAAGTACGACCTGCTGGGTTTCGTGGGCCGCGGGGGGATGGGAGCGGTCTATCGAGCCCACCAGCGGCGCCCTTCGCGGGATGTGGCGCTGAAGCTGATGCTGGGCGGCGCGTTCGCATCAGCCAAGCACCGCCAGCGTTTTGAACGCGAAGCGCAGGCGGTGGCCAACCTGAAACACCCGTCCATCGTGCCGGTATTCGAGTACGGGGAGGCCGGTGGTCAGCCCTACTTCACGATGGAATTCGTCGAAGGCGTCGACCTGCTCACGTACGTGCAGCAGAACGAGCTCAGCCGGGAGGAAATATGCCGACTGATGGTGCGAGTGTGCGACGCCGTCCACTACGCGCACGAACATGGGGTTATCCACCGCGACCTGAAGCCGGGCAACATCATGGTCGACGGCCTGAATCGCCCGCGCGTGCTCGACTTCGGGCTTTCGCGCACGTCCGTCGAGGGGGAGGACGTTTCGGCGGGGCTGACCGTGACGGGCGAACTGATGGGCACCCCCCGCTACATGAGCCCGGAGCAGGCCCTCGGGCGGCCCAGGGACGTGGACCGCCGTACGGACGTCTACGCCCTCGGCGTCATCCTCTATGAGCTTGTGGTCGGCATCCCGCCCTACCCCATCGACCACGCCCACGGGCTGGGGGTGCTGCAACTCTTGCACGACGCCGCTCCCCTGAAGCCGTCCGCCCTGCATCCGACGCTGCCCCGAGACCTCGAGATCATCCTTCTGAAGGCCATCGAAAAGGAGAAGGCACAGCGCTACGAAAGCGCCGAGGCGCTGGCGCAGGACCTGGAGAACTTCCTGGCGGGACGGCCCATCAGCGCCCGTCCAGCCACGCTCTCCTACAGGCTGAACCGCTGGGCGTGGCGCAACCGAAAGGTCCTGACCCCGATAGTGGCCGCCGCCATCGTCGTTACGGTCCTCACCGTGATCTTCACGAGGAGAGCGGGCGAGCTGGCGGAGCAGCACACGAGGGTCGCTCAAGAGCTCGAAACGGAGCGTCGCGAGCTCAGCAAGATAATGGGCGACGCCATGAGGGCCGCCGACAAGGTCCAGCAGCTCATCGCGGACGGCGAGTGGCAGAAGGCGAGCTGGCTGGCCGAGATGGCCGGGCAGTTCATGCCGGAAGAAGCCGGCGTGGCCGAATTGCCGGACACGGTTCGCCGGACCGCCGAGGAGGCCGTGGCCTCCGGGCTGGCGGCGTTTGCAAGCAGCGTGCGCGATCAGCGCTACGAAGAGGCCCGGGACAAGGCGCGGGAACTGGCCGCCCTGGCGACCACCCTCCCCTACGAGGACCTGAACGGGAAAGCCGCAGAAGTGGAGCCGAGCTTCGAAGAGCATTGCTGGCAGGACCTGCAGGCCGCAGTAGACGCCGCCCACGCCCGTGATGCGACGCTGGAGAGAATACGGCGGTTCATCGACTTGCTGCCCGAGAACCCGCACGCCGCCGATGCGCAATCCCTCCTGGCCCAATTGGCCGCTGCTACAGACGAGCACTATCTGCGCCAGCACGAGCGCGCTTTCGAGCGTGCCATGGGGGCTTTCGATTGGGAAGGCGCCGAGCAGGTTCTGGGCTCGGCCCAGGATCTTTTGAAGGCCGGACAGGTGCCGGAACCGGCGGCGTGGCAAAGCAGGCTGGCCGAGCTTCGCTGGCAGCTCGACTCCGTCATCAGGAAGGAAACCGTGGAGGACCTCGCGCTGGCCTGGCCGCCCTCCGAACAAGTCGGACTCGTCAAGTCCGTCGCATTTGCCCCGGACGGCAGCTTCGTGGCCGTGGGGGCGACAGACGGCACCTTGACTCTGCGTGACCCGGCGGACGGGGAGACGCTGGCTACCTTCAGGCGCCAGTCCGACGTCAGAGTCGTTGCCGTCTCGCCGGACGGGAGCCTTCTGGCCACGGGCCATCAAGACGGCTCGGTGGTGATCTGGCTCCGGGACGATCAGGAGGCCCTTCACGAGTTGCGCGGCCATGCCACACGGGTCAATTCGGTGGACTTCTCCCCCGACGGCACGTTGCTCCTATCGGCGGACGTGAATCAGGTTCGTCTGTGGGACCCGATCAGGGGGCAGCCCGCCGCCCTCGGGCTAGTCGAGGGTCATCGGCCCGCAGCGTTCTCACCGGACGGACGCTGGCTGGCGACGTCCGTCGAGGCGGAGGACGCTCGCACGCCGGGAGGCGTGTGCCTGTGGTCCACGTCCGACGGCGAACTGGCCCGCAGGATCGAGTGGTCGCGCCTGCCGGTGTGTCTCGCGTTCTGTCCGGACAGCTCCGCCCTTGTCACGTCCTACACGGGAACGGGCCGCCGGAAGGTCCGGCTCTGGAAGCTATCGGGCGGACCGGATTGGGACCGGACGTCCCTGCCGGTCGAAGACTCGGCCTGGGCGCTGGCGTTCTCCCCCGACGGCAGGCTGCTGGCGACCGGCGGCCGGGACAGGACCGCGACGCTTTGGAACCTTGATGCCAGAGCAAAGGTGCGCAGCCTGCCGGCCCACGGCCATTGGGTGACGGCCGTGGCTTTCAGTCCTGACGGTCGGCTGCTTGCAACGGGCTCCAACGACAAGATGCTGCGCATCTGGAGCGTGCGGCCCTCGGCTCCGGCGGAGGACCTGCCGTCCGAGGAGCCCTGACCCGCACCGCCCAGGTGTTTGAACGCACGGTCCAGCCGGGCTATAAGTGAGAGAGCGCCGACTCGCGAGACGCGCCCGGGCAGGCAGCACGCTGTCTGCTCGGCGAGCGGGCGGCGCCCATCACGTGTGCCTTTGCCGCTTGAAGGGAATCGCTGCAATGGCTACGAATTTCACTGCTTATGAAGTCTTCGAGATGGCGCTACAGGTCGAGCGGAACGGTCAGCACTTCTATCGGCAGGCTGCGGAGCAGAGCGAGGACGCTCACCTGAAGGAGTTGCTCCTGAAGCTGGCCCAGATGGAGGCCGACCACGAAAGCACCTTTGCGCAGATGCAGGGGCAACTCTCGGGCCAAGCCGCGCCAGGGATCCCGTTCGACCCCAATGACGATGTCGGGCTCTATCTGCGGGCGGCGGCAGACACGCAGATCTTCAACGTCTACCGCATGGAGCCGCGGGACGTGGCGGAGATGGAGGATGCTCGTGAGGTGCTCCAGACCGCCATCCAGCTCGAGAAAGACTCCGTCGTGTTCTACCTGGGCATCCGGGACGCGGTGCCGGAGAACCTGGGCAAGCCGGGCGTGGAGAGAATCATCCACGATGAAATGAGCCACATCCGGCTGCTCAGCGAGGAGCTGAAGGGCCTGACTGCAGGGTAACGCTGTCTCGCCGCTCACTCGGGCAACATCTCCGGCAGGCCCTCGATCAGTTGCTCCAGGACCCGCTCACCCTCGCCCGGCTCTTCGAGCTGGACCTCGACAAAGCGCGACTGGTCCAGGTTGCGCACCTTGAACGTCGCCGACTCGGCCTCCGCAGCCACCAGCTCGTCGAGCATGGCCTGGAATGCGGAGACGCCGCTCACCCTCCTGCCGTTGATCTCCTCGACGAACTCCATGGGTGTGATCTGACCGACGGCTGCCGCGGAACCGGGCTCTATCTCATAGACGACGACCCCGGCGAACTCGTCGGGCAGCCTCAAGATGCGGCGCACCTCGTACGTGACGTCCTTCACCGTCAGCCCGGTCGCCTCGTTCTTGTACTTCTCGGCGCTGTTGAGGTCCGGCGGAGCCTTCTCAATAATGAACTCCGCGGACCGTGCCTCATGTCCGTGGCTGAAGGTCAGGATGACCTCCGTGCCGACGCCAAGGCCGGTCAGCAGGCCCGTCAGGGAGTTCCTTCTGTTGAACCAGCCGCGCGCGGCAAAACGCGTCCCGGCGGAAACGGAGCTCGCGTAGCGGCGGCTGTCCAGGCCGCCCCGGTAGTAGCCACCTGCGTCGGCGCGGAGCAGGTGCTCGCCCACCTTTCCCTTCTCCTGGACCTTCAGCAGCAGATCGCCGGGCTGGATGCCCAGCCTCTGGGCGGGCGAATCGTCGTAGACCAGGTTCACGAGCAGTCCATAGCGTCCGTCGCGCGTATCTTTCTCAACGTCCAGCTCCTTGGCCAGTTCGGGCGTTATGGGCTGGAACTCCACGCCAAGCCACGCGAGCTCCTTGCGCTCTTGAGTCCTTTTCACCTTGATGCGCGGGTCGAGGTGGGCCTGAGGGTTCTGAAAATGGTCCTTGACGTCAGCAAAGGCAAAACAGCGCACGCCGTCCCCCACCCCGCCGCGGTAGTAACCGGTGGACGAGCCATAGCCCGACCGGAAGCGAAGCGCTTCCTGTTCGGCTACGCTCTCGTAGCGCTTCTCGTGTGTCGCGAAGCCGTAGAAACGCCCTTCCGGCGTAAGCACAAACGACCCGGCCAGGAGGGGACGCTCCGGATCGCGGAAAGCCCTGTCCTTGTAGCCCTTCTCCGTGCCAAAAAACCGGTTGTACTTGGGCAGGGCGTCCTTTGCGCCAAAGCGATGCTTGACGGACACGTCCACGAATATGGTCAGGTCGTCGATACGCCTCGGTTCGTAGAGGTCCGGCGCGGACTCCAGCGGCTGCGACGGAGCCACCAGCATTCCTCCGAACTCCTCGAAGCCACCGACGAACTCCGCCGGCACCTCTCCCCCGTCCGCCAGCACCACCACGCGGTCGATCCTCTCGACCTTCTCGCGGTCCAGCTCATAGGGGACGAAGATCAGGTCGGCGCCCACCGCCAGGCCGTAAGTGATCCATTCATCCTCGGGCACCCGCTCGCCGGACGCGCTGCGAGCGTAGTAAGACGGACCAGTGCGCCGTTCCTCCTGACGGAAGCGGAACTTCACGCCCCGCGTCCAGCGGTCCACCTGCCTGACCGCGCCGTTGACGGTCTGGCGAAGCTCGGCGGTCGAGAGGGCTTCCGCCGCCGTCGGCCAGCCGGCGAAGTAGTTGGCCCGGTCCGCCATCCGAATCAGGACGGGCCAGACCACGATGGCGGCCACGCGGCCATCGGTGTCGAACAGCAGGCAGTTGCTCACCGGCCACTCGTCGCTCTCGAGCTGCTCGACGTCGCCGTTGCCCAGCGGGAACATCTCCAGTTCGTCCCCGTGGGTCAGGTAGCTGTTGAGCTTCAGCGTCCGGACCCGAACGTCTTTCCTGTCAGAGAACCGTGTGACGTCCGCCAGCAACACCTTCTGGCCGTTCTGCACCGCATCCGCTGCGAACGGAGGCATCGTCACCGCGAGCTCCGGCGCAGCCGCCTGCAGCAGCCACGCGCTCTGTTGGGTGTAGAGGCCGACCACCTGGACGGGATAGGACTCGCCCGAGTCCATGACCAGCTCCAGGGAGGCCACCGAGTCCAGGTTGATGTCCGGGTCCGCCATCACGAAAAGCCCCTGCTGCGGATCGACCAATATGGCGTCGAGCGTCACGGCGCGTCTGTCGATCGCGAGCTGCAACGCCAGGGCGTTGATCCAGCCGTAGGCGAAATGCTGCTCTATCTCGCGAACGGCGCTGGGGTGGAAGTCCTTGAAAGTGAGGCGGACGTCGTAGAAGAGCTGAGACGCCGTCTCCCTGGCCCTCTGCATGGCCGCAAGTTCCGCCTGCTCTTCCAGGAGTTGCTCGGCCTCCAGCGGGTCCACGTCAGGTTCCGCCCGGCAGGTCCGGGCCCCGGGCCAGCACGGCTGGAGGAGTGACAGCAGCAACGAAATGAAGACGACCGTCGAGCGCTTCGCGATTTTCACTTCTCCTCCTCATACTCTGCGTCGCGCTTGTTATAGTCCAGCAGGACGAGCTGGGCGACGCCGGCGCGGAGCACCCGGAACAGGACCTTTCTCTGCCCTTTTGGCCTCTGGTCCAACTCCTGGTAGCTCTTTCCCGCCGATTCGAGCGAATCGATGTCCTGCCCGCCGATCTCGATCACGATGTCCCCCTCCCGCAAGCCGCCGCCCCAGGCATTGCCGGGGCGCTTGACGCCCTGTACGTAGACGCCGCGCTTGCGGAAGTAATAGATGGCCCTGTCGGCGAACTTGTTGATCTCCTTGATCGTCATCTGCCATTCTTTGCAGTCGAAGTCCTCCCCTTCCACCTCGCCTTTGATGATGGGCGTCAGATTTAGGGGGGAGGACCGGCCGTCCCGTTCGACGGTTACGATCGCCGGCTTGCCGGCGGGCAGATGTGCGAACGCCGTCCTGACGGCCGTCAGGTCTTCGACGAATGTGCCGTTCACGGCCTCGCCGTTCAGCTCCACGATCAGGTCCTGGGGCTGGAGTCCGGCCTCCGCCGCCGGTGAGTCGGATTCGACGTGGGCGACCAGCACGCCGCGCTCGGCCTCGACGATGGTATTGCTCTCGAAGTCCTTGAGGGCCTGGAACGTGATGCCGGTCCAGACCCTCTTGACCTCTCCGTGCTCCTTCAGGTCGGCCACTACCCTCCGGACCACGTTCGAGGGGACGGCAAAGCCGATGTTTTCGTACCAGGACGTGCCCAGGGTGGTGATGCCGACGATCTCGCCCTTGGTGTTGACGAGCGGCCCGCCGCTGTTGCCGGGGTTGATGGCTGCGTCCGTCTGTATCCACAGGTTATAGCGCGAAAGCTTCTCGCCCAGGTAACGTTTCGTATTGCTGACCACCCCGAAGGAGACGGAACGCGTCAGGCCGAGCGGGCACCCCATGGTCATCACGAAGTCCCCTTCCTCCAGCTCCGAGGAGTCGCCGAACTCGGCGTACGGCAGCGGCTCGGAGCCTTCGACCGTGTCTATCTTCAGCAGGGCGATGTCGGTCTCCTGGTCGTGACCGACGACGGAGACAGTCACTTGCTCTTCATTGAAGAGGACGGCGCTGATCTTTGTGGCCTTCTCGGCCACGTGGTGGTTCGTGACGACGTAGCCGTCGGGGCTGACGATGACACCGCTGCCTATCACCTGCCGTTCGGCCTGTTCGCCTTCTTCGAAGGTTTCCTGGATCGGCTTGAGGTAGACGATGACGGGGTAAACCTTCCTCTTAGCCGTGTTTATGAGGCGCACAAAATCGGTCCTTTGCTGGATC
>Ga0307432_1002343_pt1 | contig 10441 bp, 9 predicted proteins | sample SalMarWE160150MG_FD_202158 | JGI IMG/M metagenome (GOLD analysis project Ga0307432, IMG submission 202158) | Salt marsh sediment microbial communities from the Plum Island Ecosystem LTER, Massachusetts, United States - WE1603-150 | ecosystem: Environmental > Aquatic > Marine > Intertidal zone >...
GCATTGCTAGCCCTGAAGACATTGACCTGGCGGTGAAAGGGAGTTTTGGGTTTCGCCTGGCAGCTATTGGACCACTAGCCACCTGTGATTTGGGCGGTCTCGATTTGTGGTATGGTATTGCCGACCGATTATTTAAGGTGATTAATGATGCCCACCAACCACCCGAGGCGCTCAAGAGAAAGGTGGGGGCTGGCGAGCTGGGGGTAAAAACCGGAAAAGGCTTTTTTGATTATAAAACCGATTATTTCACCAAGGGGCAAGAGGAAAGTGTTAAGGCAAGGGATAAGAAATTTATCCAACTCCTCAAACTGTTGTATTCCTAATAGACGACTGGAACATAGTTAATTTGGTTGTATAATCAAGAGGGTATTGCCAATGCTTGGCGTTTGGTATATAGTTAACGGGCTATTAATAGGGTGAGTCACTTGAAGACTATCAAAAGCTATTTTGCCGGGGTTCACCGGATGAAGTATCTTCTAGGTGCGCTCATTGCTCTGGTAGTCTCAGATGGCGTGATAACCCACTTTCTTGTCCAACGCGGACTAGCCTGGGAATTGAACCCGTTCCTGCGAACTCTGATAGGTGAGGGGAATTTCCTGGTGGTAAAAGTGTTTGGTGTGCTCTTGGCGGCACTTATTCTGTGGGATATATATAAGCAATGGCCCAAGCTAGCACGGATAAGCAGTTTGTGCTTCGTGGGCTTATACGCAGGAATCGTGGGCTGGAATTTATCGGTATTCTTCGCTACTCAAGTGTGAGCATCTTCCCTCAACATCTCACCACGAAGCTTTTCTAGCCTCTTGTTTAACGTCTAAGCAATATGTTATCTTCAATAAATCTTCTACCGCTGGCTTGCTCAAAGGCAGCGATTAGGTCATCGATAGTGAGCCCAGCCCGCTGCTTCTGATTCAGGTCAACTACAATTTTACCCTCGTGCATCATAATCAGCCTATTGCCGTAGCGCAAAGCAAGCTCCATGTTATGGGTAACCATTATGGTGGTCATCTTTTCCCGCTGGACAATCACCTCGGTTAAATCAAGCACCAGCTGAGCCGTCCTGGGGTCTAAATTAGCGGTATGCTCATCAAGAAGTAGCAGCGCCGGCTTACTTATAGTAGCCATGACCAAAGCTACCGCCTGCCTTTGTCCACTGGAAAGTGTGCCCACCTGAGCATTTAGCCTGTCTTCCAAGCCTAAGCTTAGAGGAGCCAAAGCCGAGCGGAATAGCTCTCGGCGCTGTTTATTGGTGGCTGGCCTCAGCCTCCTTGGCTGTCCGCGCAGCACAGCCATAGCCAGGTTCTCCTCTATGGTCATCGTAGCCGCAGTACCTATATGAGGGTCCTGATATACCCGGCCAACATATGCCGCATGCTTATATTCACTCAAGCCGGCAATATCACTGCCACTAATGACAACCTTGCCACCCCTTTCTGGGGGAAAGACGCCACCAATCACATTGAGCAAGGTAGTTTTTCCCGCACCATTGCTGCCAATAATGGTAATATAGTCCTCAGTGTTGACATCCAGCTTGATATTATCTAGCGCCGTAACTTCATCTATAGTGCCCTTGGAGAATATCTTAGTTATTCCCCTGAGCTGCAGTAAACTCTTATTTTGGCTCATAGACATATCCACTTTACCATCTTACTGCCGGCGGTATCCATTCGTGCCGTAACTTCTTCCGTATAAATGGGACTGCCAGAGCTATAACCACCAGCACTGCGGTAATCAATTTCAAATCACCCGGAGCCATGCCCAATCTAAGGGCAACGGTTATGAATAAACGATAGCAAAAGGCACCGCCTATTGCTGCCAGCAGCAGCCTAGCCATACCCCGGGGGCGGAATAGCGCCTCACCAATTATTACTGAGGCTAACCCCATTACAATCATTCCTATCCCCATACCCACATCAGCAAACCCCTGACCCTGGGCTACCACCGCCCCGGCGAGTCCAACCAGACCATTGGCAATAGCACAACCCATCAATATATTCTTATCGGTATCCACCCCCAGACTACGCACCATCTGCTCATTATCACCGGTTGCCCTCAATGCCAGACCAATCTCAGTGCGCAGAAACCAGTTTAGAATGAAAAAAACAACAGCCGCAATGGCTAAAGCGACAGTGATTGAGACTACAATACTGCCGTGGCTGAGTCCCAAAACTTCGGCGACTTTATCAAAGGCAGTTACTTGGCGAAGGAGGGAAACATTAGCTCCACCCATAATCCTCAGATTTATGGAGTACAGCCCCACCATCATAAGGATGCCAGCCAGTAGAGCCGGTAGCCTGAGCTTGGTATTGAGCACCCCGGTAACCAAACCAGCACATAGACCTACGCCAATAGCCGCCAGTGTGGCCGGGACAGGGTGCACACCATTCACAATAAGCACCGCTGTAGTCGCCCCACCAAGGGTATAACTCCCATCCACGGTAAGGTCGGGGAAAGCAAGTACCCGTAGTGTAAGGTATACGCCAATGGCAACCAGACCAAACACCAGCCCCTCATAGAAGGAAAAAGACAAAACACTACCTGCTATATCCAGCATCCTTTTTCTCCTATTTAAGACCTGGGTGAGTACCTTTTTATCTATTCAATTCAATTGGTAGCGGTTATTGTTCCCGCAGGTGCCTATTCTTCTATTACTATGTCGGCGGCATCTATTACTGCCTGAGGAATGGTTATCCCCATTCTCTCCGCTGCCGCCGGGTAGGCTACAGTTGACACTGCGCTCTTTATCGGGGGGATATTGGCTATATTTTCACCGCTCAGTATTCTAGCCGCTATATATCCCGCCTGCTGACCTATCCAGTAGTAATCAACACTACAACCGCCAACCAGACCCGTTTCAATCATGCCCACTGCGGAACCAAAGATTGGTAGCCCGTTCTCCTCACCAACCTTAATTATGGATTCAATTCCCACACCGCCTACTGTATTGCAGGTTGGAATCCACACCGCATCACACCTACCAACCAGTGACATCCCGGCAGCGTAAACATCAGCGGTTGACGCTGCTGTAGCCTCAACAACACTAAGCCCATAGTCTGGGGCAACCTCATTAAGTATCTCTGCCTGCACCGCCGCATTCACCTCACCAGGGTTATAGGCAGTGCCCAGCACCTGGATGTCAGGCAGAACTTCCAAAATAAATTCTACCTGAGGCGGCATCTCAAACCAATCGCTGACCCCGGTTACGGTGGGTGCGGCTTGTTCCCAACTGGGAACTAGACCAGCCGATACCGGGTCAGTAACCGAGCTGAAGATTACCGGTATATCCGTGCCCTCGGCCGCAGCCACCAACGTTTGTGCCGATGGTGTAGTTATAGCGTGGATCAGGTCTGGCTTCAGGGAGACAAAGTAGTCGGCGATTGAAGCCGCTGTCGTCATATCACCTTCAGGACTTTGTATGATAAATTCAACATTTTCTCCCTCAACAAAGCCTTTCTCAGCCATAGCATCAATGATACCCTGGCGATTGGAGTCCAGGTCAGGGTGGGTGGCTATCTGAGTTATGCAGACCTTGTATACCTTTTCCCCGGCAGGAACGCAACCTGTCATGAACGGTAGTGCGGTTAGTACTAAGGCTATGCCTAAACACACTGACAATACTAATAAGCCTTTCTTTTTCACTTGAAACCTCCTTTGAATTGTTTTGCCAAGATTTCACATAATATTTACCAGCTATCACCCCCTTCACCGTTAGATTTTAGCGTCTTCTCAAAACCCTTCCTGTAAAACTTCAGCCAATTCCTCCTGGCTCAGGTCGGCTATCCCTAGCTCCGCAAGCGACCTTCCCTCCTTATAATAATCTGTCTGGTTTATCACCGAAGCCAATCTGATTGTAGCATCAATAATCGGGGTGTCAACATTGAATTTGTGCGCCAACTGGGCTGGAGGGACTAGCCCGTAGGGGACATCTTCAGTTATAAACCTGCTTTTCATTGATGAAGGTTCAGCCATATTAGCCACCGTGCTCTCTTTATCAAAGGGAGCCTTAAAGTAGACCGACATGATTGTGCTCTTTAACCAGAATGATTCCTCAGGATACTCGAGCAGTTTTATACCAAGAGCTTCCCCTACTCTGGCTACCTCTTCATAAACCGCTTTTATCGCCCTGGCTATGGATAGGGTGGTGCCGTGCTGATAAAAGTGGAAGTCCTGGCCTAGAGTGTCAATCCAGCCCGCATTTAGAATCGCCCCAACGGGGTGCACAATTGGATTTAGATTGTTGAGCGAAGTAGCCAGAACATTCTCGCCCGGAACCACGGGGTAGATAGGCTGTAAGTCATTTATAACCCTACCTGTATTTTTGGCGGGAAATGCCGATAGTAGCAGCTTGGTGGCTTCAACAAATATCCTGGTTCTGGCTGGAGCTTCTAACCGGCAGCCCCAGGGAAGGGTATGCCCCTCAGCCAGGGTAATATCCTTCTTTATCCCCCTTTGCCTCAGCATATTAGCCAGTAATAGCGCCGAGTAGTTTCCTGTCCAGACAACTACGGTCTGACTATCCTCCAGGTAGGGCATTATGGAAGTAAAAAAGTGCTTGTGCCCAATGGCGGGGATAGCCATCATAATATAATCAACACCCTTTATTGCCGACTCAAAATCGGTGGTGACCATACCCAGCCTCACCGTCTTCTCCTCACCCCAAGCATCAATCAGGCATATCGCTTGCTGCTCAAGGGTTGTGCTGAAGCTTTCCTTAAATTCAGGCGCCTCACACATATTTACCTCAAACCCTTTTAGCGCTAAATCAGCCGCCAGGGTATGAGCACCATTACCCCCACCCAGGACGGCTATTTTCCCCAGCATCAGTCACTTTCCCTCTCTAGCTCTACCTGATTTAACCTTTATCTAATAAGAAGAACCCTCCGCTTGTGAGAGTTCTTGTTAAACTTTTCTACTTTAGATTTATTGCCCTATGATGTGGTTACATTTTTATACCAAAAACCTCCCAAGCGCACCTAGTGCGCCCCGTAAAGATGAAGGCAGTATAATAAACTCCTGGCCAGGCAGTGTAAAATGACATTCTCTACGCCTCTCCCTCTTATAGGTGTTAATTGTATCAGTGGCACTGTAATCTGTCAACACCTTGTACCCTCCAGTACCTCTATGCTGGCTGTTATCGCCTGGTAAGGGGGTCCCACCTTGTGACCAGCTTTTCAAAGGAGTCCTCGGGGAACTTCTCCTTGAATAGCCGATAGTAATATGTCTCGGCTTCAGACTTCAGGTCTATGGCGGGCTTAGTCTGTTCGTACATAGAATCTTCCGCTGAGCCAGCTCTTTGCCCGATCAATTCGGTAAGTTTGGCTGAACCAGCCCCTGAGGCAAATGGTTGCTTCACCCTGTTTGATATATTGTCCGGCAGCAAACCAGCGAAGGCTTTCCTCAGAATCCATTTCTCAACCTTTTTCTTGCCATGAACCTTCCACGCTGGGGGAATTTTGGCGCAGAGGGCAATAACTCTCCCATCTAGGAAGGGAGGCCGGAATTCCAGTGAGTGGGCTGCCATCATTCGGTCAAGCCTCTGGAGCCCGGTGTGATAGGCATTGCTGATTAGGTCCTGGGAAAGTTGAAGAAACTCTGCTTCGCTTCTGGCTTCCTTCAGTAGGTGGTAACCGCCCAGGAATTCATCGGCTCCCTCACCACATAGCACACCATCGGTATGCTGAGCCGCCAGCCTGGCGGCGAAGTAATTGGCTACTGCCCCGCATACACAGTCCTCATCAAACGACTCTAAGTGGTAAATGACCTCAGGCAACACCTCCTCTATTTCTCCCCCCCGGTAGATATATTCATAGTGCTCGGTACCCAGATACTGTGCCATCTCTCGTGCCCGCCTCAGGTCTTCGGAGTCATTTATACTGGTACCTACGGTAAACGTCTTCAGGTCAGGCTGAAATTCCTTGGCCAGATAGGCGATAGCACTTGAGTCCAGACCACCGCTGAGCAGGGCACCGCCAACATTACCGTCCTTCAACCGCATCTCCACCGCATCTCGCAATAGGTCGGCGAGAAGGCGAGCCGCTTCTTCAGGGCTGTCAAACTCGGGAACCGAATATGGCGAGCTCTTGAATGGTTGAAGTCCCTGCTGTTGAGTATAGACATGCCCCGGGGGTAGCTCCATAACCTCGGCACATAAACCCTGGAGGGCTTTCATCTCAGAGGCGAAGTAGAAAGCACCATCTTTATAGCCATAGAAGAGCGGCCGCAGTCCTACCGGGTCCCTGGCCAGTATTAACTCGCTATCACTGGCTAAACAAAGGGCGAAATCGCCATCCAACCGCTCAACAAATGCAGGACCAAATCTACGATAAAGGCTAACCAGGAGGTCGGCTTCAGGCAACGGCATCCCATCTTTAGAGTAGAGATGACCATCTATCACCGCAACTATGTCAGCCTTCTGGGCGTATGTTTTTCCCGAATGATTCGCTTCTGAGGGTAGAACACAGCAGCCAAGGGCAACTCTCTTGCCAAGGTGCAGCCACTTTTCCTTAGGTCCTCGGTGATGAAGCCGACTCAACATCAACTCTAAGACATCTCGGCTACCGGAACTAGTCCCCGAGATACCTGCCATAGTTATAAATCCTCCGCCAAAATGATGCTAAAAGCTCTCACTTCACCACCTCAAAGATAGCCACCAGCCCATGCCCGCATCCCCGCCCCTGCTGAAGCCTCATCTCGAGCTCCCTAAGGCAGTAGCCCAATTGCGGCTCGACCAGGCTAGCTCGAGCATTTCCTATTTCCATACCAGCTGCCACCCTCACTACACCCTTCATGGTACTGAGCAACCTCCTAAGAGGCAGAGGCATTTCTGCCAACGCTTCCGGGGGTTTACTTCCCTCAAGTAGTGCCTTGGTATAGGTTACCAGGTAGTTCCAGCAATCAGCGAACCTCTGGTGATAGGCATTTACCTCAGTGAAGCCATCTCTGGGGACGTAGTGAATCAAGACCTCATCCAGATTGGTGCCCACGTTGGGCTCAAAAAGAGAATTGACCAATCGGCGCAGGGGTTGACAGTGGGGATTATATTGAGATGTATCCATATGACGCCCCACAAATGAGGACCGGTCAGCCAGATTACACAGGGTAATAACTCCTCCCGTCTTATCTTTTACCTGCTGATAGATATGTAGAGCCTCCCCACGCCCCATAATCCTGAGCGGGAAATAGGTCAACTCCGGTGGCTTTTCTCCATCAACTGAGGGCAGATAGGAGATAACGTAATTCATCCACTGGTTATGGCTAATATCCTTTGTCCACAGCGTCTGCCACTCATATGAGTAGCGCCCTAGCCAGTCAACGATGATGAGGGCACCATCTTGGCTTTGTCGGGCGATGTTGGTCAAGAGCCCCACAGTCTGCTCATCAGTGTTATGGGATAGCGTTCCGTAGTTGGCTAGATACAGGTCATAGGGCTCTTCAGCGTCAAAGTCGTTGAAGTCCGACTGGATAAAGCATGCATTCTGCCTGTGGTCATAGATTTCCCGGGCTTGAGTCAGCAGCCCCACGTTAATATCAATTCCCTGGTAAAGCTCAAGCATGTCAGGCTCTATAATCTCGGTGTCATGTTTTGAAATTAAGGACTTACTGCTGATGTTGGTGATGAACTCCAGTCCATCCCCACTGCCACATCCCAGGTCGAGTATGCGCAGCCTTCGGCCACGCTCCCTCTTCCGGGCTACCAGCTGCTCCAGATAGGGCCTCAGGTAAAGACCAAGCTCCTCGTCCTCCCAGAAGCGCCGCACGTTATCATATTTCCCTAGAAGCCCGGTAGGTTTCTGATAAAGTCCGCTTTTGAGTGCCTCATTATAGGCATTTATTTCAGCCATAAATCCTCCTAACTTTCCACATTAGTGCTTAAAGTCTCCACCAGCCTTACTGCCTGAAAGGCATCAGCCCCATAGCCATCAGCACCTATACTTTGGGCAAATTCCTCCGAGACAGCAGCCCCGCCAATGATGACCTTCACCCCGTCTCTAAGTCCGCTTTCGGTGAGTGCCTCTATGGTGTCCTTCATGTGCATCATGGTGCTGGTAAGCAGGGCAGACATTCCCACAAATTGAGGTTTATATTCCCTCACTGCGGCTATGATAACCTGGGGGTCGATATCATTCCCCAAATCCCTGACCATGTAACCAGCCCCTCGAAGCAGCATTGAGACTATGTTCTTGCCGATGTCATGAAGGTCCCCTTTTACCGTAGCCACGATTACCTTGCCCTTGGACTTAATGCCACTCTTGGCCAGGTGGGGCTCCAGTATCTCCATAGCCACCCCCACCGCTTCAGCCGAGGCTAGCATGTCGGGGATAAAATATTCACCAACTTCATATTTCTGCCCCACGATGTCCATGCCCTCGGTTAGTCCCTTCTTTATTATATTCTCGGGGTTGATGCCTTGGGCGAGGGCTTTCTCAATAAGCTCACTGACCCCGGGCTGCCCCACCATCCCCTCATCAAAGCCCTCATCATCCTGAGTTACCCTTCCCTGGATAACATTTTCCTTGAGAAGTGTCAGTATATCTTCTGTCATGACCTGCTCCAATTCTATCAATTTCTCAATCTCACCAGCAGTCCAGGCACCTGCTGAAACACCTTATCCACAACCGGCCCGGGTATATGGGATGGCGGCAACGATAGAATCTCCTCCATCCTCTCGCGCGCCCGCAACAGCGTCCCGTCTACCATATCTTTACCCTCAAAGGGATACGGGGGTGCAATCTCCCCAGAACGAAGCATACTCCGCACAAACCGGGTATAGAGCTTATGTGAGGTGCCCATGACCTTTCTTATCTGCTCCAGAGATTCCGAAATCCTATCCGCGGTCACCACTGGCTGTCGGACAAACCTCTTTACCATACCTATGTGGGCATCATCCAGTACCGCCTGAACCGGGCAGAAGGTATTGGTCCGCTCCAGAAGGCCAAAGGCATAGTGAAGATACTGAGGGCCAGCGAGTGTCACCAGGATGTGCGAAAATAGCCTCTCTACCGATGCCTGTATCCCCGGCACCATTACATCAGAGATACCCCCGGTGGAATAACAGGGTAGACCGTAATAGCGTGCCATCTGGACGCAGTCAATGTTATATTGGTTGAACTCAGGGACTCCATAGGAATCATAAAGGCTGACCATGTGGGCTCTGCCTGGCACACTACCATAGAGCACCGGAGTACCTTTGTTTACCAATTGAGTTAAGGCTATGCCCACCAGGAGCTCAGCGTTAATCTGAGCTACCATACCCTCTTCCCTAATCGGGGCAGTGGAGCCGCCCATGGGGGAACTGGAGATGACTAAAGGAATACCTCTCCTGGCTATCTCTATCGCTTTCTGTGTGGTATCGTCGACAAGCTGTAGCGGGCTTTTTACCATGCAGGTGATGAAAGAGATGATGGGATTCTCCCGCAACTGTTCCTCTCCACCAGCGATGAGCTGAGACATCCTAACCACATTGCTCAATTGGCTAAGCTCGGTTAACCCGGACATCACATGCTTGGTGGTATTGTTTAGTGAGGCGAAGAACTTGTTAACATCCTTGCTATCGTTGGTGATGTCATCATCCTGGATATTGACCGTGCGCAGGAAGCTGTCCCAAGAGTCCAGGTGCTCGCAGAGGCGTGCCGCCTTGGCTAGTCTATCCACAGTGCCCTTCTCTACCCTGAACACAGGGAACTCAACCTCAATGCCTGGATTACGCTTACTGACAAAAGCCTCGACATCCACCTCCAGCCAGTTGTTAGTCTCAGAGCCTGAGGCAAAGTAAACCCTGGGCTCGCGTCCATCAAGGATAAGGCAGTTATTCTCATCCCGTGCCCCTAGCTTTACCACCTTCGGTGCCGACTGCAGGGCATCGGTGATTACCTTCTCCGGTATCTTAAGCAGCCAGCAGGCAGCACTCCCCTGGTGGATAGACAAGACCTCAGCGCCGCGGTCGCCAAAGAACTCAGTAGCGCTGCGGTTGAAACAGACTACACCAGGGTCAGTCAGTATAGCCAGCGAAGCCCGGTGTATCTGTTCCACCTGCTCCAGCTTGAGCCGCTGGTAGGGTTGTACTAATACTCCTTGCCGTGCCATAGTATTCTTCTCTAATCTACTAAAATGCCCCTCCTGTGAGCTCTAATGTATCTCGTACACGGGTATCCTTACCCGCAGGTATATCAGTCCACGATGCCGGCTATCTCCGAAAGTACTTGCTGTCTTATCGCCGCCGGCAGGCGGTAGCTATGGTTAGCTAGAAGCTCTTTTACCTTTTGTGCTGCCCTTTCCCAGGTGACCTTTCTTCCCCCAGCTTCCCACTCCTCCCTGCGGTCTCTATTGCTCAGTAAGGGCTGGTAGTGCTCACCCCGCATGAATTGCCTGGTGTGTTTAGCGGTAACAAAATTACCCCCAGGCCCTACGTGCTTGATAAGGTCAAAGGCTAGGGTATCATCGTTCA
>Ga0307432_1002350_pt1 | contig 10429 bp, 11 predicted proteins | sample SalMarWE160150MG_FD_202158 | JGI IMG/M metagenome (GOLD analysis project Ga0307432, IMG submission 202158) | Salt marsh sediment microbial communities from the Plum Island Ecosystem LTER, Massachusetts, United States - WE1603-150 | ecosystem: Environmental > Aquatic > Marine > Intertidal zone >...
AACGGTCGATTATAAGTTCAGCTTCTTTCTTAGCATGCAAAACAATTTTTCTTGCTTCCTTTTCAGCATCAGTTTTTATACTGTCTGCCTTATTCTGAGCATTGTCGATAATTTTTTTTGCTTCTCTTTCGATTTCAATAACTTTCTTAATCTTGTTTTCCATTCTCCTCTCGTCTCTTTTTATATTTTCTGAATTCGACCACTACAAAATAGACAATACCAAATAAAATTACGGCTCGCACAAATATAAAAAACCATAAAATGGCAAAAGAAAGTTTATCCATAAACTAAAATAAAACACATAATAAAAAAGTCAAGGATATTCCGTTACCAGCAAATAAAATAAAACAACTAAAAGCATTTACCTCAGAAAACATAGGGTGACAAAATCACCAAAATTTAAAAATCAAATATCAAAATGGAAAAATACATATTAAAATTTGTTGGTGAGTTAGTGGGTGGATGCGTTGGTGGGTTCAAAAAAACTGACCAACAGACTAACTTTATCTGTCATTTTGATTTTTAATTTTTGATATTTAATTTACAAGGAAGATATTTGAATTCCTAAGAAATCAGAATTAAAAGTAATATATTAAAGAAACAGAACGTTTACGATATTGAATTTATTCTTCTGCTGCTTCGTTAAAATTAACAATATGTATACCGTTAGAATAAGGCTTGGTTATATACTGTCTTACACTTGCCATCTTTTTTATAATATCTCTTATCTGGGAAGCTGCTTCAAAAATAAAATCTAATTTTTTATGAACCGAGGAATCTTCGGGTAAATCCTTTTTCAAAAGTTCCACCATACCGAAAATAGAAGTTAAAGGTTGATTTATTTCATGCGCAGCAGCACCTGCAGTTTCAACCAGAACCTTAATTCGCTCAGATTGCAAAACAAGTTCCTGCAATTTCTTCAACCTGAACAATAACTTACTTCTTTCAATCGCGTATTCCAGAGAATGAAGAAGAGTTCTATTATCTACTTCACCTTTGACAAGATAATCCTGAGCTCCCTTCTTAACAGCGCCAATGGCAATTTCCTCATCATCGAGTCCGGTAAGTACCACAACAGGAATATCGAATACCACTTCAAAAATTTTATCGTAAGTTTTAAGTCCGGAACTATCAGGTAAACCAAGATCCAATAACACTAAATCGAATTTACTCTCTATTATAGTTTCTATCGAATCGGAAAGTTTACTACAATGAATTACTTCATAATTGTTTTTTTCTAATTGTTTTAAAAGAACTCTCGCAAACTTATCATCATCTTCAACCAAAAGGATTTTTTTATTCTTCTCCGCAGGATTTGATTTTTTATTGTCTTTCTTTTTTTTCACACTCCTTCCTTTTCGAAAATATTACTTTACTGACAACCTCCGGAGAGTCTCCAAAAGCTTCTCCTTCTTCAAGGGTTTGGTAAGGTAATCACTACAACCAGCTTCTAATGTCTTATCTCTATCTTCTTTCATAGCATAAGCAGTTAAAGCCAAAATGGGCGTCTCACTCCTATTGTTTTTCTTTTCCCAATCCCTAATAATTTTTGTAGCAGTAAAACCATCCATTACCGGCATCTGCATATCCATTAAAACAATATCGTATTTATTATCCTTAAACTTATCAACTGCCACCTGGCCATTTTCCGCTTCATCTATTTCGATCGGAAATTTCTTCAAAAATGCCTCGATAAGTAAACGGTTATCAGGATTATCCTCGACAAGCAATATTTTAAGATGAGACATTGTAAGTTTGGGCTTACTCTTCTCCTCTAACTTCCCTTTTTCAATTTGACCTTTCCATAAACCGAGGGTAGTCAGTATCGCATTTTTTAATTCTCTTCTTTTAATAGGTTTTAAGAGATATGCACCAATGCCGTATTTATCTATCTGCTTGAAGTCGTTTGGTTTATAATCCGAAGATAACATCATTATTGTAGTCGCATCAGAATTTTTTTGTTTTCTCAAAAACTTAGCCACTCCCAAACCGTCAACCTCGGGCATACGACAATCGAGAAGAACCAAATCGAACGGCTTATTCTTTGAGTATTTCGATTTAATTATGGAAATTGCTTCCTTACCACCCTCTGCTTCTGTTATTTCCGCATCCCACACCGATAACATCTCCCTTAAAATCAATCTATTGGTCGCATTATCGTCCACGATTAAAGTAGATATACCCTTAACATCTACCTCTCCGGGTTTAACAAAAGTTTCTATTTCTTCCTGAAAATCAAAAACAGTGGTGAAGCAGAACTTACTACCCTTTCCAATTTCACTTTCAACCCAGATTTCACCACCCATCAACTTTGTAATTTTCTTGCAAATACTTAAGCCTAAACCCGTTCCCCCATATCTCCTGGTAGTGGAAGAATCAGCCTGTTTAAAGCTTTCAAATACTTGATCCTGTTTATCCTTCGGTATTCCTATACCCGAATCCTTTACGGAAAAAAGCAAACATACGCCTTTATCACTATCCGACTCGACATAATTGGGGTCATTTGCTTTCAAAAGAGCCACATTGAGAACAACTTCCCCTCTCTCCGTAAACTTTATCGCGTTCCCTATAAGATTAACTATTACCTGCCTGAGCCTCGAGGGATCGCCGACTAAATTTACCGGAACATCAGTTTCAACCCTGCTTAGAAATTCTATATCCCTCTTACGAGCTCGAACGGACATAACATCGCAGGTTCCCTCGATTAATTCTCCGAGATCAAAATCAACTTTCTCAAGTTCTACATCACCTGCTTCTATTTTCGAAAGATCCAGTATATTATTTATCAAAGAAAGCAAAGTATCTCCAGCCTTCTCTAATGTTTCCACAAATCCTTTCTGTTCCCTTGAAAGAGACGTATCGTAAAGAAGCTCCGCCATACCAATAATCGCGTTCATAGGAGTTCGTATCTCATGGCTCATAGAAGCCAAAAATACGCTTTTAGCCTCATTTGCTCTTTCTGCTTCAATTGTTGCTTTTTTCAATTCATCTTCAGTCTTTTTGTGAGCTTTGATCTCTTCTTTAATTCTTTCATTTGACTCTTTAAGTTCTTCATAAAGTTCATCTCGCGTAAGTTTTGCTATCTTTTCTTGCTGGTAATTAATGAAATCCCTGGTGGGTTTAAAATTGTAATCTGTAATAAATTTAAAAGCCTCCAGAGAGTTTAAACCATTCCGGAGGTTAGAATAATAGACTTCGTCAAATATCCCCTGTAAAATTTGAGAATTTTCGGAAATATCATCACCGGAAACAAAACGAATTAACAAACCAAATCTTTCTTTTCTCTCATCTATAAAAAATTCCAAACCACATTTCTCTCCTCCCCCGGCCAACCGACGTATAACTTCAGAAGCGGCAGTAGTTAATCTTGTAGCAGTTACCTCACCAAACCCGAGATCTCCTGCCAATTCCAGTACTTTGTTTCTTTTCTCAACAAGGTAAATTCTATCCTTTAAAGAAACTTTACCAAGTCGAACCATTAGCTGGCGACCTCTTCTTCCCGTTTATCATCGGAATTCACCTTATCTTCAAAAACTAAATCCTGATCTTCGTCTACCTCAATTTCTTCTTCGTCGATAAATTCTTCTTCGCCATCAACTTCTTCTTCAAACTCAGCTTCCTCAACTTCTTCTTCAAACTCTTCTAATTCTTCCTCGACTTCAATTACAGGCTGAAGTTTTTTAACTCCTTCTTCAAAAGTTCCCGCAGTTCCGTATATTTCTTTAAAATCGAAATTTAAATCAGTAAGAGAAATAGCAACTCCGGGTCTTATTCCAGTAAGCACAGTCCTGGCTCCCAATAAATAAATCATTTTTGCGGTATTATCAATAATTTGGGCATGATAAGGTTCAATGATTCTAACCCCGGAAACATCTATTACTACCCCCTTCACTTCTGTCTTTTCGACACCTTTTAATATTTGTTGTTGTATTCCATCCATTCTTTCATCATCGATTTCTCCCTGAATAGGAACGATAAGACATCCTTCTGAAATATGAATGGACAAATCAGATTTTTTTTTCTCTTCCATAATTACCTAAACTCTTCACAGGTAAATTTTCACTCTTTATCATCTGTAAGATCACGCATTGTTACGAGATACGCCCCATCTCCTTCCCATTCGGTTTCAATAACTCTCATCTCCGCCATGCTTTTTGCTCTCTCTTTACCCTTCACCTCTATTTTTTTCATTTGACCGACCTCCAGAGGAAATTCAAAATTCTCTCCTATAATATCTTCCGGCGAAGCTCCCAGAAAATTCTGCGAGGAATCATTAGCAAACTGTACTATTCCATCCGTATCTACCACTATAATAGCATATTCAATTCTTTCTATAATATTTTCAAACCTCGCTTTACTCCTTTCAAGTTCCCGGATTTTATCTTCCAACCTTATTAATATCTGATGCCGCTCAACGGCAAAGAATATAGCCTGCAAAAGGGCATTTACACCCATTTGCCCCTTAACAAGAAAACCCTCCGCGCCTCTCTTCATTGCTTCGAGAGCCAGACCCTCATCGCTTAAAGCGGTTATTACTACAATGGGAATATTATGAGCGTTTTTTCGTACACTATCCAAAGTATCCAATTCCTTGCTATCCGGCAGATTAAGGTCAAGTAATATAAGATCAAATTCATGCTCAGAAAGGCATTTAAGTGCCTCTCCCAGAGTTTCCACGTTGGTTAACGCAAACTTAGTAGCCTTAACCAATTCGGCTTCCTCACAATAAGCAAGAGTTTCTCTAATAAAAGTAACCGCAAATGATGCATCCTCAATAAGAAGAACATTCATTATCATAATATCAGTGTCACTTTCATCGTGTTTGTCTTTTTTTTTCATTTACACACCTCTCAGTTGAACTTTTAAATATATAAACGTTCTTTTTAAATCTATTGCCTTTGTTTGATATTAAATATTTACTAAGGTTATATCGCATAAAGTTCCTCCCCAAAACTGGAATTTATCAAACATCGAGTTGAAAAATAGAAATCTGTCTTTATATCTTAAATACAACTTCCCGCTATTCACTTCTTTTTTCTCGAAATAACGTACCTTAAGCCATCTTTAAGGGTAGACATAGTTTTAAGACCTTCCATATCGATCCCCAGATCGGCAATTGTCTGAGCTATCTCCACACCCACTCCGGTCAATATAGCCTCAGCTCCCACCAATCTTACCGCTTTAGCTGTACGGATTAATCGATCGGCAACCGCACTATCTACCGCGCTTATACCCGAAATGTCTATAATAGCTACACCAACTCTCTTTTCCACTATCCGGGTTAACAAAGCCTCGGAAACCCTCGATGCTCTCTCGCTATCCAGTGATCCTAATATGGGAACGGTGAGAACGCCTTCCCACACATCGATTATAGGAGTCGAGAGTTCTATGAGTTCATCTCGCTGTGCCTCTATTTTTTTCTCTCTCTCCTCTTCCCAGAGTTTCTTTTCTGTTACATCTCTGGAAATTCCAAAAGTACCCTCAATTTTACCTTTTTCGTCGTATCTGGGAACTTTAGTGGTTTCCACCCATTTCTCGTTCCCATCAGGGTAAACTTCTTTTTCCTCTAGCTGTAGGGGTTCTCCGGTCTTCATAATCTTTTGTTCATCTTCAAAAGCTGGCCTGGCATGTTCCTCATCAAAAAGATCAAAATCGGTCTTCCCAATTATTTCGTCAGGGTTATTAAATCCCATGTAATCGACAAAAGCATAACTTACCCTTACAAATCTGCTTTCTCTATCTTTAAAATAAACGTTCTCAGGAATATGTTTTAAAAGAGAATTCAGCAAATTTCTGTCTAATTGTAATTTCTTATTCTCTTTTTTTAGAGAAGCCAATTTTTTTTCAAGTGCCGCGTTACTTGTTCCTTTCTCAGCCATTATAAACCTCCTAATATAGGTATAAAAAGTGAAAAGTTTTATTATTTATCAATGTTTTTTCTCCAAATTTCATAATTTATTTTTTCTTGTTCTTTGTGACTTTTCTTACTTGTCTTAATCATTATTCGCTTTCACCTCTTAAGGAATACGTGCAATTAAAAGCGTAGCATCATCCGAGCTCTTTTTATTTTTTTCAAAAGCTTCTTTTGCTATTTCCATGACAGGTCTATATACAATCCTTTTATCATCAAAATTAAAAGAAGAAACACCGTCAGAATGCAAGACTATCAAGCAAGGTGTACTAAGAGTAAGATGATCGGTCCGGAGAGTTCTCATATTACTACCCAATAAACCGTCAAAGGAAACGAGTCGTTTATACATCTCTGCCGTATAAATCTGTGTTCGAATATTCCCCACTCCAAGATATTCTATTTTACCTTCTTTATCCATACGAACAATCCCAATAACACAACCCCTACTCCCATGTAATTTTCTATGAATTGTAACAGCTATTTGCTCAAGATCATCTCTAAATTTATCTTCAAGAACTTTTAAAGCCATTTTACTCGCCTCACTAGCCTTATCCCCATGGCCTATTCCGTCTATAACCACCACCATCGCCTTATCCTCATATCGCTTTATAAAATAAGCGTCTCCATTGGCCTTGAACCCCGGTTTGGGACGACTATACACACTGGTTTGTATAATACTATTCTTCTTTTCGGTAAATACTTTCTTTCCGGTTAAAATAAATTTACCATCTTCCACCTTAACTTTAACATCCGTGAGTAATCTCTTCACAGCACCCAAACCTATCCCAAGAGTGTTTGCAGTACTGTATCCATCATCAAAGATTTTTGTCGTATCCGAATTATCAGTAGGGTTCTCAGCTTCGATATATACACTTTTCTCTTCGGTTTTTCCAAAAGAAATACTCAACTTTCCTGAAGAACCATGTTTAATAATATTTTTCGAAATCTCTGTTATTACAATTTTCAATTCTTCAATTTCCTTCTCTGTTAAACTAATACTACCCGCAAACTCAGCCATCTTCGAACGAGCTCTAACAATATCCTCGTCGGATTCGACAGTAAATTTTATAAAAGGAAATATTTCTTTCGTGCTCATTTCAACTTTTTGTAAGTGGTAATCTTTGTCCCGCTATCAGTGCTTTCAATTTCAAAACCATCCATAAGATGCTTAGCCCCGATAAGTCCGATACCAAGTGAATTAGTTGTACTATATCCTCTTTCCATAGCCTGCTCAATATCCGGAATACCCGGACCTTCATCCTGGCATATAATCTCTAGCCCTCCGTCATCTTTATTAACTATAACTTCCCCCCTATAAGCATGCTTTATTATATTCCTTGTAAGCTCCGAAACGGCTGTAGCAATTCGCGTCTGATCGATCCACCTGAAACCTGTACGTTCAGCTTCGCTCTTTATCTCACGTCTGGCAATTAAGACATCTATCTCTTTATTTATAGGAATACGTAAAATTTCCTCCTTCATTTAGAATCCTTATTTATCATTCCCCTTAATTTTTCCAAAGCCGAATCGAGTTCAAACGCAGTGTTTATATCCTCGAGATATAAACCAAGCTCAACGAGAGCAACTGCCACCTCCGGCTGAATTCCAACAAGTATAACTTCCTTGCCCATAGCCCTAAGACCCCAGGCAATTTTCTGCAATAATCTTCCAAGAAAACTGTCTACTATATCAAGAGCAGAAATATCTATAGCGACTCCTTTTATATTAGAATTATCTGCCTCTCTGATTATCTTTTCTCCTGCTTCCTCTGCAGCAGTATCATGAAGCTCTTCTTGAATAGGAACAACAAGTATATCTCCTAAATGCATACGGGTTAGTCTTGCCATTTTATTTCATTTCTCCTCTTTGTTCTTTTTTTCGTGAAATAACGTATCTTAAGCCATCTTTAAGGGTAGACATAGTCTTAAGTCCCCCCATATCAATTCCGAGATCTGCGATTGTCTGGGCTATCTCCACACCCACTCCGGTCAATATCGCTTCTGAGCCCACCAATCTTACCGCTTTGGCTGTACGGATTAATCGATCGGCAACCGCACTATCTACCGCGCCTATACCCGAAATGTCTATAATAGCTGCACCAGCTCTCTTTTCCACTATCTGGGTTAACAAAGACTCGGAAATCCTCGATGCCCTCTCGCTATCCAGAGAACCCAATATGGGAACAGTAAGAACTCCTTCCCACACATCGATTACAGGAGTCGAGAGTTCCATGAGTTCTTCTCGCTGCGCCTCCAATTTTTCCTCTCTCTCCTCTTCCCAGAGTTTCTTTTCTGTTACATCTCTGGAAATTCCTAAAATACCAATTACATTTTTTTCTTTATCGTACCTGGGAACTTTTGTTGTTGAAACCCAGGTTGTTCTACCATCGGGATGGGTCTCCTTTTCGATCTTTCCTTCTATCGGATTCCCGGTTTTCATTATCTCCTGTTCATCCTCAAAAGCAGGTCTGGCGTGTTCCTCGGTAAAAAAATCAAAATCTGTTTTATCCATTAAACCATCGACATCATCAACATTAAACCACTGCGCCAGCGATTTACTCACTTTTATAAAACGGCTTTTTTCATCCTTAAAGTAAATATGATCGGGTATTGTATTAAGTAGTGAATTCAATAGACTTCTTTCGAAAATAAGGTCTTCTTCTAATTTTATTCTTTTAGTTATATTATAGAAAAAAACAAATGAACCAACAAATTTCCCCTTCTCGTCGAAACGCGGATTCGACCTTGTCAACAAATAACGTCCTTCGCCGTCTTCGGCATTTACTTCTATCTCGAATACACTCTTTTTTTTCTTCTTTTTTGTTATAATGTTTTTCTTTGCCTCTTTAAAAGATTTAGCAGTTAAAAAATCCTGTAATTTTCTCCCCATCAATTTACCTTCAGGTACTCCAAAAATACTGTCACAAGCAGGGTTTGAAAAAGAGAAGGTTAAATCCTCCTCCAGGAAAGCAAAACCCTCACTCATTTCCTCAATCAAATTCTTATACTCAACATTCTCCCTGCGCAACTTTTTTATTTCTTTTTTATCATTCTTTTTCGCCAAAATATTACCTCTCAGTTATTAAATAAAACGTTATCATTTAAAAAATCTACTTACCTGACGAAATTTCCTTTCTTTTTTTCTCCTTTCCAATAACATACTTTAAGCCGTCTTTCAACGTAGACACAGTCTTAAGCTCTTCCATATCGATTCCGAGATCGGCAATCGTCTGAGCTATTTCTACGCCCACTCCGGTCAGTACAGCCTCCGCCCCCAGCAATTTTACCGCCTTAGCCGTACGAATCAAAAGACCGGCAACCGCACTATCCACCGCACTTATACCCGAAATATCTATAATGGCCGCAGTTGCACTCTTCTCTACTATCTGGGTTAACAAAGCTTCCGAAATTCTCGATGCCCTCTCACTATCCAGAACGCCCATTATAGGTACGGTAAGGATTCCTTCCCATACATCAATCACAGGCGTCGAGAGTTCTATCAGTTCCTCTCTCTGTGCTTCTATCTTTTTTCCTTTTTCTAGTTCAAGAGTCTTTAGCCGCGTAACATCCCTTGTAATTCCTAATGTACCCCTGACATTTCCTTTATCATCATAAAAAGGAACCTTGGTTACAGAAACCCACACCTTTTTACCATTCGGTAACTCAATTTTCTGTACTTTGTCGACAATTGGTTTCCCGCTTGCCATTATTTTTTGTTCGTCTCCACGCATCACCTTTGCTTTTTCTTCGCTATAGAAATCAAAATCATTCTTTCCTACACAATCTTCTCTGGAAAGACCAGTACCTTCAGCTTTTGACCTGCTAACAGCCAGAAAGCGACTTTTTTTATCTTTAAAATAAATTCTATCCGGAACGTGTTCTAAAAGAGCATCAAACAGATTTACTTTTATCGTGATTTCTTTAAGCTTCTTGCGGCATGCTTTAAGCTCTTTTTCAATATCTTTTTTCGTCTTCTCACCTTCACTCACTGCTATCCTCCTTTAATAAATATCTCCCCACAAACTATCTTTTAAATTTAGATTGATGTGTAAAATAGTTATTTATAAATCTCTAAAAACCTTATCATAAAAGAAATTTAAGGGAAAAAAAAATTTTGTCAAGGTATTTTTTGTATACTTCCCTCCTTTAAAATCTAAAGCCTCCGAAAACTATAAATTTTAGAGTATATAACTACCATACTATACGTTCCGCTAAATTTTCAAAAAGCCATTGGAATAAAATGCAAAAACTGTTCCAAATACTAAGACGTTAGCAATCAAAACCTTATAGGAAAAAGTTTTCGCAAAACAAGAAAGTCTTTTGCATAATGCAAGAAACCATCAACTGGCTTACAATTTTGAAGCCACTTTTTTAACAACCTCTTCCCCCACTCTATTTGAAGATTCGACAGCCTGAGCACCCAAGTGAGGAGTACATATAAAATTATCCAATTCCATTAATTTTAAATCTGTCGGAGGTTCTACCTCAAAAACGTCCAGTGCCGCACCCCTTATACTTC
>Ga0307432_1002352_pt1 | contig 10427 bp, 12 predicted proteins | sample SalMarWE160150MG_FD_202158 | JGI IMG/M metagenome (GOLD analysis project Ga0307432, IMG submission 202158) | Salt marsh sediment microbial communities from the Plum Island Ecosystem LTER, Massachusetts, United States - WE1603-150 | ecosystem: Environmental > Aquatic > Marine > Intertidal zone >...
CGCATCCCCCAAACATGCGCCAAAAAAGGTGCGGCGCGACAATCGCTGAAGAACTCTTTGCCATTGGCCTGCTCAAACTGGTCAAATTGGTACCCCTGTTGCCACGTCTTGGCAGAAGATACGGATGGGACCCATATGACGCGCCCGAGCATATCGTAAGGTATCTCACGAGAGTTGTAACCAATGCGATCTCGGACTACCGCAAGACTGTCAACCAACGCGAGAAGTCGTCAAAAGAGCACGCCGTTCGATTGCGAAGATGGGGAGATTTGAATCACAATCGAACCACGATCATCGCCGCCAACCGCGATGATGAGGATGATGATGCCGATCCCCGTGCTGAATGGCTCTCTGATGGCCGGTACCACTATGTTGTACAGTCGAGCGGATCGGGAGTTGTTGACATGGAAGAGCATGAGCACCTCGCTCATGCCATCAACTCCGTATGTGATGACGTGAAAGATCGCCTCTTGCTGAACATGAAATGGGAGGGCATCCTCACGGAAGAGGAGATGGCTGTATTGCTTGACCTGGGCGTGAAGCAGATCAGCGCACGATGGTGGCGTATGAGACGGGACCTGGAGAGGCTTTTTGGGCTTCGCCGGAGACAATGCTACGACAAAAAAGAAAGCAGCAAGCGAGTTACCCGGGATTTGGAAAAGCGGAAACTTGCCGAAGAACTCGTGGCTGCTTGGCGAAGCCCTATCCGGCCCGTTACCTATGTGCCCGCTCCTCACTTTCCACTCTCCCCGATGTCAGCACCCGCAACGGCGTCGGCGAGCATCGGTGGGTAGGCCGAATTCGCGCTTCACGGTTAAGGAAGCGATGATCCCCGCCGATTCACACCCAAACTGGGTGGCCGGGGTCCGTCGAACACCCGATCAGCCTCTCCCATACACCTTTGCGAGCCACCCCCAAGGCCTTGGCCGCCGCCCTGACGGAAGGCCAGGTCGTCACGGAACCATCGGCGTCGATCCTTGTCACCTTCCGCCCCTTCCCACGGCCACCGGGGTGAATCTCATTGCAGAGGAAGTCAGCCTGTTGGTTGGGATCGCCCGTAGAGAGCCTGTTTGTCTCGCGGACAAGGAACCGAACCAGCGATTCAGCCGTTTTCTGGTCCAAAGGAACGCTGCTACCGAGCAGCGGCACTTCCCTTGGTTCTTCCTCCAATTCGCGGAACCACCGGACAAGCCGAGATTCGGGCAGACGATCCCGATTTTCATAGATCGCCCGCCAACGGTGTTCTCCGCAACGTTGGTAGTCGATCCATCGGGGCAAGCGTGGATCGTCTGGCGGTGCCAGGTAGTAGACCTGGAATTTCGTATGCGCTGCCATGATATATTTCTCCTGATAACGGTTGTGATTCAAAGCGGCGGAATCGCCGCTATGGGTTTGACGCAAGCAAACCAAGCGTTGGCCTGCCCGCCGTGAAGAGAACGAGAGGGAGGTTATGATCGCCCCAACTTCGCCAGCCTTTCCATCGCTTCACGTTTGCTGATCCCTCGAATGGCAACCAAGGCCGCGAGTTTCGCTCGGCGAGGACGGGATTTGCCATTCTCCCAGTTGTAGACGGCCAGCGCTGTGACGCCGACCAGTTTTCCATACTGTTCGGCGGATAGTCCCAGACGGCGACGCTGCGATAGAATGGATTTCCTAGAGAATCGAACACCAGTCAGCGCGGTATCTTCAGGCTGTCCGGCCTGCCCCCGTTTCCTTAGATGCTTGATCTCTCTCTCGCGTTGCGCAAGCAATCGCTTCAACTCGGCAATCTGCTTCCGGTACTGCGAAGCGGACTCCCGCGCTCTCGCTACCTCGGCCTTGGCTTCCTTCTTGGCTAGGCGAAGAATCTCCGCCCGTACTGTTTTGGTGATGTCTGACACGAGACGTGCTCCCATTGCCATAGCCTGGGCATTCCGCATTGCTTGGACGGCATCGGCAGGACTTGACTTTGCCGCCCCAAACCTCGACAAGTATAGCATTTTCCGCAAGAAGCCTCTATCGGCTCGCGGCGCTTACGGGGTACGGCACGCCGCGCTTGGCGCTACCCACCATCGGCGCTTAGCGTCATCGCGCTGGCGGCTACGGGCGATGACGGCGGTTGACGCTCCTGCACATAGCCGCTTCCTTCGATACGCCGGCCAATCCTGCTCTCTTCTCCCCCACCTGTTCCCCCGACGACCACGCCCCGTGGCACATGACACCAATTGCTGTCCGGTCACATAGGCCGTGCTTTGTCGGTGTTTTGTCCCAGACGGGTCCTGCTCCGCTCCAAATCCTCCAAAAGCAACCCACCCCGGCTGCTTTCGCCTTCGGTGATGCCACCGGCCATACCGACTATCCCTGTCCGCCATGCCTGCTGGCGTACTGATTGCTGGCTGCGCCGAACATTTCACCCCGAATCCCCTTGCTGTAGACGGACTCATGCGTGTTCGCCCTCAGTACACCATATGCTACGGTAGGAACCCAATACGCCCATGCAGTGGCCATCTCTTCAAATCGTATGCACGGCCTTTAGTGTCGTGAGTCACCTATCCATATGAACTGCAATTGGCGTCAGTCTCCTGCTTCACCTTCACGAATTGACTTCCCCAGTGTCGTACTCATGGCATTGGCGTTCGTCGTGAAATCACAGTAGCCGTTATCCATCACGGTTATAGTGCTTGCCTCGTCCATATGTGCGATACCTGTCTGATAGTTATTGGTTCCACTAACTGTATCAGTGTCATGCCGTGTGTGACCACTATTGTACTTGAATTCCAGTATATGTCAATCCTGTGGTTGCTTGACACAACCATAGTTACGTGTAGTGTTAAATAGAGTCTCCTCTACGCTCCCGTATCTCTTGTCTAATGGAGCACACACCATGACCCGCAACAGCGGTGGGACGTTCTATTTCGAGGAAAGAACAACCCTATACAGCTATGGCCGTCACTTCCCCATCGCGCGGCACGTCGAAACAAAGCTCGGCCGCGTGGTCCTATTCACTACACGCGACTACAGCGTAACCACGACAAGCCATAAGTCTATGGTCGCCCGCGCATGTCAACACCTAACCGTGTTTCACGTCCGGGACGTGGACACCAACCCAAGGCAACAATTCGAGGAATACCGCGAGCGCTACACGTCACTGGCCCGCAAGTATTCCCGGGCACGGAGCCACAAACCGTGGATTCTCGGCAGTATGCGGGGCATAGTGGACGAGGCCAACCGCTTTGCCCAGTTCTTTGGGCTCCGTTGTCGTTTGTCCATGCCCAATGAATCGGCAATGGAGGCAGAATGCCGGGCCATCGAACAACGGGAAGCCCAGAGGCGACGGCGGGAGGAAGCCAAGCGGAAACGGGAACAAGCCGAACGGCAACAGGAAGCGCTGGAGCGTGTCCAGCAATGGGTTGACGGGAAGATTGACTACTGCCCCGGTTACGGCCCGATAAGGCTGCGAATCGTGGGCGACGAATTGCAGACCTCACACGGCGCGAGGGTGCCTCTAGCTCATGCAATCAAAGCCTTTCGCTTCATCAAACGCTTGCACGATCAGGGACAGACCTACCAGGGCAATGGCCGTGCAATCCGGCTTGGGCATTTCGTCCTGGATGCCGTGGACGCCCAAGGCAACGTTCGGGCCGGTTGCCATGACGTGTCGTGGGAGGAAATCGAGCGTGTCGCCACCATCGCTGGCATCAATTAAGGGGGCAGCCATGTACAACCTTGACGTAGCAACACCAGAAGAGGTTTTGACCATTCTCGAAGCAATGGCAGACCGCTACCGGAACTCGGCGGTTGAGTTGGCAAGCGTGTGGCAAGACGACAGCGTGGGAAAGGTATGGAGTGATTTTGCAGCAATACTGGACCGTGCGGCCGAATCGTGCCGCAAGGCCATTTCTAGGAGACTTGGGTAGCATCATGAGAACGCAGATTTCAAGTACCGGCGTCAAGTTGTGGCTCTTCGCCACGGACACATATTGTTGGGCGCGCCGTTGGCCATGTAGCGAACTATCCGGCAAGCGAGTCTTCGTCGAATACGATCGAGGCGGTTTGGTTGACGTGGCAATCGACGGCCAGCCGGGCGATTGTCCCGCCCACGAGCTAACGGCGATTGTCTCCGATTTTCTGCGCGGCCGTCTACCGGCCGAGCATCCGTGCAGCGTGTACTTTGAGGGTTGATCAATGATTACCCTATCGAAGCGTGATTTCTATCGTCGGCTCATTCCCGACGATTCCCCGGATGCGTCCTACCTGGAGCAACCCGGCTTTGAGGACAGACTACAGCAATACCGGCAAGGATGCTTCGGTTTCGTCGGGGTTCGCGCGGCCGTTGAATTGCCGATTCCCTACGGCGCGGACCGAATTTTGGTCACCATCGAAAGCCCCGGTCTGTGGGGCGTGGAATCGGACAGCGACGAAGACTACCTGGATTCCGTCTTTCAAGAGGAATGCGATACGCTCACCGAAATACTGGCGGAACTGGGCGTTAGGGTCGTGGATTAGCAGAGGGGGACACCATGAGCGATTTGCAGCCGACACAGACCATGTTATTCATTCCTGCCCAATGGCTTGAATTGGCCGCTTGGCATCGGGAGTTAGTCGTGTACACGCGCGAGATTCCCGATCTCGAACGGTGGACATTTCCGGCCGTCGCCAAGCCGTGAAAGTGTAAAGGACCAATATCCCCCCAAATCCGCCCCGCCGCATAAGGATTTACGGGCGGTTTCGTTTGTAAACCAGAGGCTAAAGAACCAACTTGTCAACAAGGTTTTGCACCCATGAAACACGTTGCCATATACTGCCGTGTCAGCAAACGCAACGGGCAGGACGTTCGGTCCCAACTGCCCGATCTGGAACGCTGGGCCGCAACGCAAGACCAGCCCGTCCGGTGGTACAAGGACCAATTCACGGGCAAGACGATGGATCGACCGGGCTGGAATCGTCTACAATCCGCAATCGACGGCGGGGAAATCTCTGCTGTTGTCTGCTGGCGAATTGACCGTTTGGGCAGGACGGCCAAGGGGTTGACCAGCCTGTTTGCGGACCTCCAAGCGAAGCGAGTCAACCTTGTCAGTCTGAAAGATGGTCTCGACCTGTCGACCCCCGCTGGGCGACTCATGGCAAACGTGCTCGCCAGCGTCAGTCAATTTGAAACCGAAATTCGCGCCGAGCGTATCCTGGCAGGGCAAGCCGCCGCGCGCGCCGCGGGAAAGACTTGGGGAGGCGGAAAGCCCGGCCGGCGCGTTCGCGTCACGGTCGAGAAAGAGGAAGCCGTCCGTCAACTCCGCGCGCAGGGCGCGAGTATTTCCGAAATAGCCCGCATCGTCGGACTGTCACGCCCAACAATTTATAAAATTCTCGGCTGATTCTCAACGCCGCGCATCAACGCAAACGGCCCTCTTTGCCCCGCTGTTGCGTTCCTCGTGTTGATGTATCTACAATCATTGACCGCTTCGACGCAACACAAGCAGCGTGGAGCCCCTTAGAATTGATGCCCAATGCTACCGAAAGCCAGGGTGGGATCAATTTGGCTGGTCATGTCAAGCATCTGGAGAAGTAGTTTTGGTCTGCTGTTCTGAGTACGGTTTCTCGGAAAATTCAACCAGTGCCGCGTCGATCGCCCGAGGACACCAAGTCGCCAAGCACCTTCTTGCACTGCTACGCGCCCGCACCGTATCGCCGTCGTTCTCGTAATCGAACCACTGCCGTCCTTGTCACCTGTGTGCGCCCGGCAGGATCGGTCGCAAGAAAACAGCCAAGGTGGTATTGACAACCGGCCAGCGACCACCCCATAATCAACTCCGCACGTAGGGCCTCTGCCCGGCCCTATAGTTGCCCTCTATTGGCCCCGCGCGATCCCTGCCCCGTCGCGCGGGGCCGTTTTCGTGTGGGATCGTTGGTTGAGCCGCGACGGACCCCTTCCAGCCAAGTCAACCGCCTTCGGCCATGCCAGCGATTTTCTCTTCGCAAATCGTTTTCACCAACTCCTGCAATTTCCGAACACGACTGGCCAGGTATTCGAGTTCCTCTTTGGTGATCGTATAGTCGCGTTTGTAGCGGGCGTCGATGTACGCCTTCTTCAAGAGGTCGAAACAACGTTTCTGCTCGTCGGTGGCCCGGGGAAAGACCGTGAAAAAATCGGAATACAAGTTGCTGGCCTGCCGGTCGAGCTTTTCGATGTCGTGGGTCTTGGGCTTGTATCGGGCGAAGGTCAGGATGACGGTGTTGAGAAATCGTTCGGTGGCCTGGTGAAGTTGGAAAGCGGCGATATTGTTGTCGTCAATCCCCACTGCTGCCTCATACATCTTCACGAAGCCGCTGGCGCTCGTGTACCAGTGCTCAAAATCATCCCGGGCGTGCTTCTGGCTCTCCGCCGGGTCAATCGGTCCCGACTCGGCCAATGCGTGCCGGCCATTGTCGAACAGCAACACACCCTCCTTCTGAATATCCGTATAAAAATAGCTGCCGCGACGGAGGTCTTTGTTCAGGTGGTCAATGTCTTCGACGATGATCGTCGAACTGGGACGATCGAGTGCGAGCCGTTGTAATCGCCGACCGATCGCTTCACTCAACCGGAATTCGCCTTCCACAGTGGCGCTCGCGCGGCTTTCGGTGACGACCAGCAGATCGAAATCGCTCTGGTAGCTGTAGACCACGTCGCCCTCAACGTAGCGATCATCGACCCAATCCCCTCTTGCAAAGGAGCCAAAGAGAATCAGCATCACCAGATCGTCGCCGACCAGTTCGCGGATCACGCCGGTGATGGCGGCCAGTTGCCCGGCGACATGCTCGGATCGTTCTGGGAGGGTGGTCTTCATCGCGTTTCCTCGCGGTCCGCCGGAATGTACGGAATCAGCCCTTTTTCGTAGGCGACCACCTGGGCTTCCCGTGGAGCGTGGCGGATGTCCATCGAAAAGCCGTTCACTTCGAGCATCCAGAGGAAGTGATTGTCGTCCAGCCGGCTGAGCAACGTCCACTGGGGATCGAACTGGTGAATCTTGAGCATCTTGCGAATGAGTTGCGACTTGCCTTGCCCGGTGCTTTCCGCCACGCCGAAAGCCTGGTCGATCATGGGCAGTCTCAAGTGGGGCGTCTGGCTCGGGTCGTCCAGAAAGTTGACCCGGCCGATCGTCCGCACAATTCCGCTTGCCCAGGTTTCCGGTTTGCCTCGCAGGAGCGGCGAGGGACGTTTTCGTGCCAGCACGCCCGCCAACTTGCGGCAAACCTCGGCATATTCCTCGTTGAGATGCTCCTTGCAGAAGGCGTCGGTCATCTGTACGATGACATTGAGAATGTCCTTGGCCTGAGTCGAGCCGGCAACCTTCTTCGGCCGCTTGCTCTTCGCTGTTGTGCCCTCCGGCAAGAACGTGATGATGCCAAACGTCTCCTTGGCCCGACGATACTCTTCGTTGAGCATTCGTTTGACGCCGCCGCCGAAGGTGATGTTGTGGCCCGACAGAAGGCCGTCGTAGATGATCTGGCCCTGGAAAGGCAGCAACACGGCGTGAACCAGCCTGGGCAGGTAGGGGCCGATCACGTCCTCAAACGAATCGGCCAGCGCCAAGACGCCGTAGGCTTTGTTCGGGTTGCTGCCGCTGGTCAGAAAAACCGTGTAGCTCGCCAGGTAGCGGAAGACGTAGAACTGCCCGACGACGGCGTGTTTCCAACCGGCGACGATGGCCAATTCATCGGCCGACAGTCCGGCCGGGTCTTTTTGGAGGAACTGGTCGAGCAGTTCCCGGTGTTCAAAAAATGCGTCCCGAACGGCGAGCCTGGTTTTGGGCGGCAAGGAACTGTACTCCCGAGAATCCAATCGCTCGGGGACGACCTTCAATGTCTCGTTGACGAAGGACAGCAACGCCGCATAGAGCTTGTAGAACAAAACCCCCTCGTCATAAGATACTTGCATGTTGGTCCCCTACGGTCGGCGGATAAGGACTATTCTGCCGCCAGTGGGGAGATTGTGCAAGGGAGGAGACGTTCCCCAGAATGGCTGCCTGCCCTTCGGCCTTCCCGGTGGCCCAAAGCGGTCGCATCCACTCACAAAGCATCGAATCGAAAGACTATCTGGCGATTCTCCAGCCCGTGCCGTGAGATTCGCATCTGAGCCCGCGATCTTTGGCAACCGTCTGGACCGCCGTGCAGACGTCATCCCGGTTCCAATTATCGCCGACGATGGTGGCCGTGGGAAACAGGTCCAGCGCCGAGCGAACGTCGCTCATAACGCCCTCGAAGCCGTGGTCGCCGTCGATGTAAACCAAATCAGGCTGTAAGCCCGCGTCCGCGATGCGCTGGAGTCCTTCCACCGAGTTGGCCCTCACGGGCACGATCTGATGCCGATAGTCCCAGCATTCCGACAGGAACGTTTCATACAACCTTGGCAGGAACTGAGACAACTCGGGATTGGCCTTGTGCTCGGGGCTGCCCTGCCAGTGATCGACGGCAATTACTCTGGCTCGCGGTGAAAGGTTGGCCAGGTACCGAGTGGAACGCCCCACCCAGGAGCCGACCTCGATGATGAGCCGGGCCGACGGTGTAACACTTTCGGACAACATCGCCTGCGTGCCCGAGGCAAGCCAGTCCCGCTCGGGAAATGGCGGAACCTGTGGCTTTTCGGGCGGCCAGGCATGCTGTCGGGCGAACTCCGTCAGCGCCGGATTGTCGTCGCCCACCTTTGCTTGGGCGGGGTCCGGCCGGGGCCCGAAGTTCAGCGTAAACGTGTCGAACCGCTCTCGGTCCATGCCGGCGTCTTCCCAGCCGTAGGCGTGGCTGCCAATGTGCCAAAGGCGGATCGTCGTGTCGGCCATGATCTTGAAACCGCACTGTCGAACACGTTCGCAAAAGGCATAATCTTCGGCCAGATACCAGTGGCCGTCCTCGCACGGGTGGAGCATGGGATGGAAGAACGGGATCAGCGGAATCCGAAAACGCTCGTTGCACATGGGAAGACGCTGTTGGACCGCCATGTAGACCTCGCGGCGGACATGCAGGAAGCCGGCCCCGGCGTAGAGAATCTCGACCAGTCCGCCGTCCTTGCCAAAGACCATCTTGGGCGATCCCGGCATGACGTGGCTGGCTAGCGCCCGTTTGCCCTTTTGTGGATAGATGCCGGCCACGATCGGCAGGCGGTGGGATCGCAGCCGGTCCACGGCGTTTGGATGAAAATCCACGTCGGCGTCGATCCACAGGGTTTCTTCAAAGCCGTCCAGCAGGGCGTCGGTGGCCATCTGGTTGCGGCCCTGGTCGATCGCCGCGTATCCGCCCACGCGACGCACCGGATAGCCCCGCCGCTCCAGTTCCTCCAACGCCCGTTCGCACTGGGGGATAATTGAACTGGCAAACGGCACAAGAATTACGCACCGGCGCGGGTCCATCGGGTTGTCCGACAGTTGGCGCGGCCGTCGCCGTCGATCCGGCGGATTGTCCACGCGAATGCCCACGGTCAGCACCTGCTCGTCGGGCGGAATCCTAACGAAGTTCAAGAGGTCGCACAGCCCCACCTCCGTGTTGAGCGCCTCGTAGGTGTCGAACAGCCGGATGTGATCGGGATACCGCTCGATCAACTGGCCGACCCGTTGGTAATACTCGTCCCAGTAGCGGCGAATGCCTTCTTCCCGGTTCTGGGTGTCGTACTGGGGATAGGTTCGGGTACGGACCGGGTCGTGGTGCCAGCCGGGCGCCGGCCGCTCGGCCCAATGATTGGTCGGCAGGGGCATCGTCCGATCGAGCCATTGGCAAAAGTCGGCGACAGTATCTTCGCGTGGGCGCTTCAGACACACGATCCGAATGTCCAGCTCGACCGCGATGGCGTCTTCGACGTAAGGCAGGTAGAATGAGGCGCAATCACCAAGGAAGCGTTTCTTGCCGTGCAGTCTGAACCGGGCGAACCGCTCTCGGATCACCGGCTGCCCATCGGTATGCTTCCAAGGCAAGAGCGGCGGCTCCTCATGCGAGCACACAGCATCATGCTGCCGATTGAGCACCTTCGCCAACGACGCCGTGCCGCAACGCCCCGTGCCGATGCCGAGAATGATGGATTGGGTTGCCACGGACATGAGTCGCAATTATCTACCAGAAGTTTACTCTCGAAAGGAGAGAACACTTGCCGCCGCCTTCAACGTAGCTCATCAAGGGATTTATAGTCCACAGCTTTACTATTGCGATTATTGCTCGAACATCTTCCGAAGGCGTGGTGGCGGCGCGACAGAGGGAAGCCTCGGGACCGGCAGGCGAGGGTTCTCGTCCGTCATGAGGGAATGTTCGCCGTGGTCATCGATAACCGTCATCACCGGGCTTACGTCCCGTAGCTTGGCGATCCCGCTTTCCGTCACGGCGGTGCCTTTCACTTCCAGATTACGTCCGTTGTACGGATCGCTCTCAAATACCTGTAATCCAGCATCAGTGATCTTCGTGCGATTCAGCTTGATGCATCCCAGGTTCTTCAT
>Ga0307432_1002356_pt1 | contig 10417 bp, 11 predicted proteins | sample SalMarWE160150MG_FD_202158 | JGI IMG/M metagenome (GOLD analysis project Ga0307432, IMG submission 202158) | Salt marsh sediment microbial communities from the Plum Island Ecosystem LTER, Massachusetts, United States - WE1603-150 | ecosystem: Environmental > Aquatic > Marine > Intertidal zone >...
CGATTTCTGCTCCCTTATTATCTATCCAGAAGTAAAGGTCAGGTCTTAATCCCTTATTTAACCTGTTTTTCAGTAATTCTGAAAGGATAAGATTTTCAAATAAATTGCATAATTGTACTACAAATTATTCGCTGGTTCAAAGGTCTGAATGTTTTTCGGCGGAACAGATAGCGCGAGGGGAGGAGTGCAAGGTGCGTGGTATATAGCTTAAAATGTGATTTTTCATGATATTGGTTGACCGTTTTTTATAAACTTTTATTTAATGTTAATATCTTTCCTTTATCATTAAAGTCATAAAGTATCATTTCTTTTCTTTCATTAAGATTTACTTGAAGAATGTGTTCTTCAAATCTTTAATCCGCTGACCGCTTGTTGATATTGCATTAAGCTTCATGGGAATTATGTCCTGTTGCGCCAGAATATTAATATTATCTTCGGTAACCGGGTTATTTATCAAATGATACCTGTGTGCAATAATATCGACTTCTATATCATCTATAGCTCCCCTGAGTGTATTACGGGCTGAAAATAAAAGAACAAAATCAAAATCCTGATTAAGATTTTCCAGCATCTGTCCGGCATTAAAAGAGAAGTCGGAGAAGAGATCTATATCTACTGACCTCCTGTGACCGCTATATAATGCGAGTGCTGTGCCTCCCGCGAGATTAAATCCTTTAAGATATTCTTTCGATTGCAACGACCTCAGGAGTTCCAGAATTGAGGCATCGACTGCCTCTTTATATAACATCTGAATTCTGTTTTTGACCTGCCAAAATATTTTGATACAAAATTGAGTGTCTTGGGATCCATATAGTTCAGATCAAGAAGTGTCTTTTCAACTTCCTTTTTTCCATAATACCGGAGAACAAATGCCACTTCATCAAGAGTTCCCAGACTGAATATCCTTTCGATAACAAGTCTTTTTGAAACAGGTTTCCCGGGTTTGATATCAACATCCCAGAAATAACTCTGTTTCAAAATGTCTGAAATATTTTTCTTTCTGTTCATACTTATGTATAAATATAGTAAAAATGACCTGAAAAACAAAACGTAAAGAGTTCAATGTTTAGCGTCGGTTGCCAGTTGCTGGGTCCCAGGTGCCAGGTCGCCGGGTACTTAAAGCGCCATTTTTATAACTAATAGAAGGTCGCGGGTGGATAGCACGACCACAAGACTGCAAGACAGCATGACTCTAAAGTGGTATCATTTCAGATATTCTTCCGGATTTCTCAGAAAGATATCAACCGGTACGACGAGGATATTCTTATGTTTCATTTTAACGCTTCCCCTGTAGAGTAGTACAAGTGTAGCTTCGGGATAATCATCACCGAAAGATACAAGCCCGTTATAATCAACAGGTCTTACAACTTTAGTATTCTTAACCTCAACTGCAGTAAATGTATTTCCGCCATAAAGCACAAAATCCACCTCATTCCCTGCTAACGAACGCCAATACCATAAATGTGTATCCGGATATGTATAGTCTGACAAGGCACGGAGATGCTGACCGACAAGTCCTTCAAGAGCCGGTACCGATATTTCAGATTCAACATCCAGGGGACCTCTTTGTCTTAAACGGCGATATAATCCGTTATCGAACAGGTAAAGCTTCGGGTGTACGGCTGTTTTTCTCTTTACTCTCCGGGTGAAAACAGAAAGGCGATATGCCAATAAAAGATCTTCAAGTATATCTAAATAACCTGTAACAATACCCCTGCTGATCTGACATTCTCTTGCCAGATTACTGATATTCAGGACAGCGCCGTGTGAAAAACTTATTATCTCAAGAAAACGTGTAAATGTCCCGAGGTTTCTGACAAGACCTTCTGCCAATATTTCCTCACGAAGGTAAATATCCACATAAGCCGAAAGAGTTTTTGCCGGATCAGCGCTTCTTTCAACAACCGGTATCAGCCCGGTCTGCAAGGCTTTATCAAGTAAAAAAGATTCTCCAAGTTCATGAGCCGTGAATGGATGCATCCTGCAGTATAAAGCCCGTCCTCCCAGAAGATCAGCCCCGCTTTTTTTCAACTTACGCGCATTCGATCCGGTAAGAATAAATCTTATCTTTTTCTCTTCCATGATTTTATGAACGACATCAAGTATCTGAGGAACTTTCTGTACTTCATCAATAATTACATGAACAGGATTTACAGCGTTGACGGTTTTTATAAGAGTCTCAGGAAATGCCGTGAAGGTTCTGAATGTTTCCGGGTCAAGAAAATCAATGTACAGAGTATTATTACCAATTAATTTTTTAACAAAAGTTGATTTGCCTGTTCCCCTGGGTCCGAACAGGAAAAATGAAGTTTCAGGGATCTTAATATCTCGTTTTATGTCTGTCATATCTGCAAATTTAGACCTTTTTTGCATAACAAATGACCATTTTTAAACAATTTCTTACAAAATAATCTGTTTTAGTGGTAGAGAGTAGAGGTTGAAGAGCGAAGTGTCGCCGACGGCGAATGAAGACTGAGAGACTTAGAGACTTAGAGACTTAGAGACTTAGAGACATGGGGACCAAGAGACCCATTAATGATTTATCATAAAGGCTATTTTCGCACTGATATCGTGCAAGTTGATCCGCAGAGCGGATTCATCAATGTTTGTAAATGATCCTATTCTGATTTCAGAACACCGGATGTGTTCCATAATTGCGGAACGAAGAGATTTTTATTTTTAATATGGTAAATAATTATTTACCTTTTTAATTGACATACGATCACGGATCAAGAGAGATCGGGAAGGGATTGGAAAAGAAGATACTTAAAATTGCCGGTTTAAAAAGATAGAATATGTCTGCAAAAAATAAAATAACTGTTATTATTGAAAAGACAAAAGACGGATTTTCGGCTTATGCGGAAGATTACCCTGTCTTCACTACAGGACAGGCAATGAACGAATTATTTGATAACATAAAAGAAGCATTCATTCTCTATTTCGATGATGAAAATTTCAATGATTCTCTGATATCATATGAGATTGATTTTAGTCAATTTTTTAAATACTATAAAGTCTTGAACTCCAAAGCTCTTGCAGAAAAGATAGGGATGAATCCGACCCTTTTATCCCAATATGTAAGAGGACATAAGAAACCATCCGAAGAGCAGAGCCGGAGAATACTTTATGGCATTAATAAAATAGGACAGGAACTGGCCGAGATGAGCCTCATTTATGAACATAAAGGTAAGACATGAGACGGATTCCGGATTTCAGTTTTAAAAATTCGGAATACTTTGCGTTGTAGACGCGGAGGACAAAGACTAAGTGACTGAGAGATTAAGGGACTGAGTGACTGAGAGATTAAGGGACTGAGAGACTGAGGGACTTAGAGACTGGGTGACTCAGGGACTGAGAGGGATGGAGACTTGGTGATTTTGTCAGTAAGAAGTAAGTTGTAAGTATTAATTGCTATTATGGACATCGTGATGGAGTGATGAAATAACGAAGAGACTTAGTGAGTCTGTCAGTAGGAAAAAAAATTTTATCTCTTAGTCTCTTTTTCTCTTAGTCTCTATGTCATTCTTCACCATGACCAGTTCTCGGGATGTAATGACATATTAACAAGTTTGCCTATAATATTCTCATAGGTTTCATCAAGTTCGTTATATTCTGATTTTGTGAAATATGAACAATTCAGAGCGAAATCAAGCCAATTCTGGGTTTCTGCTGCTTCTCCTTCCGAATCTGAAATTTTGAAAACAAATGACTTAGGATAACGACGTTTTCTGAATGCTTCTGCTAAATTTCCACATACCGATCGTGATGATCTTCTAATCTGATCTGTTAATGAAAATGTTTCTTCTTTAGGAAATCTCTTTGAAATTTCAAATATCTTCATGGCGGCTTTAAAAGCCATTTTATAGACATCAAGGTCCCTGTGTGTTCTGATTTTCATAATTACAGCGAGTTTTATTTGTTAGCACTAATATAAATATAATTTATTCTATTTCTCTTCGTCTTTTCTTCACTATGTCTCTCCGTCCCTCCATCCCTTAGTCCCTTCGTCTTATTATACACTCTTCCTCCGGGTGTAGTTAATAACCGTTTCCTCAATCTTCCGCTTGATATCTTTCCATTTAAGACCCGGGTCTTTCAGCAAAACAGGGAATTCGGATTCTTCCACATCTTCAAAATAAATAAGACTTTTCAGAACAAGCAGATCACTCTTTTGATCATACTTCTTAAGATAAAAACCTAATAATGTTTTAAGGTCATATTTGTCAAGAAGATAATAAATATCAATAAAATCCTTTATCCGCTGACCGCTTGTTGATATTGCATTAAGCTTCATGGCAATTATATCCTGTTCCGACAGAATATTAATATTATCTTCTGTAACCGGATCATTTATCAAATGATACCTGTGTGCAATAATATCGACTTCTATATCACCGATAGCTCCCCTTAGTGTATTAGGCGCCGAAAATAAAAGTACAAAATCAAAATCCTGATTAAGATTTTCCAGCATCCGTTCTGTATCAAAAGAGAAGTCGGAGAAGAGATCTATATCGGCTGATTTCCTGTGACCATTATATAATGCCAGTGCTGTGCCTCCCGCGAGATTAAATCCTTTAAGATATTCTTTCGATTGCAACGATCTCAGGAGTTCCAGAGTCGAGGCATCAACTGCTTCCTTGTATAACATCTGAATTCTGTTTTTGACCTGCCAAAATATTTTGATACAAAATTGAGTGTCTTGGGATCCATATAGTTCAGATCAAGAAGTATCTTTTCAACTTCCTTTTTTCCGTAATACCGGAGAACAAATGCCACTTCATCAAGAGTACCCAGACTGAAAATCCTTTCGATAACAAGTCTTTTTGAAACAGTTTTCCCAAGTTTGATATCAACATCCCAGAAATAACTCTTTTTCAAAATATCCGAAATATCTTTATTACCGCTCATAACTATCTATAAATATAGTAAAAACGACATTAAAAACAAAACGTACAGAGTTCAATGTTTATCGTCAAATATTGCATCACGCAAGGAACGAAGCGACGTAGTTCCGCGAAGCGGAAGGGCGCGGGGCGGATTCCAGATTCAAAATTCCAGATTCCAAATTAATGCTCCGTGCTTCGACGAAATTTTGTCCCTTTTAGGTTGCTTTTCTTTAAATAGAAAATAAATCCCGCTATTTGTTTACTCAGGGTAGTTGTTTTAAAGATCAGTTCATTCAGAGTATCCTGATCAATATATTCATAATCAAATGCCTGCCCTGTGAAATAATCATCTATTTAAGAAATGCTTTAATCTGTTTCTAATATAACGTTTCCCATAAGTACTTTTAAGGTATTTTTCTCTATGCAAAGCATCTGCTTGATTAATAGATGCTTCGTAATAAACAAGATTGACAGGAAGCCTCCTGTATGTTGAATACACTTTACCTCTTTGGTGTTCATCTATTCGTCTTTCCAAATCATTTGTGTACCCGGTATAGAACCGGTTATCTCTCTCACATAAAAGTATATAAATGTAATACATTTTGCTATTTCACAGGGCGAGCAATATTATCCATTATTGATCCTTAAGATGTTCTAATCTGATCACGAAGCTTATAATCGTTGCAAAACGGTTTCTTCGAAGTAATAACAAAAATGTTATTACATAATTTCCTGGCTAACTGCCAGATCTCCAAATCTTCAAACTTGTCAATTTTCATAATTTCAATATCAATGTGTATTTAAATCCGGACTTTTGAATTTTGAATCTGGAATTTGGAGTTTATATTCCAAACTCACCGCTATCAACCCATTTCATATCGATCAGCGACCAGAAGTCAAGGGCCAGACGTTTTAGCACGTATTCATAGGGGAGCCAGCCATAGCCGTTATCACCCCAGGAGGCGCCCCATGAGTTACGGATAAGCAAAGCTCCTTTTGTTTCGATATTACATTTTGTGTTTTTTATGATCCGGTCATCATCATATCCCATGGCAGCTACAGCATGTCCCCATTGCGCCGATTCCCCACTGCAGGGAAAGGGTATGTCGCCCGGACTGCAGGATTCTTCGAACGACTGAAAACCCCAGAAACCGAACATGGACGGTATACCCGCCCCAAGATACTTTTTCACGGAAGAGAGTACCTTTGCTGCCGGCAAGTCGGATCCCTGAGGATCATGACAGAAATATTTCAGCGTCCGGTAGTTATCAGCCAGAGAATAGATAAAACCGCCCGGTTCCTCATCATATCTGTCAATATCATAGGGCCAGTATTTTTCAGACGGTATCCCGCACAGGACCAATGCTCCCATGGTGCTCCTGAGCCATCCTCCGGTGTCGCCTGTCACCTGCATAAGGTTCCTGGTGACTTTATAGAGAAAGAGTCTTGAGGCTTCGATATGTTTTCCGCAGGCTCTTCTTTCGAAATACTCTACAATGCCGGCGCCGGCATGTGCAGTACAGGATCCCAGATTCAGCTGATCCTCGACAGGAGAACACCATTCCCTGAGATCAACCTTTGTTTTCTGTTTACGGTCATCGATTGAAATGCCGAGTTTTTTATTGAAGAGTTCTATTTCAGGATGTGTCCCGGTATAGTCTCGTAAATCGGGTAACGGAGTAAGCCATCCTGTTCCTACCGAATGAGAGAGTCCGGCGATTTTTATCGTGTTATTCAATACATTTAGTTTCATGATATATTGTTTCAATGGTTTATAAGTCGGTATGACGGTACGACGGTACGACGGTGTGGCGGTGTAGGGAACGGGGCACGTACCGCAAGCCGCGTGCCGCGTACCGGATTTTACTCTGTTGTTTCACCGGGAATAATTTCAACTAATGTTGTGCCGCCGGTGCCGGGTATGATCTCATATAGTCTGAAGTATCTCCCTGACATATCCGGTTCGGCAGGCGACGGACCGGTAAAGGCCTGGGCCGTGTATGCGCTCTTTGAAAGCATCGATGCCACAGACTCGAGGGTCTCCGAAAACATCGATTCGCTGACCGCTCCATAAGATGTTAATGCGCTGTTGGTGAATGCCAGCTTAATATCATTTTTACCTATACCGGTACTGAACCCCATATACTGCGGAGTTGCCAGGTCGGGCAGATAAATGACGGTTGTTTTAACTGTATTATCCTTCTCTGCCTTGTATTCCACAAGGAGGTACGGTTTAAGAGTATAATATCGCAGACCTGTTTCATTTTCAAGGTCGGAATCGGAGTAGAATTTTACCGATGCACATCCAGCAAGGATGATGAAGCTTCCGAAGATAACAGCTTTGATGATCAGCCGTTTAAAATTGTTCGGACTGTGACTGCAAAGATCAGCCCGGTGGTTTTTTGTTTTTACAATGTTGTCCATGTGAATATAATTTTATTATTAATGACTATCAGGAATGTATAATAAAAACTTACAAAATATTTATTGATTTCAGCTTTTGCCAAATTGGCTTTCACAACCGAAAGATAAGAAATTTCATTTATACGAGTAATTCCAGTCTGGATCCGGAATATGTTAAACGGTGTAAGATTTGCGGCAGGCGGCTTGAGGCGTGCGGCACGGGGCGTCTTATATTTCTTTCTGATTACATCATTTTACGTTTATTGTTATATTCAAACAAATTGATCTATTTTTACCCTTAAAAACAAATGAAGATAGTCTCCGTTGTCGGCGCCCGGCCAAACTTCATGAAAATCGCTCCCTTTATCAGAGCTATCCACAATTACAATATAAATCCTAATATTGGTTTTACCTCTCCCTCCTACCCTCACTCCCTCTCGCCCTCTTCGGATAAAGAGCAGATTACCCATTTACTGGTCCATACCGGACAACACTACGACGACCGCATGTCAAAATCATTCTTCGAGGAACTGGAAATCCCGGAAGCCGATATTAATCTTGGTGTCGGCTCAGGGACACATGCCGAACAGGTCGGGCAGACAATGATAGAGTTCGAGAAGGTACTGAAAGCCGAAAAACCCGATTGGGTAGTGATCGTGGGAGATGTAAATGCCATACTGGCATGTTCCGTTACCGCAAAAAAGGAACATATAAAATGCTGTCATATTGAAGCCGGACTTCGTTCGGGCGATATGACAATGCCCGAAGAGATCAACAGACTGGTAGCCGACAGAATATCCGATCTTCTTCTTACTCCGGATCTTATTTCTTCCGAAAACCTCAGAAAAGAGGGAGTCCCGGAAGAGAAGATAAAATTCGTTGGAAACATAATGATTGATACTCTGGAGGCAAACAGGGAAAAAGCTGGGGGATTTAAAATAATTGATATTATATCAAAAAATCTTTTAAATTATAAAATGGCGACCGGAAAAACATCCCCCCAACCCTCCCGATCTTCGACCGGGACAGGCTCTTCAAACGGGGAGATTATTGGCAGCAAATCTGAAATATGGAATCTGGAATTTGAAATTAATGATTTCGCAGTTATGACTCTTCACAGGCCGTCGAATGTAGATACAAAAGAAATCCTGGAGCCGATAGTAAGGTTCATCACTGATGAGGTTTGTGCTGAAAGAACTTTGATCTGGACCATCCATCCACGAACACGAAAGATGCTTGAGACTTTTAGCTTATTTAAGAATTTGCCTGATCAGAAAAATCTTATCCTTCTGGAGCCTTTGAGTTATCTGGAGATGCTCAGACTGAATATGGAAGCACGTATTATGCTTACCGACAGCGGGGGATTGCAGGAGGAATGTACTGTTCTTGGCACACCATGCCTTACTTTAAGATGGAATACTGAGCGTCCGGTTACACTACGTGAGCATGGCGGAGCAAGTGTTCTTGTTGGTAATAATATCGAAAGAATACGTAAAGAATATTATGCTGCCCTTGAAAATCCCGGAAAACCGGTGAGGCCGGAGTTGTGGGATGGGAAGACGGCAGAAAGATGTCTGATGGCGATACTTGATTTTGAGGATGAATCCAAATGAATAAATACGGCATGCGGTTAGCGGTGTGCGGCGCGAGGCATGTGGCAAATTTATAGCTTAAAAGTTGAAGGGTTTAAAGGTTTAGTTTTCCTTCTGTTGTTGTGAATTTCGTAAACCATTTAACATTCCAGAGATTTTAAGAATTCGTCCTCGTAAATCTTTTAGTGAATCTTCCTCCATATAATCAAGATCTGCAGAAATAATTGCTTGATTCATAACTTCCATCAAACTGGAATATGCAATTTGATAAAACATAATCTGCTCTTTCAGATATCTACGTGAGGATCCTTCAGCTATATTGGAACAAACAGAAACAGCTGCTCTCCGGATCTGATTTACTAAACCAAATCTTTCAGAATCCGGGAACATTTTTGTTTTATCATATAATTCTCTTGTTAATTTCCTGGCTTCATTCCACACGTCCAGTTTTTCAAATGAAAATTGATACATAGTCTTAGTTTTAAATGATAATTATGTTTGTATTTAAGCGAGACATTGCAAGATATGTAAAAAAGTTGAAAGGTTGAAAGGTTTAATATTTAAACCATTAAACCTATCAACCCTTAAACTCAATTCATAAACCTTTCAACCTATAAACAATTAATTCTATATTTGTTTAAGGTAAAATATCTTATGATAACGATCCGAATAAAATATTACTTTTTATTGCTTATAAGCACCACTTGTTTAAATATATCTATATTCTCGCAAGATATCCCCCATCCGGTAAATAATACCGGAGTATATGAATTTCTCGATGAACTGGCAAACAGCCGGATTATTACAATCAATTCCGCAGTAAAACCATATTCCAGGTCATTTATAGCGAAATGCCTGAAAGAAGCTGATGAAAAACGGGATCAGTTGAATTACCGGCAGCAGAGAGAACTTGATTTTTATTTATTAGACTTCGGTAAGGAATTGGATGATGATCAGATCATGCAATCGTGCAATCATGCAATCGTGCGATCTGTTTTTTATAAGTCTTCAGTGGATAAAGGGCGTTTAGATCTTTTCTATTATAGGGATTCATTGTTTTCATTAACGGTTAACCCGATTCTGGGAGGGGAGTTGTTTTCCAATTCATCAGGAAAAGCAACATACTGGAGAAATGGCGCTGAGGCCAGGGCTTATGTCGGGAAATGGGGATTTTATGCTTCACTTCGTGATAACCATGAGAAGCCATTTCTTGGATTGCCGGATTATCTTACACAGAGAGAAGGAGGACATATAAAAGGGGCAACCGACTGGAGTGAGATGCAGGGTGGTGTTAATTATTCATGGAAATGGGGTAGTGCAGGACTGGTAAAGGATAACTTCGAATGGGGAAACAACTATAACGGGGCAAATATTTTCGGGGGAAATAATCCTTCGTTTGTACACCTCAGGCTGCAACTTTATCCCGTTAAATGGTTCAGCTTTAATTATATACATGGCTGGCTTAATTCTATGGTCGTGGATAGTACACGATCATTCCGTGTGACAAACAGCTACGGCACAGATTACCGTGAAGTC
>Ga0307432_1002359_pt1 | contig 10403 bp, 11 predicted proteins | sample SalMarWE160150MG_FD_202158 | JGI IMG/M metagenome (GOLD analysis project Ga0307432, IMG submission 202158) | Salt marsh sediment microbial communities from the Plum Island Ecosystem LTER, Massachusetts, United States - WE1603-150 | ecosystem: Environmental > Aquatic > Marine > Intertidal zone >...
CTATAGCCATTTGCCGCCATAACCGCGACGATTCCAGTACGTTAGCCTTATCTACTGATGCCAATTTTTTGCGCCGCGTTCTGGCAAGCTCAAAGCCAACTCTAAGAATGCGCTCGATCTCCTTTTCGGAGTATACAAGGCTATCGACCGCCTTTCGGCCTGCGGCGGTCTGCCACTGCTTTTTCGGTTTGCCGAAGTAAAGCCCGCCGGTAAGCTCTCGAACTACCATAAGGTCGACACCCTTAACCACCGCTGGCTTTAGGTTGGTCGAATCGACCAGCATGGGGAGCACCTTCACCGGGCGCAGGTTGGCGAATAGCTTTAAGGCCTTTCTCAGGCCAAGAAGCCCGTCTTCTGGGCGTACCTTCGCCCTGGGGTCATCCCACTTGGGGCCACCAACCGCCGCCAGGAACACCGCATCGGCTTTCTTGCACTTGGCGAGCGTCTCCCGTGGCAGCGCTACACCGAACTCATCTATAGCCACTCCCCCAATAGGAGCATAATCCAGGTTAAAAGAATGCCCGAATTTTTTGCCCACTGCCTCAAGAACCTTGACCCCCTCAGTGGCTACTTCTGGACCGACTCCGTCGCCAGGAAGCACGGCGATATTGAATCTCACTTAGACCTCCTTGCCTCTTTGTTTGAAAACACTTCCGTTCTTTTTCTCAGGTAGCTTGGTCGCCTAAGGCGACCGACCCTGTCGGGCATCGGCTCCAACCACGCTTGGAGCCGATGCTCCAGGCCTGTCCTGAGCTTGTCGAAGGGCTACCCAGTATTCTGACGTTTCGTTCGTTAGCGCTTATCCATGAGCGCCTTCTTGGTATGCTCGATTAGACCCCCTGCTGATATGAGCTCCAGCATGAAATCTGGGTAGGGCTCAGCCTTAAACACCTTGCTATTGGTGATGTCCCTGATCTCGCCTTTTTCCAGTTCCACCTCAAGCTCATCGCCCTGCTCTATCTCATCGGCCTGGGCGCATTCAAGCAAAGGCAGGCCAATGTTGATGGCATTTCTGAAGAAGATGCGGGCGAAGCTCCGGGCGATGACGCAGGATATCCCCACTGCCTTGATAGCGATGGGGGCGTGCTCCCGCGATGAGCCGCAGCCGAAGTTGGTAGTCGCCACTATTATGTCGTCTGGCTGCACCCGGCTCAAGAAATCGCCATCGATGTCCTCCATACAATGCGCTGCCAGCTCCTCCGGCTCCCACACATTCAGGTATCTCGCCGGTATAATGGCGTCGGTATCCACATTTGCCCCGTACTTGTGCACTTTGCCCTTTAGCTTCAACTTACGTTCTCCTCAAATGTTCCAATATCTGAAGCGTCCTAAAAAACGGATTTCCGGTATCATTAGTCAATTCCTTTGCCCTCTATCTCAATTCATCAATACATTGGGCGTATTGCCTGTTAATAACCAGCTCCAATCCGTGAATCCTTCCGAGTTCTCTCGTAATACAACCAACAGGTACAACAGGAGACCAAAACATGAAATGCCGATTAGGAAAATCGGAAAGGTGCTTGTTAGCATATTCTTTCTGTCCCTCGTATTTCGTTCTTATTTTTTCAACGGTGGTTTTGTTATCTTTGTACAAAAGCCCTAATATGTGTGTAGTAACCTCACATAGATAAGTGGTTCTGTTTTTAAAGTCCAACCCCACAACATCTAATTCATTTAATCCTTCGAGTCCACCGCCGGGTGACCTAACATTATAATCAACAAAATCACATTCCTTAATAATCTTCAGGTATGAACCTACAATATATTCACCAATATCTGTTTTCACTATCTTACCCTCCTCTCCTCACCAATCTAGTGCCGCCATCGACCACCGGGTCTGCGAGGTAGACGCTTGGTTAAGGATGTCCTCTAGGGCTTGAAAACGTTTCTTGTATTACGGTCTAGGCCGCTACCAATCTTCTCAATGGCTTCACACCTGATTCGGGTAAGTTCTTTCTGTTTCTCTTCATATTCTGCTGTCGAATAGAGCTTCTCTGGATGTAAGTAGGTTTCGTCCACAGTCCTTATCGCCTTGGGCACTTTGAATCCGGTAGGCGAATCCACCCAATTTTCGAGACCCCCTCTCAATAAAGAGTCCAATATCCCCATGGTGTATTCCAGCCTTATATCACGGTAATGCTCGCCCTCACCAACACCGCCTGTATTGAGTAGGTAATACTTCATGTGAGGAAGGCCCCTCAAGATCTCAACAAACCTGTTGGCGTGCTGCGCTTTATTACCAGCCATAAAGGGATCATAGAAAAACTCGCTCCTTATCCTCCCTGCCTGGGTTGGGTCACCCGCCGACGACTCCATTGCCTGTCCCAGAACCATCAAGGCTGCTGCCTGTGGACGAGTCAGCCTCGATATCGCCGGGATCAATGATCCCCTTGTTATCAAAATAAGGTTGTCGACCCTTTCAACATCGATATACGGGCTGGCATGCAGGAAATCCCTTCGCCGTATAGCTGCTCTGCCGTTCGACGTCCTGGTGAAGTTATAGAAGTCGTAGTCACCGTCGTCGGTGACATAAACGTTTTCGCACAGCGTATCTGGTTTCAACAAACCATAGAACACCGCGGTTTGCTCTCCTGGATTCACGCCCTCTGTTTTCGCATAGATCCCTCCCAACTCAAAGCCGTGGAAAGAACCATCTGGCATTAGGGATCCACCATCGTCCTGAATAAGCCATGACCTTTCCCTTTCCTTCTTTGCCATGATGCGGCTAGTTGTGGTTGTCTTGCCGTTGGCGCTCAATGCGACAAGCAGCGTTCTGACAGTTCGATAGTCTCCGTGGACCGATTGAAGGTAATCCTCCCTACAACCGGTGTGCAAGAAGATCCCACCTCTCCTGGTTTTAACGTTCCAATCCTCGGCAGCGAAAACACCCTTTTTGTATTCACCTATATAGTTACTGTTCCTGACGATCTTGATCACCCTTCCATCGTCCAGTGTTGCCAATCTTATGGCGATATCCTTTTGGGAAATCGGCTTTGACCTATTGGATTCAAAGGCCTCGTCGGTGAAGAATATTATCTGATATATTGGTGACTTGACTTTCCTATTCACCGGCAGATAAAGATGCCCTCCACCGTAGGCGAGATGAGCAAATCTCACCGGCACAATCATTCTAACCACTGTTTCACTGCTTTCATTGCCTACGATCCTGTCAACGGAAATCAACTTCTCCCTGGCAAGCGCCTTTTCACACTGGGAAAGAAGTCGCCTTTCCTCCTCACTGAAAGGATGATCTATGCTGTTCTTGGTGAGCATCGCCGCTCTCGACGTAGGCTCGCTTTCAGCAGCAAAATTGCCATATATCGTCTTTCTGATGCCAAGCTCGATCTCCGTCAAGGTCCTAAGCTCCGCATCAGAGGGATTGTCAACCAACCTGTTCTCTTCTATAGCCTTTTTCCTGATCCTATCAGCAGTTCTGGCGAATTCTTCTAAATCGAACTCTTTTGACATCACAGCCTACCCTTTATCAATCTAGTCCCATAAAGTTCCTTAATCAGCGGCGCATATTGCCTTCCAGTATACGAGGTTACACTACTTTTAGCCCTCACGTACTACCTCCTCTGGGCTGCCAATCCTCCCCAATATTGCGCTGGCGGCGGCAATCGCTGGATTTGCCAGGTAGACCTCTGACTGGGGGCTGCCCATGCGGCCAACGAAATTGCGATTTGTTGTTGATATACACTTTTCCCCAGCCGCCAGAACTCCCATGTATCCGCCGAGGCATGGACCACATGTAGGCGTGCTCACCGCCGCCCCCACCCGAACGAAGGTTTCTATGAGACCGCGACGCATAGCCTCCAGATACACCTCCTGAGTGCCAGGGATGATTATCAAGCGTACCTCAGGGTGAACCTTTCTCCATTTAAGCACCTCGGCGGCCATCTCCAGGTCTTCGATACGCCCGTTGGTGCAACTGCCGATCACCGCCTGGTCGATCTTTACCTCACCCACCTCGCTTATGGGTCTGGTATTCGATGGCAGGTGGGGAAAGGCAACCTGAGGCTCTATCTCGGAGACATCGTATTCTATAACTTTTTCATAATAGGCATCTTCATCGGGTTCGTATACCTTATAGCCACGCCTGGCACGAGCTTGAACATAAGCCAATGTCTTGTTATCGACCCTGAAGATACCCGCCTTGGCGCCAGCCTCTATAGCCATGTTCGCCATAGTGAAGCGACCACTAATAGGTAGAGCGTCGATGGCCTCTCCGCAAAGCTCCATTGCGGCATACAGCGCTCCGTCGACGCCGATGTCGCCGATGGTATAGAGAATAAGGTCTTTGCCGCTGACCCACTTTTTTGCCCTGCCGTGATAGATGAACTTGATAGTAGGAGGAACCTTCATCCATATATCGCCCGTTGCCATAGCACAGGCGATATCGGTCGAGCCCATTCCTGTGGCGAAGGCTCCCAGAGCGCCATAGGTACAGGTATGGGAATCAGCAGCCACAACCACATCGCCAGGCAACACCAGTCCCTGCTCTGGCAGAAGCACATGCTCAATGCCGCCTTTACCTGTCTCAAAGTAGACCAATCCCAGCTTCCTAGCAAACTCCTTCATCATCTTCGCCTGCTCCGCTGAGGCGATGTCCTTATTGGGGACAAAATGATCGGCGACCATCACCACCCTCTGGGGGTCAAAGACTTTTGAGACCCCAATGCGCTCAAACTCCTTGATGGCGATGGGGGCAGTAACATCGTTTGCCATAACGAGGTCAACCCTGACATTTAGGAACTCGCCAGGGCTGATCTTCTTTTTCCCACAATGGGCAGCAAGGATCTTCTCAGCTATCGTTGATCCTGTCATTCTCCTCCTATCTTCTTGGGAAGACTGAGCACGATCAGCACTATCAGAGTAGCCACTGGAGCCAAGACATACAGGCCTGCGCCGGCAGCAAGCCCTACGGCGGCAACCGCCCAGACGCTGGAAGCAGATGTCAAACCGACCACGATTCCCTCCTGTGTCCGTATGATCATCCCCGCGCCCACGAACCCAATACCCACGACTATCCCTGCGGCTATTCGTGCCGGGTCCGCACCCGGCCCGAAGCCGTACATTGAGGCGATGGTGAACAGGGCGGCGCCGATACAGATCAGCATGTGGGTGCGAAGCCCAGCCGGCTTCCGAGCATGCTGCCGCTCGAAACCTATTGCCGTCCCCAGTGCCACCGCCAGTAAAAGGCGCAGCACCATCTCTAATTCAGGGGACAATAATCACCTCCTATCCATGGCGGCTAGGCCATGGCCTTCTTGAGTTTCCTCAAGTTCCTCAGGTGTTCATCTTTGTGACCCGGTTCAAGGAAGGTTAGCTTCTCGCAGGACTCGAATTCATCGCACTGGGCGCAGCTTTCACAGCCCGGTTTCCGGGCGCAGGTTCTGATCTTGCACCATGGGTTGCCACCACCCTCGCGGCACCCCTTGCATCTGAGGCCAGCAAGGGCATCAAGGCTCTTCTTAAAAGAGTCGTAGTCTCCCAAGAAGGGAATCGAGTGCCATACCTGCTTCTCGGCCCGCATCGTCCGCCGCAACCCCTTAGCCGCCTCGCTTTCCGAGGGCTGAGGGAGTCCTCTCCCTCACTTTCTCCGTGAAGGAAAGATTCCTTCACGCCTCAGATAGCTTATCGTCTTGGTGTACCCAAAACACCGGCTGCAATCCAGGCCACAATAGGCCATGAAGTCATAGGTTTTTGTTTCGGCCATTTTTTCTCCCTATGTTACTCCGAAAATACATTTATGAGGGCTGAGGGAGTCCTCTCTCTCAGCTATTCCGTGAAGGAATCCTTCCCAGAAGGACCTTCACGCCTCAGACTATTCTCATGATTCGTTGGTTTTCCGCTTCGCGTTCGTCATCAGCTACTAGGTGATAAGCACAACCACCAGGACCAATATCAAGGCGACAAGGCTGGCGCTTAAACTCACCAGGATCATCGCCAGTAGCACCTTGCTGCTACGCTCCAAGCCTACAAGCCGCTGCTCGATCTTCTCCTCATCCATTTAAACCCCCTACTCTTCGCCTTTCGCCGCCAAGAGTCGGTTGAGGGCGTTCATATAGGCTTTGGCGCTGGCAACCATGATGTCAGTGGAAGCGCCCCGGCCAATATATGTTCGGCCCTCGCTCTCGATCTTGATGGTCACCTCGCCGATGGCATCTATGCCCTCGGTAACAGATTTGACGCTGAATTCAGTAAGTATATTAGGCACCTGCACCAGGCGGTTAATTGCTTTGTACACCGCGTCCACTGGTCCTGTACCCAGGGCGGCATCGGCAAGCACCTGCCCATCGGGAGCAACGAGCTTCACCGTGGCCGTTGGCACGCTATTGTCACCACAGGAAACCTGCACCTGCTCCAGGTGGTAGGTCTCAGATACGGTGCGCAATTCCTCAGCAACTAACGACTCCAGGTCACGTTCGGTGATTTCCTTCTTCTTGTCAGCCAGCTCCTTGAAGGCGGCGAAGGCACGGGTGAAGTCATCGCTAGCAAGTTCATATCCGAGTTCCTGCAGCTTCTCGCGCAAAGCGTGGCGTCCAGAGGTCTTTCCAAGTACGATCCTGCTGCCACCGACACCTATGCTGCTGGGAGTCATGATTTCATAGGTAGTTCTTTCCTTGAGCATGCCGTCCTGGTGCAGTCCCGAAGCATGAGCGAATGCATTAGCCCCCACAATCGCCTTATTGGGCGGCACCTCCATGCCCATGTAGTTGCTCACCAATCGACTGGTCCTATAGATCTGGGTGGTGTCAACCTTGGTAGCCAGGTTGAAGAAATCGCTACGGGTTTTGAGAGCCATTACAATCTCCTCTAGGGCGGCATTACCTGCTCGCTCTCCTACCCCGTTGATGGTGCACTCTACCTGACGCGCTCCACACTGGATGGCGCGCAACGAGTTGGCCACTGCCTGGCCTAAATCATCGTGGCAGTGAACGGAGAGGGTGACTTTCTCAATCCCGGGAACGTTGTTGCGTATATACTCGATTAAGGCACCGAATTCATCAGGCTGGACGTAGCCCACGGTGTCGGGAACATTGACCACGGTGGCCCCTACTTTTATAGTGGCTGCCAGCACTTGGCAAAGATAATCCCAGTCACTGCGAGTGGCATCCATCGCTGAGAACTCGACCGCATCGCAGTAGTGCTTGGCATACCGCACGGCCTCAACCGAAAGCTCAAGTGCCTCTTCACGGCTGATGTGCAACTGGTATTTGAGGTGAATATCGGAGGTGGACAGGACAACATGGAGAAGAGGGGCTTCCGCATCCTTCAGAGCATTCCACGTAGAGTCAATCTGCTCATGCTTTATGCCGGAGAGCCCAGCAATCTGGCATTCCCGCAGCTCCCGCGCCAGAAGCTGCACAGCAGCGAAGTCCCCCGGTGAGGTATGGGGAAAACCAGCCTCGATGATATCCACACCCAGCCTCTGGAGTTGATGACCGATCTCGTGCTTCTCTTCAAGGGTCAATGCGCCCCCGGCCGCCTGCTCTCCGTCTCTCAGTGTGGTGTCGAAGATGATCACGCGCTCCATTTCCTTCTCCTTCTAATGCAACCTGCCATAATTATTGTATATACTTCACTACCTTTTCAAGGGATTCTATGTAATCTACTCTGCCTGGTGTTCCTCAGCCGGCACTTCCTCACCCATCTCCAATAGCTATAGGTATTCTCCACAGTCTATTGGTTGGGCTTGTTGTGGTTAAGAAGCCAATCCCTGAGAAGTTCAATAATTTGCCATAGAATCCCTGGCCCCGTTTTACCCATCAAGCCAGGGCATCATGGCGCGGAGCTTCTTACCGACTTCCTCAATCTCGTGTGCCGCTTCTTTTCGCCTATACGCGTTGAAGCTGGGGCGGCCTGCCTGGTTCTCCAGAATCCACTCACGAGCGAATGTGCCGTCCTGAATCTCGTTGAGTATCTGCCACATCTCCTCCCTGACGTAATCATCGATTACCCTAGGCCCACGAGAATAGTCGCCGTATTCTGCAGTATCACTTACTGAATAGCGCATATAGGCAAAACCACCCTGGTAGATGAGGTCAATAATGAGTTTTAGCTCATGGCAGACCTCGAAGTAAGCTATCTCCGGCTGATATCCAGCATCGACCAGGGTTTCAAAGGCCGCCTTTATCAAGGAAGTGACTCCACCACAAAGCACCACCTGCTCCCCGAAGAGGTCAGTCTCCGTCTCCTCCTCGAAAGTAGTCTCTAGAACTCCAGCTCTGGTGCAGCCGATACCCTTAGCATAAGCCAGGGCCCTTTCCTTAGCCTTACCCGATGCATCCTGATGCACAGCGACAAGCGCCGGGGCGCAAGAGCCCTCGGTATATAGCTGGCGCAGCATATGGCCAGGGCACTTAGGCGCTATCATGGTCACATCAATATCAGGAGGTGGCAGTATCTGATTGTAGTGGATATTGAAGCCATGGGCGAACATCAGCATATTGCCCTTGGTGAGTCCCTGCTCAATAGAGCTATAATAGACTTGCCGGTGAAGCTGGTCTGGGACAAGCATCATGACAATGTCCGATGCCTTCGCCACCTCTTCGGCGCTGGCCACCTTAAGTCCAGATTCAAAGGCTGCTACCCAAGGCTCGCTACCCTCAAGCTCGCCAACCATGACCTGAAAGCCGCTATCCTTCAGGTTCAGGGCATGAGCATGCCCCTGGCTTCCATAACCTATGATGCCGATGGTCTTGCCCTTGAGTAAACTTACGTCCACGTCACTGTCATAATAGATCTTAGCCATAGCTCTCTCCTTATAAGTTAGATATTTCGTCAGCGCCTCTGACCTTCTTAGGGCCGGCTCTCTTTGGCTTCTCCTCCACTACAATGGAACCCCCTACTCCCCGCGCCATAGCTATTCTTCCAGTGCGAGCTATCTCCCGGATGCCAAAGCCCTTAAGCAAGCGAAACAGGGAATCGACTTTATCCTCATCTCCAGTGACCTCGACCATCATGGAATCGGAGGCAACATCCACAATGTTGGCCCTGAAGATGTCCACAATCTGCAGGATCTCGCTCCTTGTGGCTGAGGTGGTCTTCACCTTGACCAGTGCAAGCTCCCGAGCCACCAGACCGTCTTCGGTGATGTCGGTAACCTTTACTACATCGATGAGTTTATCAAGCTGTTTCCTGACCTGCTCCACTGAGGTAGCAGCGCCATCAACCACGATGGTCATCCTAGAAAGCCCCGGCGTCTCGCTATGCCCCACGGCGATGCTCTCGATATTAAACCCCCTCCTACGGAAAAGGCTAGCTACCCGATTCAACACTCCAGGTTTATCTTCCACTATTGCTACCAGACTGTGCTTGGCCATTACACTACCCTAGCCTCCTTCCTAGGCTCCTCCAGGACTTCATTAATGGCAGCGCCAGGTGGCACCATAGGGTAAACATTCTCCTCGGGCTCGACTTGAAAGTCGATGAGGAACGGACCCTGGTGTTCCATAGCCGCCTCAATAGCGCTGGTCACCATAACCTTATCTGTTACCCTCAAAGCAGCAATACCGTAGGCTTCGGCAACCCTGACGAAATCGGGACCGCTGAGAGGGGTTGCAACATAGCGACGCTCATAAAAAAGTTCCTGCCATTGCCTTACCATCCCTAAGTGGCGGTTATTAAGGATCGCTATCTTCACTGCCAGGTTCTCCTGATCTATAGTAGCAAGCTCCTGAATAGTCATCTGAAATCCGCCGTCGCCAGCGATACACCAGACATTTTCATCGGGACATGCAACCTTGGCCCCTATGGCGGCGGGAAGTTCAAAACCCATCGGTCCCAGGCCACCCGCGGAAATCAGTGTATTGGGCCTGTTATACTCAAAGTGCTGGGCAGCCCACATCTGGTTCTGCCCCACGCCGCTGACAACAATAGCATCACCTTTGGTGACCTCGTATATCTGGCGCACTACATACTGAGGTATGAGATCATCCGTATCCCTGATCACCGTTGAGGGGTGGTCACGCCGCCACTCATCGAGCTGGGAGACCCACTCCACATGGTTTTTAGGAGTAATCTCTCTATTAAGCGCCTGTAATACCGCCCCCACATCGCCCACTATGGGCACATCTACCTTCACATTCTTCCCGATCTCCGCTGGGTCGACATCTATATGAATGACCTTGGCATGAGGGGCAAAGCTGGACACCTTTGCCGTAGCTCGGTCATCGAACCTCATCCCAATAGCGACAATGAGGTCAGCGGCATTTACCGCCATATTCGCGTATGCCATACCATGCATCCCCAACATACCAAGGCTTAAGAGATGCGATTCGGGGAAGGAACCAATCCCGAGAAGAGTGGTAATCACCGGTATCTGAGCCTTCTCCGCTAGCTCCTTGAGGTGAGCGGAGGCTCCAGAGATCAGCACGCCCCTGCCAGCGATGATAAGA
>Ga0307432_1002361_pt1 | contig 10398 bp, 8 predicted proteins | sample SalMarWE160150MG_FD_202158 | JGI IMG/M metagenome (GOLD analysis project Ga0307432, IMG submission 202158) | Salt marsh sediment microbial communities from the Plum Island Ecosystem LTER, Massachusetts, United States - WE1603-150 | ecosystem: Environmental > Aquatic > Marine > Intertidal zone >...
CGGGCTGATTTCTTCAGGGTATTTAATATAAGGACCGAGAGCCTGAGTAAAGACAGGCATTTTTATTACATTGATCATCAGCCTCCTGGTTAAATAAAATGGCATTGATGCAACAGGTTCATCTCCTATAGAAAAGATCAGTACATCCCAGTTTGACGGCTCACAGACAGCATCAAGCCACCACGGATTTGCGTAAACCGGCATGTTCTTTTCGGAATTACAGAACTGCCGGAATAATACTTTTCTCTCTTCTTCTGAGTTCATTATTTAAGATTTATTTGTAAAGATTCCGAAGATCTTTTTTTAAATCCAAAGAATACTTTTATCCTCATAATCCTGAATGGTTCAAAACCTCCCTTTTCAATGCCTCTTCTTGAAGCCATATTATTGACATTGGTTGCTATCAAAATCTGCTTTGACGGGAAATATTTCCTTGCAATATATGATATTACGAAGGGATAGATATTCTTCCCTTTTGCCTTTTCCGCTGTTTCACAATCATGGATATAAATTTCACTTTCTCCTATCATAATTGGCAGAAATTTGAATACCAGGGCCTTACCGGGTGCGTCCTTGTAGAATGACCTGTGCACACATTCCCCGTTCAAGTAACCCAGTATTCCTTTTTCGCCTTTTTTTATAATATGTTCCAGGTATTTCAAGGTTGATTTGCTTTCAAAAGAAAGAACATCTTTTATATTTTCACCTTTAACTTCCTCCAGAGTAATAATAGATTCAATCCGGGGGTCACTTTTAAACCTGTACAGGTAAAATGATTCATCAAGGTAGATCCTTGACTTTAAAATCCTGTATAATCTTTCCAGGAACCTTTTCATATCCTTCCGGATCTTTCATCCACAAAAAAATGGATCTCAGCAATAATTTACAGTCATACACGAAGATAACAAATCATATCAATATTTTATCTTATATATTATAATAATGGGGGCAGGAATATTATCTGCAACCTTCCGTAAATGCCTTCATATTGTTGATTTTATTATCTTTGGGCCATGAAAATCCTGATGATCCTTGAGTCGATCTTTACCGGTGATACAAGAGTTGAAAACGAAGCTTTAAGCCTTATTTCAGAAAGTCATGAAGTGGGTATCATTTGTTACAGTACAACAAGCAAATCGATTGTTGAGCATTATAAAAACATAAAGTTATACCGGCTTGGAATTTCAAAATTCACAATGAAAAGCAGTGTGGCTGCATTGTCTTTTCCGGTTTATTTTAACTTCTGGAAGAAACATATTTTAAAGATCCTGGCATCAGAAAATTATGACGTAATTCATGTTCATGATCTTCCGCTTATCAGTATCTGTTACGACATTGCAAAAGAAAAAAGACTAAAACTGGTTCTCGATCTTCATGAAAATTATCCTGCCCTGCTCGAAATATCCGAGCATACCAAGACCATTCCGGGCAGGCTTCTCTGTTCTATCAGGAAATGGAAAGCCTATGAAAGAACCTTTGTAAACATGGTCGATCATATAATAGTAGTCATCGAGGAGGCGAAAACAAGGCTTATTAAGCTTGGCGTTGACCCTGATAAGATAGAGATTGTCAGTAATTACCTCAAATTTGAAAATTATGCTCAATTCACAAAACAGCCACGTCAGGATGGTAAAATAGTATTTGTTTACCTCGGTGGGGTCACCTATCACAGGGGTTTACAATACGTTCTGGAAGCAGCTCGATTAATAAATGATCTTTCTGAAAGGTTTTCTGTAAAGATCATTGGAGATGGAAGGTATGTAGCCAGCTTAAAACGGATGGTTGACCAGTACGGATTAAAAAACATCTGTTTTACAGGATGGCTTTCCGAATATGAAGCGTTCGAAAAACTGTCTGATGGAGATGTTGCGTTAATACCACACATCAAGACTGACCATACAGATAATACCATCCCTCATAAACTCTTCTTCTATATGTATTACGGATTCCCTGTTATCTCATCTGATTGTAATCCAATTAAGAGAATACTTGAAGAATCGGGCTCGGGAATTATTTTTCCAAGCGGAGATTTCCGGAGTCTTGCACAAATTATGAGGTCTTTTATTACCGATCCCTCAGAGATGAAAAAATATTCGGATTCAAATAATGCAGTAAGAGGTAAATATAACTGGGAACCGGAGGCAAAGAAACTATTGTCACTTTATCGGAAGCTAAATAATACCAGGTCATGAAATTATACCCATCTATCGGGAACAGGTATCACACAACACTTAATTTCATTGAGGAGGTACTGCCGGGTAAGTATCAGATCCTGGATTTGGGTACTCCCAATGAATTCACAAACCTGCTTACAAATAACGGATATGAAGTAACAAATACAGAAGGACAGGATCTTGATCTTGAACCTGAGAGTGTGGGCAATTACAAAGCCGACCTCGTTACAGCATTTGAGATTCTTGAACACCTGGTTTCTCCGTTCCCGCTTTTAAAAAGCCTTCCGGCAGACCGGCTGATTGCAACCGTACCTCTTAAACTATGGTTTGCCAAAGCATACCGTAATGATAATGATCTGTGGGACAGACACTACCATGAATTTGAAGACTGGCAGTTTGACTGGCTTCTGGAAAAAGCCGGATGGAAGATCATTGAAAGGAAAAAATGGGTCAGCCCTACAGGAACAATAGGCTTAAGATCTTTACTGCGGAGGTTTACTCCAAGGTACTATGGAGTATATGCTGTAAGGTCAGTTTAACTTCTTCTTATCATAAAGATAATCTGTTTCCATATCCTCTGAGCATCATCTGATAATTTGAGAGTCAGGGTGGCAATAATGAATATTATGGTAATGACTATGCTCCTTATCAGGATATCAGTAATAAGATCCATCTCAGGTATAAACAACGAAATTGCCCATATTATTACCGAAAGGATCATCGCTGTAATATGTTTACTACTGAAAGGCCACAGATCAAATTTCACTTTCAGTATTATTAATGTGAGCAGTGTATAAACAAACATTGAAATAAGAGAGGCAAGGGCAGCACCGGTCATACCCATAAGCGGGATCAGGATCAGGTTTGAAACTACAATAAGGACGATCAACAAAATCATCAGGAATGTCTGATACCTGTAAAGGGAAGATGTTCCAAGAATATACTGGCTTACACCTGTGGAAATGTTAATAATGTTTGCAGCGGAATAGAAAATAATGACCATCTCACCGGCAGCATATTCATGCGGCAGTAATCTGAAAATATTATTCATGTTTCCGAATATCCCCACAAAGATCAGCAATCCTATCAGGAATTGATTTATACTGCTTTTCCTGTATATTGTCGAGATCTCTTCCATATCATTCCTTTTCCAGGCTTCGGCAATAACAGGAACTGATATTTTCCCCAGCGAACGGGCCGGTATAAGTATCAGGGTGGCGAAATAGACAGCTATCGAATAAATACCGGCATCACTAAGACCGCTGTATCTATTAACCATGTACTTATCGATATTTGTCAGGGCAATTCCGCTTAAACCGGCAATAATGCCAAAGAGACACAGACTTATTATTTGTTTCAGGAGATCCCTGTTAATGATGTGCCTGAAACCTGTAAATCTGAATTCGCCTCTTGCCAGCAGATAAACAATAATAATAAGGGCAGGGAATGCCTGTGAAAGGACAAAAAGCAGCATATAGCTGTCAAAGTCTATCATCCTGAAAAAAAACAAAAGGATAAATCCCAGATTAAGCAGTCTGATAACCACCTCCTTCAGGACAATTCCAATCGTTGCATTAAAAAGTACTTTGCAATAATTATCAAGAAGGTTAAACAGCATTACCACTCCTAACAGTACCGGGATATAAAAAGCGTAAATAGAAAGTAATGATGATTTTTCCAGGTTGATCTCTGTGAATCTTGGCAGATAAATGAACAGGATTACAAGTGATATGATGAAGCCGGCAGAAGTAACCAGGAATGCAAGAGAAAGGAATCCGTTATGATCTTTGCTGCCTGCCCTGAAATAAGGAAAAAGCCGGTTGGTTACATTATTAAAACCCAGACTACCTAACTGTGCGAGGATGGTCGCAATGGCAATTATAACCTGTGTTAGTCCTATCTGGTCGCTGGTGAAAACAATGGGCGATAATATTGCCAGGTTTACAAAGCCGATAACCACTCCCAGATAGGAATAGATAGTCCCTTTTATTGTTTGTTGCCTGATTATTCCCACCTCAGCTATTTACATAAATAATTATTCCTGAATGAATGCAAATATACACTAATATCCATTGAGCTATTGATATTATGGTATTAACATATTTCTTCAGCCTCCTCATACCGGAGCTCCCCAATTTTATCTTTGATATCTTCGTCAGAAGTATATTGATGACACTTGTATTCGGATCCCTTATTGTTGTTCTGAAAGTATCCGGCGATGTCGATGATATTAAAAAACTGGTCATTAGCAGGATCCGTTCACTATTAAAATGATTCCTGATATACGTATTTACCCTGTTTGTCGGGGCTACATATATAAAAATAACTACTTTTGTTTCAACTTTTCTGGTAATGATTTAACTGACAAATGAAGAAGAAAATCAAATTACCTGAATACTGGGTCTATCTTATTGCCGTCATTATTTTTACAGCACTCTCATTTATTTATTTTTCGCCTGTTCTTGAAGGCAAAAAGCTGATTGCCAACGATAATAATGTTTTCAGAGCAACAGCAAAAGAGATCATTGAACACCGTGAGAAATATCATGAGGAGCCATTATGGACAAATTCACTTTTTGGCGGAATGCCGGCCTATCTTATTTCCACAGTATATCCGGGCAATATTATTAAACCTGTATATAACTTTCTAAAAGCATTCGGCACCCCGGTTGCACCCATAATACTGTTGATGCTGGGATTTTATATTCTGCTTATTGTTTACGGTGTGAATCCCTGGCTTGCTATTCCCGGATCCATAGCTTTTGCCTTTTGTTCATATAATTTCATTCTTCTTGCGGCCGGTCATAATACTAAAGCCTATGCTCTTGCCTACATGGCTCCGATGATAGCAGGAATTGTACTTACGATACGAAAAAACAGGCTGGCCGGAGCGGCGCTGGCAGGCATCTGTATCGCTTTTGAGTTGATAGCCAATCATCTGCAAATCACTTATTATGCCCTGCTGATAGTCATTATTTATGGTATTTCCGAACTTATATATGCAATAAAAGAGAAGAAGGTTCCGGGATTAATGAAATCACTGGGTGTGCTTATTGTTGCCGTAATCCTGGCTTCAGGTACCAATTTTACACACCTCAAAACCACTCTGGATTACACAAAATACACGACCAGAGGAGGCTCTAATCTGAGCCGGGAAGAGAATACATCAGGACTCGATAAAAATTATATCACGGGATGGAGCATTGGCATTGATGAAACTCTTACTCTCCTTATTCCGGACTATATGGGAGGAGGAAGCTCAATACGGTTTGAAAGGGGGACGGAAACATATAAAATATTGCAGAGATATAACGCAACCCAATTATCATCTGTATTCAGCGCTTACCGTGGAGAACAACCAAGCACATCATCAGTGTATGCAGGTGCTATTGTGATATTTCTTTTTGTACTTGGGCTTTTTCTTGTTGAGGGAAGGGAAAAGTGGTGGCTGCTGGCCGCAACAATTCTTTCAATTTTTTTATCATGGGGAAGGAATTTCATGCCGCTTACCAATTTTTTCCTGGATTATTTTCCCGGATACAATAAATTCCGGGCTGTTTCCACCATCTTGATAATTGCTGGTTTCACTATACCCCTCATGGCCTCGCTGACATTGAAAAATATTTTTCAGGGTACGATAGAAAAAAAGAGGTTCAACAGATCACTTATATGGTCTGCCGTAATAACAGGAGGATTATGTTTATTGTTTTCCGTTTCTCCGGGTATTGCAGGTAATTTTATCTCTTCAAACGATACTGCAATCTTCCGGTATCTGGGGCTGACTCCCGATGTGCAGAGAATCTTCGAATCAGCATTAACGGCCGACCGGGAGGAAATGCTCCGGTCAGACGCTTTCAGATCATTGATTTTTATTATCCTGGCAGCAGCTTCTCTTTTAGCATATTACTACAAAAAGATCAATATGAAATATGCCATTGGCCTCCTTGCATTGCTTATTCTTCTGGATATGTGGCCGGTTAGCAGGAGATTTCTGAATGAGAGCAATTTCACAAAAGCCTCTACAGCTTCAGAACCCTACCCGATGACAGTTGCCGACAAGGCAATTCTCGAAGATCAGTCTTTAAGCTACAGAGTGCTGAACCTCACGGTCTCTCCCTTCAATGATGCTTCAACATCTGCCTGGCATAAGTCGATCGGAGGTTATCATGGTGCCAAACTTCAGATCTACAGTGAATTAATTCAATATTGCCTCACCCCTGAAATAAATGATTTCATTGATACCTATCAAAATAACAGTTTCCCTGATTCGTTGTCCGGTGAGCTGGCAGGCAGCCTTGAAAAGGCAAATTCTCTCAATATGCTTAATACAAAATATATAATAACTGATCCGCGGGGATTGCCTCTGGAAAACAAAAACGCTCTTGGAAATGCCTGGTTTGTAGGCTCATACAGAATCGTGGAAAATGCTGATGAGGAGATAAGCCTTATTAACAGTATTGATCCTTCCAGAGAGGCATTAATTGACAAAAGCTTCAGACATCTTCTTTCAAAAGAAAATTACCCTGCTGATTCATCAAGAAGAATCGAACTTACCTCATATAAGGCAAATGAGCTGATTTACCATAGTTCTTCAGAAAGTGACGGGCTGGCAGTATTTTCCGAGATTTATTATCCTGATGGATGGAATTCCTATATAGATGGAAATGAGGTTCCTTACGTAAAGGCCAATTATGTATTGAGAGCCATGGAGGTGCCTGCCGGAGATCATGAGATAATCTTCAGATTTGAACCTGAATCCTACCGCACCGGCACCCGGATATCATTTGCAAGCTCTTTATTGCTGATACTTCTATGCGCCGGATCTTTATACATGGTAGTCATGAAGAAAGAAACAATAACCGGATCTGATGACAAAAGTGAATAGGTGTCTTGTATGTGAAAGTGACGATACTGCTTTCATCCTGAGATGCCGGGACTACCTTTCCGGTAGCGGAAATTTCGATATATATACCTGCAAAAACTGCGGTTTTACTTTTACAGCAGATCCTCCTGAAGAGGCTGACATTGAGAAATATTACGATACAGGGGATTATATTTCACACAGCGATACAAAAAAAGGATTTACAAACAGACTTTTCCATTTCACCCGCAACCTGATGCTTTACCGTAAGAGAAACATTATAAGGAGGGCAACAGGATTAAAAACAGGTACTCTTCTTGATATAGGATGCGGTACAGGCTATTTTGCTGCATTCATGAAGAAAGGAAAATGGAGAGTTACAGGAGTGGAAAAAGATGAGGGAGCCCGTAATATTGCAATCGGGAAATTTGGTCTCGAGGTTTTAAAAGAAAGTGAAACAGCCGGATTCCGGGAGGAATTGTTCGACTGTATAACGCTATGGCATGTGTTCGAACACTTTCATTATCCCGGCAAATATCTTCAGGATATTCATCGGATTCTTAAACCGCGAGGTGTTTGTGTTATTGCCATGCCTAACTGCAGCTCCTTTGATGCAAAATATTACAGGCCGTTCTGGGCAGCCTGGGATGTGCCAAGGCATTTATGGCATTTCACTCCTGATTCCTTCAGAATCTTTACGGAAAATAACGGATTCAAAGTTAAAGGGATAAAGAGACTCCCGGCGGATGTATTTTATATTTCCATTCTCAGTGAAAGATACAAAGGTGCAAATTTACCTTTCATTTCAGGCCTGATAAAAGGCCTCTGGTTTTCATTACTTGCCCTGTTCAATAAGAAAGGAAGTAGTTCGCTGATATATATTCTGAAGGCTTAATCAAGAAAATATTCCCGTTGTACCTTTTTGCCATTTAATACCTGTCCAGCCACCTGTATCTTCGTGCCGAATCACCAAACTTCAGGGCTATTGTAATTTCATGTGTTCCATAAGTTATCCGCTGTATTTCCTGAAGGGTAAAATCGAAGGAGTATCCAAAGAAAATATTCTGATATTTGAGGCCTGCAGTTGCTATTATGGCTCCGCTTGTCCTGTAGGCCAAACCAGCCCAGAATGATTCTTCATAAATATATGTGAGTCCTATATCAACCTGGGGTTTGAGTTGTTCCGACATCACGAAAAGAAATGACGGTTCAAGTTCAGTATAAGTATTGAGAGCGAAGCTGTAAGAGCCAAACAGGTAGTAGTGTCTGTCCACTTTTACATTTTTATAGGCAACGTCCCCTATTTTTGCTGATGCCTCGAAAAGCTGGTCTGCTGAAAATCCCGCACTGTATCTTGCATTAAGAAGATATATGCCAAAAGAGGCATCCGGGACAAACATTCCCCGGCGAAGGTTGCTGTTCATCCATGGTTCATTGGGATCTTCAAAATCAATCTCCTTTTCATTAATTTTATAATGATAACCGGTAAAGGCCAGCCCCATTGACAACTGGGTGGTGTTTCGCAACCACATGTGATAGGAATATGAAACCTGGAAACCTGTTTTATGAATTAACCCGTTCTTATCACTGAAAATATAGCCGCCAAGACCCACCTTTCCATCGTATTTTGGACGGTAAATCCGTTTCCTTGAACTTACCTGCTTCAGGATATAACTGCGCTTAAGTAACCTGGTTTGAAAGCTAAACGAGTATGTTCGCGGGGCGCCGTAATAACCCACCCATTGTTCTCTGGCTGTGAGATTTACACTTGAGTAACCATCGCTGCCGGCCACGGCAGGATTAATAAGGAACTTATTGAACAGATACTGGCTGTATACAGGTACCTGCTGCCCGGCTGCCAGGCTGCCGGCCATAATAAATATTAATATGTATATAAGTCGTTTCACAAGCTCCTTAAGTTATCACATTTCTATCGTATTATAGTTATGTTACCCACAATTGGCTTTGAGCCATTATTCAGATCAATAATATAATGATATGAATCAACCGGCAGAAGTTTCCCGTTGCTTCTGCCATCCCAGGGCTGCGGGTATCCTTTTTCTGATCTCCAGACAACAATACCCCATCTGTTGAAGACCTTAACTTCAGCCTGCGGATATATCTCCATCATTCCAATATGCCATTCATCATTTATCAGGTCGCCGTTTGGCGAAATGGCGTTAGGAATTATCAGACATGTCTCATTCAAAGGCTCGAGGTCAATAGTATCGGTAAGCGCACATCCGTTAAGATCAGATATAGTCACTATGTATAATCCGCTGTAAATATCGGTGATATACCTTGTAGTTGAATTATCGGACCATCGGTATTCGTAATCTGTTCCAACCACACCGCCTGTAACAGTAAGTCTTATTTCCCCGTCGGGTGTATCAGGGCACCAGGGCTGTGTGGTTTCTGATGCGATCTTCAGTGTATCCGGCTGTGTCAGAGTTATTATTGTATCGCCATAACAGCTGTTTTCATCTGTAATGATCAGACCATAATCTCCTGCAGGGAGTCCTGTCCTCGAAGCTGAAGTCGACCCGTCGGACCACAGGCAGGTTACACTTCCGACGTTGTTAACCGGAATTACATCAATTGTACCCGTGCTGTCGCCTGTACAGTTAATATTATACCCGCCTGCCAGACTTTGTGATAATGTTGCATCCACAGTAAGCCTGCCAGGTTGAGTCAGCTCAATAACTTCCACAGCAGTACAGGAATTTGAATCGGTAAGAACCATGGTATATTCTCCTGCTCTGAGTCCTGTTATATGCCTGTCAGAAGAGGTATATCCGTCAGGACCGGTCCAGTTGAAAACGTATGGAGGAGTTCCGCTTGTAGAATTAATGTTTATTGTGCCATTTGACAGTCCGTAACAGCTTACATTATATCCGGTAAAATCAGAAAGAATCACATCATAAAGAAGCAGCGGGGGCAGATTAATTCCGGTGGAATCAGTTATTGTGCATCCGTTTATATCAGTAACCGTCACACTGTAGTATTCTTTAGTAAGACCTGAAATATCTTCTGTTGTTGCTCCATTTGACCAGTTATAGCTGTATGGTCCTGCGCCGCCTGTTACAGTCAGGTTAACAGAACCATTACTGAATCCGGGAGGATCACACGTGATATTTGTCGGGACAAGTGTCAGACCAAGAGGCTGTGGTTGTATGAGAGTTATATCCGCAGTCGATACACAATTATTTGAATCAACAGCAACCAGGTGATAGGTGCCTGCTGTAAGACCCGTCTGATCCTCCTGCCCGTCAACCAGTCCTGATCCGTCTTCTGTACTCCATGAATAACTGTAGTTACCTACACTGCCTCCTGCCATTGTAACATCAATTGAACCTGTACCTC
>Ga0307432_1002363_pt1 | contig 10395 bp, 7 predicted proteins | sample SalMarWE160150MG_FD_202158 | JGI IMG/M metagenome (GOLD analysis project Ga0307432, IMG submission 202158) | Salt marsh sediment microbial communities from the Plum Island Ecosystem LTER, Massachusetts, United States - WE1603-150 | ecosystem: Environmental > Aquatic > Marine > Intertidal zone >...
TCTTGCAATGACACATTTTTCATCAATGCTTGCTTGTTGTTAAAAAAATGTGTCATTGCAAGACCTGACCCCTATGTCCACACCTGACCCCTCTTTTAATTACATGAGGATAATTCATCGATTATATTATCTATTTTTACTTCTTTTTGTTCTTTGGTTTGCATATTGCGGAGAATCACCATATTTTTAGATAATTCTTCTTCACCAACTATTACGGTATATCTTGCTCTTATTTTATTGGCTATCCTCATTTGTGATTTTAGGCTTCCTTCGGAATAATCCATATCAGCGGATAAACCGGCATTTCTTATTTTTTGCAATAATCTAAAAGCTTTATCTTTTTTCTTTTCATCAACCTTAGCTACAAATATATCTAATCTCTTTTCCACAGGCCATTCGATCTTTTGTTTATCTATAGCAATAATCATCCTTTCTATCCCTGCGGCAAATCCTACTGCCGGAGTGGGTTTTCCACCCAACTCTTCAATTAAATCATCATACCTACCACCACCGCCTATAGCATTTTGAGCCCCTAATCCTCCCGAAATAATTTCAAAAGCGGTTTTGGTATAATAATCTAATCCCCTTACCAATCGAGGGTCTTCATGAAATACAATTTTTTGATCATTAAGATATGATTTAACTTCAGAAAAATGTGATTCACATTCCTGACAAAGATTTTCAGTAATTACCGGAGCTGCTTCTATGGTTTTTTGGCAACTATCTTTTTTACAATCAAAAACTCTTAAAGGATTTTTTTTATACCTCGCTTTACATTCAGAACATAGAAAATCTTGTTTATCATTTAGATATTTTCTTAACTTTTGGATATAATCAACTCTACATTTTTTACAGCCCACACTATTTATTAATATTTCAAGATTTTTTAAACCCAGTTTTTTATAAACATCTAAAACGGTTATAATAACTTCGGCATCTGCAGCGGAAGATTTAGTTCCAATGACTTCGATTCCGAATTGATTAAACTGCCGAAATCTGCCCGCTTGCGGTTTTTCGCATCTGAACATTGGACCAAGATAAAATAATTTTATTACTTTAGAAATTCTACCCATATTATTTTTTAAATAAGCCCTAACTACCGGTGCAGTTCCTTCAGGCCGTAAAGTAAGACTTCTACCTTTTCTATCGGGAAAAGTGAACATTTCTTTAGTTACTATATCAGTTGATTCACCTATTCCACGGACAAAAAGGTCAGTATATTCAAAGAACGGAGTTCTTATTTCTTTATATCCGTATTTATTCAGTATCTCTTTTATCATATCTTCGATATAATACCATTTCGAAATATCCTCAGGCAAAATATCCTGTGTTCCTTTGGGAATTTTAATAAACAATATTTCTCTCTCTTTCTTATTAATTTAATAGCGATATCCGTGTTCCATAAAAACCTTTTTATCAATAGCTTTCTTTACAGCATCTTCCTGGCTAATTTTCCCATCCATAACTAAATCCTTTAATGATTGGTCTAAGCTTTGCATCCCGTCTTTTTTGCTTGTCTGTATAACAGAAGGAATTTGATGAACTTTCCCCTCTCTTATTAAATTTCTGATTGCAGAATTGGCAATCATTATTTCCAAAGCAGGGACTCTGCCTTTTTCATCTAAGGTTGGTATAAGTGTTTGAGCAACAATCCCTAAAAGGGAGCCAGCAATTTGCATTCTTACTTGATTTTGTTGATGAGGAGGAAATACATCTATTATCCTTTCCACGGTTTCTCCTGCACTAATAGTATGAACAGTGGAAAATACTAAATGTCCCGTTTCAGCAGAAGTTAAAGCCATAGAAATAGTTTCCAGGTCTCTCATTTCTCCAACTAATATTACATCCGGATCTTCCCGTAAAGCACTACGTAAAGCAGAAGCAAAGGATTCAGTGTGAGAACCTACTTCTCTTTGAGTTATAAGACAATTTTTATGGTAATGAATAAATTCAATGGGATCTTCGATGGTAATTACATTATCATATCTATTTTTATTTATAATATCAATCAAAGATGCTAAAGTCGTAGATTTCCCACTTCCAGTAGGTCCTGTAATTAATACAAGTCCTTTTTCTTTATCGGCAAAATCTGAAAGTATTGAGGGTAAATTTAACTCAGAAAGGGTTTTAATCTTTTCGGGAATTAACCGAAAAGCTGCTGCCTCGCCCTGCCGATGTTTGAAGACATTTACTCTAAATCGGGATACATTTGCTAATTCGTAAGATAAATCTAATTCACTAAATTTTTCAAAATTACTTTTTTGTTTTTCATTTAGAATACTATATATCATATTATGAGTAATTTCCGGAGTTAATTCAGGTAAATCTAATTTTATTAATTTTCCATTTATACGAATTATCGGAGGAACTCCTATATTAAGGTGTAAATCAGAAGCATCTTTATCCTTAGCTGTAATTAACAATTCTTTTATTTCCATAATTAACATCTCCTTTATTTTTTAATTATTCCAAAAAAATTATATCCAACTACACTACTAAGCATTTTTATTATTAAATATTCGGTCAATTATTTTATTAATATTTTAAAAGGAAGCCAAGACATATTTTAGCTTTCTTTCAATAACCTTCTTGATTATTTCAACATTATACTTATTTTATTCACGAATCTATGAAATAAATTTTGAATGGATAGATTTCACTTTAATTTGTTATATTATAAAAAAATCCCTGATAATACTTTTACTAAATATCATCAGGGACGAGAATTGCTCGCGGTGCCACCCTGTTTGAATGGTAATTAATCCATTCCGCTTAACAGCCAATTAACGTGGGCTACCCGATTAAGTTTACTATAATTTTTCAACTTAATTAGTTTATTTAGGGGTCTTTCGATTATATTCTCTTTTAGTTTTTTAAAGAAAGATAACCTACTCTCCTATTTTCTATTTTTGAAAAATATTATATTTTAAAATTTAAGTAATTTTATATAATTTCATCTAAAAAGTCAAGCTCGTAAAGATAGTATCAAGTATCGAGTATCGAGTGTAAAATACAGTAACAAATAATATGTAATGAGTAATAAGATTAAATTTCTGAAATTAAAAGTTTTTATTTTTAATATTCTTTAAACCTTTCTGCGGGTTTCCATAAATACTTTTTTATCTATTGCCTTTCTTATAGCCTCTTCTCGGCTAATCACACCTTCTATCAATAATTCTTTTAAAGATTGGTCAAGACTTATCATGCCATCTTTCCTACCCATTTGAATAAGTGCAGGCATTTGGTGAATTTTCTTTTCTCTTATAATATTTCTAATTGCCGGTGTGGCAATCATCAATTCGATAGCCGGGACTCTTCCTCCTTCATCTATGGTGGGCAATAAAGTCTGGGCAACAATTCCCAAAAGAGATTCTGCAACTTGCATTCTAATTTGGTTCTGTTGATGTGGAGGAAATACATTTATTATTCTTTCCACAGTTTCAGATGCACTGTTAGTATGAAGAGTAGAAAATACTAAATGTCCGGTTTCAGCTGCATTCACCGCCATAGAAATGGTTTCCAGGTCTCTCATTTCTCCAACTAATATTACATCAGGGTCTTCTCTTAAGGCACTTCGCAAAGCATAAGCAAAAGAATCTGTATGAATTCCAACTTCTCTCTGGTCTATAATGCAATTTTTATGATTGTGGACAAATTCAATAGGGTCTTCAATAGTTATAATATGGTCATGTCTATTTCTATTTATAATATCTATTAAAGCAGCTAAAGTAGTTGTTTTCCCACTTCCGGTAGGTCCGGTAACTAATAGGAACCCCTTTGATTTTTTAGTAAAAGTAGATAATTCTTTTGGTAAATTTAACTCTTTAAGAGATTTTATTTTTTCAGGTATTAGCCTAAAGGCAGCTGCTTCACCTCGCCGAGTTCTAAAAATATTAATTCTGAATCTTATCATATTTTCTAATTCAAAAGAAAAATCTAATTCATGAATTTTTCCATATTTATCTTTTTGTTTATCGTTGATTACGCTATAAATCATTTCGTGAACATTTTGTAAGCTGAGTTCCGGTAAATCTAATTTTCTTAATTTTCCGTTTATGCGTAGAACCGGGGGAACTCCAACCGTAATATGCAAATCCGAAGCATCTCTTTCTTTGGTGATAGCTAATAATTCTCTTATATTCATTTAACTAAATTTTTCCTTTCCTAGATTATTTATAATTAGAAAAGATTAAATGAATTTATATATTATTCTATCAGAGATAACCCTAACATGCAAAAGACCATATTCGTATCTCGTATCTCGTGAATCGTATCTCGCATTATGTAAAGAAAACAATTTGGAAGCCTACACTTCTTTTTTGTCATTGCGAGGGAGTAAAACGACCGAAGCAATCTCAATATTACCAAGATTGCCGCGCTCCCTACGGTCACTCCCGACTCTTTCTTTCTTCACGATATACGACATACGATATACGATATACTTATTATAGTCCTGCTTGCTCTTTTAGCATCTCCGCTTTATCGGTCTTTTCCCAGGTAAAATCTTCATCTTCTCTTCCAAAGTGACCATAGGAAGCAGTCTTTATAAAAATTGGCCTTCTAAGATCCAAATGCCTTATTATCGCTTCCGGTCGTAAATCAAAAGTTTCTTTTATTAATTCTAATATTTTCGATTGAGGAATTTTTTCTGTTCCAAAAGCATCTACCATAATAGATACGGGACGAGCCACTCCTATTGCATAAGCAATTTGTATTTCACATTTATCAACCAATCCGGCAGCTACAACATTTTTAGCGATATACCTTGCCATATAACTACCTGACCTGTCTACTTTAGTTGGGTCTTTTCCGGAGAAACATCCTCCGCCATGGCTTCCTACTCCTCCATAGGTATCAACAATTATTTTTCTGCCAGTAACCCCGGTATCTGCCTGAGGTCCGCCTATAGCAAATCTTCCGGTAGCATTAATAAAACATTTAGTTTTTTCGTCAAGATATTTCTGAGGTATAACATAATTAATAACTTTTTCTTTAATATCTTTTTTTATAGTTTCATAAGGAATATCAGGACGATGTTGGGCAGCAATTACTATCGCTTCCACTCTTTTTGGGTCTCCATTATCATATTCAACTGTAACCTGAGATTTCCCATCAGGTCTAAGATAAGGAATTAACTTCTTTTTTCTTGCTTCTGCCAGTCGATAAGTTAATTTGTGAGCCAATATTATAGGAAGGGGCATCAATTCGGGAGTTTCTCTGCAGGCATAACCGAACATCATTCCCTGATCACCTGCCCCGGTAGTTTCCATGTCATTTTTTTCTTTTTCCGTTTCTTTTACTTCCAGTGATTTACTCACTCCCTGATCTATATCCTTGGATTGTTCATCAATAGAGGTTAATACTGCGCAAGTATCGCCATCAAATCCATATTTAGCCCTGGTGTAACCTATATCTCGGATGGTTTGACGTACTATTTTAGGAATATCAATATAGCAAGAAGTAGTAATCTGCCCGGCGACCATAACCAATCCTGTGGCAACTAAAGTCTCTACTGCCACTCTTCCATAAGGGTCTTTTTTGTAGATTTCATCCAGTATAGCATCAGATATTTGGTCAGCCATTTTATCCGGATGTCCTTCGGTAACTGACTCGGAAGTAAATAAATATTTTTTCTTCAAATTTAACATCTCCTTTGTTTTCAACTATAAATATTTTTTATAGTTTTCATTATTAATCATTCTTTTGATTATCTCCTTTAAGTCACCTTCTCGTTTTTTGGGATAAATTAGTTTTATATCTCCATTTGATACTACAACTAAATCAGACAAACCAATAGTAACTATTAAACCTTCATCGTTTAAAATAACACACCTCTTGGTATCTATTCCCTCATGTACACCTTGAATTACATTGCCATCTTTATCTTGAGGAAAAATTCTCTCCATCGAAGTCCAGGAACCAATATCATCCCAAGTAAAATCTCCTTTTACCACCAATCTATTAGAAACTTTTTCCATAATAGCATAATCTATAGATATTTTTTCTAATCCATAAAATACTTCTTTTACGACTTCTTTTTTGTCTAATGTTCCTAAACTATTTTTTATTCTCATTAAGCCATTGTAAAGTTTTGGGATCTCTTTTTTTATAGCATTCAAAATATCTCTGCAAGTCCAAACAAATATACCACTATTCCAAAGATAATTCCCCTCACTTATAAATTTTTTTGCAGTTTCTAAATTTGGCTTTTCTGTAAAATTTTTCACCACACAAGCAGTAATGTTAACGGTCTTTTTTACTTCTTCACCTACACAAATATAACCATATCCGGTTTCTGGCCGCGATGGTTTAATGCCTATGGTGATTAAGTTACCTGTTTCACAAGCAAGTTTATAAGATTCTTTAATGGCGTTTAAAAATTTTTCTCCATCTTTTATAATGTGATCTATGGGAAGTGTAATCATAGTGGTGTCAGGATCTTTATATCTATGTTCAATAACTACTGCAGCCAAACCGATGCAGGCTGCAGTATCTCTACCAACTGGTTCAAGGATATAATTCAAATAATCTATTTCGGGAAGAGCATCTTTTATGCTATCAAAGAGATCTTCCGTGGTAGAGATAAACACATCTGATAAATCAATTAACGGTGACACGCGATTAATGGTCTCTCTAATCATGCTATTTCCGCCAGTGATAGATAACAATTGTTTAGGTGTATCAAAACGACTATGCGGCCAAAATCTTTGCCCCCGGCCACCAGCCATCAGTACTGCAACATTTTTCATAAAAATTATCCTCCCCATTTAAACAGTATATAGTAAAGAAAAGAATCAGAATTCAAGAACCAAAATAAAATCGTATCTCGTATTACGTAAATAAATTAGCAATGTATAATATATAGGAGGCAGACCTTGTGTCTACACATCATAAGACAGGCGTCTCGCCTGTCTATACAAATGTAGGAGTTCGATTTATCGAACCCGCCAAATGAAATTAGCCAGATAACTAGGGCCGGATAAATCCGACCCCTATATTAAAATTACTATTCTATACGAAAAGTTTTAAATTTTAAATTATGGTTTTGCGCTTTTCGCTTTAAATTTTCAATTTAACTTATTATATAATCATTTCTATAATTTATCAAAAAATAATTAATTTAGATTTATTTGCTAATTATCAAAGGATATAGTCTTTTATATAAAATAAAAGTTAAAATACCACTAATAATCCCTTTTAAAAGATTAAAGGGAATAATAGCTGGAATTAACATTTTAACTACGATATCTCTATTAACCCCTAAATAAAGAGGGGTAATTATCAAATTGGCTGGGACCATTATTAAAGTCATTGCTAATGTCCCCAAGATTAATCCTAAAATTGCTCCCTTCTTGTTATGATGCAAGAAATAGATTTGAGATGATACGAATACAAAAGTTCCCGTTGCTAAAAAATTCATCAAAGCGCCATAGGGACCGCCTTGCCCGGTAATAAGAGCAAAAAGCATAGCAGTAATTAGAGACATTAAAACACCAATTTTCGGGCCTAATTTAAAAGATCCAATCAATAGAAATACACTCCCCGGATCATATAATAAAAATGGCGCTTGGGGCAAAATGGGAAAATGAATAAAATACCCTGCCACTATCGATAAGGCAACTAATAATCCAATACTTGTAATTCTTTTACTTTTCATACAAATTCTCCTTTTATTTAAATTTTTTAACTTCATTTATAAATTATTCGTTAGTGAATAGTTTATCGTATAGGATAAATCAATAAATTAAAAACGCAAAGCGAAAAACCATAATTCAAAACTCAAAACTTTTTCTCTCAATACTAAATCTTAAGTTTTAGTTTTTACTTCTTCATCTTTTTATTTTTATTATATAGTATACGAAACAAGAGAGATAAAACTTAATGGATAAAACAATGTATTTAAATTTTAAATTTTGAGCTATGGCTTTACATTTTGCGCTTTTCGTTTTTCGTTATATACTATATTCTGATTAGGGTTTATGTAAAAAGGAAATTCCTATACAATTGATTTAAGTTTAAAAACATTTTCTATTAATAATAAATTATCCCCGAAAAAATTGTATTTTCTCGGGGATAATCCTTATTTAAAATAAATTACTTCTCCTCCCTTCCAGACTTTACTGTCGGCTCTGGCTTTTCACCAGATCTGACTGGTACTCACAATAGCAAATACCAGTCTCGTGGGCTTATTACCTCCTCTTGATACTCTCTATTATTAAGGAGAAGAGTAATTTTACCACCGGTCGGGAATTGGTTAATTCTTGGTTAACCTCACCCTGCCCCGAAAAAGTTTAATCTTTAATATTCTATTTTAAGAAATTATATCACTTTTTTAGACTCTTTACAATAGGCGAACTAACGACTAATTTAATCAGTAGCTTTGATCTCATTTTGAACTTCTTCTAAACTAAATCCTCTTAAATTAGCATAATAGCCTAATACCTTATTCAAATAATTATCAGGTAATTCTTGATTAGCAGTTAATCGTTCCTGTACATTATATGGTCCTTGATTATAGGCAATAATAGCAGTCTTAAGATCATTAAAGTTCCTGTTTAGCATAGATAAATAATATACTCCGATTTTAATGTTTCTAATAGGATCAAACAATGTTTTCTCTGCTCCGTCCCATTTAATACCAATGTTTCCTGCTAATTCCGAAGCTATAAATCTTCTTACCTGACACAATCCATAGGCATAAGAATCCGAAACGGCTTTGGGATCGTAATTGCTTTCTGTTTTTATTACTGCAGTTATTAATAAAGGATTAAAATTATATTTTATGGATTCTTCATAAATAGCTTTAGATATCTCATATATAGATTTACTGTCTAATGTAGAATTATTTTTAGAAATATCTTTTACTGCTTTTGTAATATAGAATTCCCTTTTAACTTCATTTGAAATCATTCCTGTTAATTCTTGTAATTGCATATAAATTTCTGTAAATTGATCTCTGCCTATTTTAACTTGACTATATTTTTTTACTTCGTTAGATAAATCTTCTACTCTACTGACTATCTTTTCATTTTGCAGGTTTATACTTTCAATATATTTATCTGTTTGTCTGCTTAAGTTTTCCATTTTATTAATTATTTCTTCATTTTTTAAGTTAACATTTTCAATATATTTTTCTGCTTGCATACCTAAGTTATTAACTTTTATCTGCAGATTAATAAATAAGATAATTATGATACACATAAAAATTATAAATATTGATCCGAGATTTTTGTTAATATTTTCTCTAAGCGAATTTGACATATTAACTTTTTCTCCTTTAATTTTTGCAGTAGACATAAATATCCCTCCTTGGGTATTTTTTGGGGTGGTAACTTAATTTATTGTATTTTGCTACCTTCAGTTATATCTTTATCAATAGTTAATAAAACTACATTATCTTTATTAACCGCAGCTAAAAGCATCCCTTGAGATTCTATTCCTCTAATCTTTGCGGGTTGTAAATTAGTTACAATTATTATTTTCTTTCCCAACATTTCTTCAGCAGAATAATGCTTTTTTACTCCAGCTACAATAGTTCTTTTTTCCTCTCCCAGAGCAACTTCCAATTTGAGTAATTTATCTGTTCCGCTCACTTCTTCAGCAGAAATAACTTTTCCTACTCTTAAATCAATTTTTTTAAATTCATCGTAAGACATAATATTAGCTTTATCTTCTTTTATCTCTTTCTGCCCTTTCTTTTTAGTATCAATCCTGGGAAATATTATTTTCCCCGGCTTAACTAAAATTCCTGGCTTTAACTTTCCCCATGAAGCATTTTCATCTAATCTTATTTTTTCTAAATCACTTTCCAATCCTAACTGTTCCCAAATTTCTTTTGCTTTTACCGGCATAAAGGGATAAATTAAAATGGTGGATAGGCGAATAGATTCAGCCAAATTATATAGAATAGTAGATAATCTTTCTTTTTGTGAACTATCGCGCCCTAATATCCAGGGCTCTGTTTGATCAATATATTTATTAGTTCTTCTTATAAATTGCCAGATAGTTTCCAAAGCAGTGTTAAGCGATAAATTATTCATTTGAGTATAATATTTTTTTATAGTCTTTAAAGCAAAATTCCTTAGCTCCACATCGTATTTTTCTTTATCTATCCCTGATTGGGGAATTTCTTTATTGAAATACTGAGTAATCATAGCTATAGTTCTACTTACTAAATTCCCCAAATCGTTAGCCAGGTCATAATTTATTCTTTTAATCAATAAATCTTTAGAAAAATTACCATCTTGCCCAAAGGAAACCTCTCTCATTAAAAAATATCTAAAGGCATCAGCACCAAATTCTTCTGCCATTTCATAGGGGTCTACTACATTACCTTTAGATTTTGACATTTTTTCTCCTTCTATAGTCCACCAACCGTGAGCAAAGACCATCCGG
>Ga0307432_1002364_pt1 | contig 10395 bp, 22 predicted proteins | sample SalMarWE160150MG_FD_202158 | JGI IMG/M metagenome (GOLD analysis project Ga0307432, IMG submission 202158) | Salt marsh sediment microbial communities from the Plum Island Ecosystem LTER, Massachusetts, United States - WE1603-150 | ecosystem: Environmental > Aquatic > Marine > Intertidal zone >...
TTTTTACCTTGGCTCTTTTACCTGCTTTTTCAATTTCTTTCATAATAATAGATATTTGTTGTTGTTTTTATATTTTGTGAGGTTTCTCTATTATTATATATTGATTGTATCGGTTTCATATATCGGACTATATATACGAAAAACACGCTAACCACGTAGGGTTTAAATGCCCGGAAACAGCATATCTATACAAAAAGACCCGTAAGTGTTGTTTTCACGGGTCTTATAGTATGATTTTGTTTTTATGTTTATCCAGTATAGAATTTTACTTTTCCAGAAATATTACACACTTCTCGAATTTGTTCCTCAGTAAATATTACATTTTTACCATAATGAACAGTAAGATCACCAATAACAGTTTTTGGAAACCCATCCAATTTTTTGAGTTTTGCATTTATTTTTATACTCATGTTACCATTCACAACTTCCGGTGCTCCAACCAAAGATTTTATATCATTAGACCACACCTGATAATTACCATTCATAGTTTGTGGTGAATGTTCCAAGGTTTTTACATTTTTAACATCGATTTCATAATTACCATTCATAGTTTGTGGTGAATCCCACTCTCTTATTCAAATTTTTCCGGCTTTTGCTGGTACACCCTTAAGATTATTATTTAATTTATTATACATAGCCTGAAATTCCTTACCAACATAATCTGGTGCACCTTTATAAGAAGTTATATCAGAATTAGATACTCGAAAATGACCAGTAACATGTTTTGGTGATCCTTCAAGAGATGACAGCGATGAATGTCGTTCGGAAACACCACCACATTCAAAATTACCATTTACTTTTTCGGGAATATGTTCCAATTTGGTTATTTTTGAACAGGCTACCATATCAATACTACCACCAATATGTTTCGGCATACCCTCAAGCGATACAATTTCACTATTAAAGCTAAAAATAAAATCACCACCAATGTTTTCTGGTGCTCCAATCAGATTTTTTATCATTAGACCGGAACATTTGAAATCTCCAGTAACACTGGTTGGTGCATCTTCAAGAGAATTTATGTTGTTATGGGAACAATCAAAATCACCAATAACCGCACCAAATTTTACTGGCATTTTTTCCATTTGGTAAACGGTTATATTGCCAGTAACATCATATCTACCGTCCTTATTTTTTGTAAAACTTGTTGCACCTAATGATTTTAATACAGCACCAGTATCATTCATATCAATAGGTTCAGTTTCGCCACCTATTTTTCCACCTATGGTAGATTGTGCAACTGATTGTGCAGTTATTTTTGCTTCATTACCTATTTTATATAATTGGGAATCAGAACCTATATTGCCCCTTGGCCACACCCTATCGATTTCTTTTAATCCTTTTTCATCTATTATCCAAGCACCAACAGCCCCCTCAAGCTCCCAATCCCATACACCCAAATCCTCGGCCTTCATCCCAATCACTAGTCCATTCTTCGGCAATTTCTTGTGCAGTAGCATAAAGTGATGATTCATACTTCATTTTATCACACATATCACTAAAACCTTTTACGGTTTTTGCACGTTCCACTAAACGAGCAGGGTCGAATAGCAATTTTGTACTTGGTGTATCAATCAATCAATCCACAATTAGGAAATTGTTTGTGAAATTCAGCAAATACAACATCAAAATATTTGTGATTTCTTATATGATTCTGAGATATTGCTCTCTCTGTTTCAGTCCAAGGTAAATCCATAAACCAATCTACCATATAATCCCCGATATCATTATAACACGTAGGATAGCCATTGATAAGCATATAAACAAGCTTACATAATGCTGTTTCTCCCATTGATTCATAGGATGAATCGTTTGGTATTGTGTCAAGATAATCACCATTTTCATTATTCTCTACTTTACTGGAGCAGTTGAATTCTAATTCTTGGCCGTTTAATACTAATTTCGTTGTCATGTCTTTTGTTTTTAATTGTTCCTACCTAAAATATTGCAAAGATCGTGCCAAAACTTTTTTCCAGAAAGGTCTCGTTAAATATCTTGGAATGCTTATCACAAGCGATCTTTGGAAGTATTATGGGATAAGGTATCATGACAGGGTGTCAGTATGAACATGACACGAAATACTGACAATGAAGACATGACAGGATGTCAATATATCGAAAAGCATACATGAGACAAAGCTCTTTATTTCTTTAAAACAACATTCAGTGATTCCCGGAGTATATTCTCCATTTCTGTTTTAAAATATATGCCCATTTTAACCATGGTTTCGTGAAATACATAAACTTTGTTATCCCAATAAATAAATAAAACAGAAATACTTTAAACTTATAATAAAATGGCTATAACACTGACATTAATAGATGCTGACAATGACATCATTGCGGATGGTCCAGCTACTTTGAACGCTAACTTCCAGTCTATTGAACAGCATATCAACGATATAGAGGACATCGTACAAACCGATTCATCCACTATTAAGTTAACGAACAAAGCCACTATCCCCAACAATTCTATTGAAAGTGATGCCATTACACTGGTTATTGCTACCGGGGATGCTTTAATTGTTAGTCCTGATGGTGGTGGAGCAGTTGCTTCTATAACTGCAGAAGGTGAAATCACTGGTCGCAATATAATCGTTACTGGTGTTGGAGCAGAAGGTAGTTCATTTGGTGATGCCACATTTACCGGAGCAGTTGCTGCAGAAGGTGAAGTATCCATTGATGGACTATTGAAATTGAACAATCCAAATTCCCGTGTGGCCAGAAAATATCGCTCATTTGCAATATCTGATGCGAACATTGGTCTTGCTGCAACGAACCCGATTGATATATCAGTTGATGATACACTTTATCTTAATTATGATAATGGTGGTGGAGCACTTGGTGGTGATGCCGATGTTAATCTGGACACATCTCTCCTTGAGGATGGTCAAGTTATAAAATTGATCTGTTTACGAGTAAATGTAGGTGGTGCACAAAGACTGAATAATGGTGGTGTTGGTACAGAGGTTTTTGCCTATATCGATGCAAATGGTGTTGGATTCCAGACCATTTCCTCAGCAGTTAAACCAGCATTCGAACCAGCTGCCAGTCCTGATAACCAGTCTTGGTTGATTGCACAATGGACTGATATTGGTGGTGGAAATTACCGATTGGTTGTATTGGAAAGCAAAAATGTTTCAGGTGTAGTGTAAAATTTTCCATAATTCCCATAATACCGCTAATAGGCCAAGAACCCTAACTCTTGGCCTATTCCATATCTGGAAACCGATATCATGACGAAACAATAAATAAGATGAAGGAACGTAAAAACAACTTTGATGTAGGGTTTGGTTGGATTTAGGTAAAATGCTCAGATCGAAAGGTCTGGGCATTTTCATTTTAGAATATCGGGTTCAATAGATCATGTAATTCATCCTCCCAATATTCCGTCCTGATATTAATGATGGGTATATTCATTGACTTTGCTATCCTAACAACTTGACCAGTTCCACCTTTAACATTTCCTAGATTATCTTGATCGGCACAACACATAACAAAATCAACTTTGGGATAATCCTTATATCCATGTATCTGATAATAATTCCTAGCCATTAACTTCCTAGCACCTGCTGTCAATTGTTTTGGATTGGGATGAAATTCATATACACTTTCCAATCCTTCCGGTTCACCTCCAACTATGAAATGATCGAGATGGTATTTAGGGGTTGGCTCGAATACACCGAAATTAAACCTAGCCCATGGTAGAAATACAACACATTGGCCATTTGAACCAAGTTGAAAGGCAACATCAGCACCATTGGCATTACCACTATAAACGATATAATCAAGTCCACAGAGATTATCTGCTATGGCTATTATTTTTGTGCGTTCCTCAAGGGATATATCCCTAGAACCTATTCCAGCATATGTTTTCATAATGATTCCCCCCATTTTTCCATTACAAGTGCAACAACCATCATTCCAGCAACTAATATAGCCATGAATATAATTAGCCGTATTATGTCTTTCAGTTTTATGGGGTCGGTATTTTTATTTTTAACCATTACCATATCATCTGTGTTTAATTTTGCTGTAATAATGAATAATCCATCGATTTACTACTATCTGGTGTCACACCATCAGATTTGGTAGGTATAACAGCTATCAATTCACCATCAACCTCACAATACCCAAGTTCATTTTCTTGGCAATATCTTTCTGCATCCTCCTTTGTGATTCCGGGTACATATTGACCGCCCCATGTTTTTAATTGACCATCCTTTGGGTCAATCGCCCTTATTGTTGTTACCCACATTCTCATATCTTATTCTTATATGTTTTTATTTTTTCCGGAAAGAGGATATTTTAATACTACCTTTTTCTTACTTGTTTCAGAGATATCACCAAGACCAAGTGCTTCATGTATTTTGATAAACAATTCTGCTCCGTGCTTTTCCCTTGCATTTATACCTTCATTAAACCATTTTTCATCCTGTTCATTTTCTGGAAATGTCAAGTTATTTCTCATAATAACCTCCCGGAGCAATAGTTTGATGGAATCTTCAATAACAAGATGATATTTTTCAATAAGAGATTCCATTTCATCAATTGATAATGTGAAATAATCAATCACATTAATATCATTTATAAATCTCAAATTGGTAACACCTTCATAAAATATTCTATCCATGTTTGGGGTAATCCATATAACCCTAATGGTATCATTACCAGACCTATTTCTAAACACTAATCGATAACCCTCACCAAATATTTCATTTATTTCATTTGGTAGACTATCAATTATTTTGTTATCTTTAATAAATTTCAATGCGTTCTTGGCACATTCATCATATGACATACCCATTTTTCCGGGATTAGCATATTCAGCAAGCCTATGATAAATTTCATCGAATTGATATCTATTAAGGTAATATGTTCTAGCCATGATATTATTCTTTATAATCAGGTAAAGGACATGTTTTAAGTATACCCTTATATGCTGGTGATGTTGACATGGCGAACCTTGCTTTTGGAGACAAATTTTTTATTTCTTTACATCCACCTATCATAGGACACATCATACAATCATCCACCAATATCATTTTCAAGGGAGGTATTTTCTCTTCATTAGTCCACAAATACCCTTCGTTTTTGTTGTATTTATAAAGTATTTGATGCTTTTTTGGGTCTGGGCATCCATGTTGATATTGTTGCACAACACCAGTTTCGAAAGACCTCCCACCTGATTCACTAGTTATCTTATATACCACACGTGTTCTATCTTCCCTATCAATGAAAAAATTACGACTAGTTACTTCAATTATTATACCTTCAATCAAATTGTTTTTTGCTGTCATATTGTCAACATATTTTTATGAAATAATTCCAATCTTTTGGATAAAACAATTTCACCAACAAAATTATGGTGAAAATTATAAACGCTGCTTCTATGCATAGCAAAAAACAAAAACCCATTATATAAAACGCCTCAATTAAATCATGTTTGTGGGATAAGACCATTAAATCACTGAACTTGACCATACCATATATCTCGACCACGACTATAAACATAACCACAGAAAAAAATAATATAGACTTTAATATTTTTCTCATGTCATTTCCTTTTTCCGCATTTTCCACAATGATAACCTCTATGGGTACGTACTCTATCTCTTAAGAGGCAATAGCATGGTTCATGTTTATTTTTTGATTTCATATAGTCAGTATATATGTTAATACTGAAATCGACACATGTGATATGCTTCCACCTATAAAGGTAGCTAATATGTCGTTAAGGCTAAAACCAGTAGTGTTCCTATTAGTCCATTCTCTCCAGATAGCTGCCAATAAAACCATAACATAACATATCAACTTCATGTACCCATTCGGAATTGTTACACCCGGCCATAAGATCATAAGAAGCAACAGAATATTGGACACATAAAATATAGCGTATCCAACAATCACATGAAGCAATTTATCCCGTTTTATCATTTCGCTCCCCAGAAGTATGTTATCACCACAATAATTAAGAGATATATGTCAAGAAAACGCATAAATCCACTCCATGTTCCGGGATTTAAAGACCATGACACAGCACTTGATAATAGGTATATCACAAGCACCACTAACAAATATTTAAAGAATCTTTTCATGTTATGTAATTTAAAAAATTGTTTTGATTTAAAATATTTCATTACCATATCGGATTTAATACACAATGTAATTCGTCTTCCCAATGTTTCGTTCTTATATTTACTATTGATATACCCTCATGTTTAGCTATTCTAACAGCTTGACCAGTTCCACCAAGTACATTTCCAAGATTATCCTGATCGGCACAACACACAACTAATTCGACTTTTGGGAATCTGTTTTCTATGCCATATACTTGATAATAATTTCTAGCCATCAATTTGACAACACCTTGGGATAATGTGTCTGGGTTTGGATGAAATTCATCCACCGATTCAACCCCCTCTAAACAATCACCTACGGTAAGATATTCCAAACAATTATCATTTATTATGGGTCTAAAAACATTGAAATTGAAATTATCCCATGGTAAATACAAAACACATTTACCCTTAGAATTTAACTGGAATGCATTATCTGCACCAGAAGCATTTCCACTATAACAAATATAATCGAAATTTGCTAATTTTTCAGCAACCTCAGCAATCTTTATGCGTTCTTCGATAGTTATATCCCTAGAACCTATTCCTGCGTATGCTTTCATGTTACATTTTCCAATTTCTCGGTTAATATTTTTCCCACACGCTCTACAAAATCTTTTTTGGATTCACCCTTGTTCAGGTCTATATCTTCCATATCAGATTCTTTAGCTGTGTCTATAAGTATTCGTACGATTACTATGTCATTTCCCATCTTCTAATGGTTTAATCCATCCTATTTTTTCATATTCTTCCCGATTCCATTCTACACAATACCCATGAAAACGGAGATATCGAATTATATCAATTGATTGAGGTAATGCATGTCGATATATACAAAATTTGAAATCACCAATCATATTCCGGAATGATTGTTTTAAAATTCCATCTAAATATTTTTCGTGTTTTGGCTCAATATCTTTGATTGATTTTAATATGAGTCGTGTTTTGGTGGTATTATCCTTTATCGGTATGCTTTCAATAGCAACCAATTGCAACGTTGATAACGGTAATATTTGTATCGTTCCATCCGGGTCAGTTATCTCTACATCTGCACCAAGATATGATGCAAAAAACTTCACTTTGTTTTCATATGATGCTACCATATGTTATCTCGTTAATATTCCAAAAACCTTATTTATATCAATAAATAGCAGGACATATAACAGGAATATAACTATAGCAATCAATAATCCTGTATATAAATATCCCTTTATTTTATCCCGTAATAATTTTCCTTTGGTTACCATTGGCTGCTTCCAATTCTTTTTTTAACAATTCGTTCTGTAGCCGTATATTTTCTGCTTCCAATTCCTCCCGGCTTTTCCTGTCGTTATAATCTCTTACAGCCACAGCAAGCCCAACACATGTACCTATAAAAGATATTTGTGCATCCAATCTTTTTTCTCTTCTGGATTTTAATATATTCGGTTTCTTCCAAACCATCAGTCATTAGTTTTTAAGGCTGTAATAACGCTCTGCACTTCAATTACTTCATTTATTACACTACCCAAGTCTTGTATTGTTTGCTCTGGTTTAGATTGATCTACAGCCATTCTTATTTCTCCCAAAGCTATTTTGATTTTTTGGAGTTTAGATTCTGCTTGTCCTGCTGCTATTTTTTCTAATGCGTTCATACTTTAGGCTTTCCTAAATTAATATGAACGCACACAATCAGTTTCGCTTAATGACGATTTGTAAGATTCTGGTTACAGATGTGTATTATCTGTAATGCTCTATTGATTATTTTGTATATTTTCTCTTCAACTTTTTGGTTTGGTTTCGGTGCACATTCAAATGTATGTTTAATACCCTCCACTATTGCCTTTACTCTGGTTACAATTTCGGCACTACATTGTTTGTATATTTTATCATCAAACAAGGCATTCATATTAGCTGTAAATTCATCGTAAGCCAACTTAGAAAGTTCGTTTCTGGTGAGCCTTTTCTTAGGATGATGTGATCTGATGTGTTGTGCGTATGCAGATATTCTATTTCTTATCCTCTTATTGTTAAGGTCGAAATATCGGAATTCTTCTAATATACCAACAATTATAGCCTCTTCCTTTGTTTCAAATGAGAGTTTTAACTGAATGTCTTTTAATAAACCATTTCCAGAATGTTTACTAAGACCTGCTTCCATACCTGCTTCCATCATATCAGCAGCGAAATTAATTGACCTAGCCCTTTGTCTTAAAGATTCTATACCATTATTTACTTCTTTAATTTCGTTGTGATTAGCGATAAAATATCCATCACTTGTACCTATCAAATTAGGCACTTGTTGGGAAGCTCTAAGGGTGTGTGTCATTTTACCAATTAGAACATTGTCTATTGTGCCAACACCAAGATTGTGCAAAGCATCATGTTCCCGTAAATGCTTTGCGATATAATATGCTTTTTTAGCATTTTTTTTACCATAAGCATAATTGAGAAGATAAGTAACATAAGGTACTATTAATTTCTTCTCTTTTTCTGTTAATGGCTCTGTGTATTCTGCAAAATTAAGTAACATTATATTTTTCTAGTTTTCTAATTATTTTTATACTTTCAACACCCGATTTTATGGTATCTTCACATGATTTTCCAAGAGCAAATTCAATATGTTCCACTGGTTCACCATCGTCCACTTCACCATAATCAAAATATACAGCAAATGTACCACCAGTCTCTTCCATGGAGACTTTGATTCCAGTATTGTTTATATAATCGGCATCATCTTTGTAGACATTGGTTATGTCTGTTGGAACTTTCCGACCATTTGGTTTTTCATAAATTGTTACGTTTAATGTTCCTTTTGTTTTTATGTCCGGTTCTACAAGTTTGCTGTTTAAATTTTTGGAAAACCCATTTGGTATTGTTCCGATGTTATCATACATCCTATCAATTATAAAATCAGGTATTGATACGGTATCATCTTTGTTGATATACAACGTAACATATTTTCCATTATACCTAGCCTTTCTTATGAGACAAACCACTTGTTCGCAATCAGCACTGGTATAATGAGTTCCATACCTGTTTAAAAAATCATAAATGTCATATATAGTAATTATCGACTTTAATTTACCATGTGGTACAACAAATTTATTGAGAAGTATTTGTTTACCACTCAGTTTGTTGTATTTTCTTGATCTTATTTTTTGGTTTACCATAATTACACGTTTTTTGGAAATTCGCAATACCAATCCATCCATTGAGGGTCTACTTGGACAGACACATTTTGCTTGTGAATTGTTTCGGGGTCTTTGCCGTGTTTTTTACACAACACTTTTTCATGTTCAATAGCCATGGGTAATTTATCTGCAGCCATGACAGCTACACCTATTTCACCATTCTCAATATATGAGATGAGATGAACCAATGTGCCCTCACATGAAATCCCATATGGAGCACCAGCCTTCATTTTGTAAATTCCGGGAGGATATTTTGCAGCCAAATCTTGCACAGATTGTGGTCTTGTCTTTAACCACTTATCAAATGATTCTTTTTGTTCCTTGTTCATAATTACAATCTTGTTACTAACAAATAAAACATAACAGACTTGTTACTTAAAAATCACAAAAATCATGCCAAGAATAATTTCCTGACAACATGTCATGGTATATGATTATATTATGTTTTGATAACAAGGGTTTCACTGTCTTGGTTCGACCAAACCAGCATAAGAATCTTTGTCGGAATGTAGCATAGCCACAAATTGTATGTTTTCCAAGATGATATTGCCATCTTCATCTGGACTACCGATAGATATTGGTCTAAAGACATAATCATTTATATCTATATCCAGTATATCAAAAGCCGGAAGCATTCTTATATCAGCTACAAATTTATTATCGGTTATTTCGAAATCAGTAGCATCAAATATAACTTTATTAAGAGGTAAATCACCATCATTTTCTGTGATATGGTCTAAAATAGCACCCAACATTGGTGTCCTTGAGTTTAAATCATCTAGATGTTTCTCAACGTCTGCTTTTCGATATATTCTACCATTTGCGTTTTTAGCATCAAGAACGAGCAATATTTCTTTTTTTAATATCATGTTTATGATTTAAAATATAGTAACACGATTAGAATTATTGTAATTATACACTCTCTCAATATTGTAGATATATATTCTTTCTTACTACCTTGTTTAGCCATCTCATTTGTTGCTGACTTTATTTTTCTACGCAGCACACCCCAATCGCACAAACCTTTGTTCATGATTTCATGTACTGCAGATATTAAGTTCCTATCGGTTCTGAATGCATATATTTCAAACAAGCTTGTGGTTA
>Ga0307432_1002367_pt1 | contig 10376 bp, 7 predicted proteins | sample SalMarWE160150MG_FD_202158 | JGI IMG/M metagenome (GOLD analysis project Ga0307432, IMG submission 202158) | Salt marsh sediment microbial communities from the Plum Island Ecosystem LTER, Massachusetts, United States - WE1603-150 | ecosystem: Environmental > Aquatic > Marine > Intertidal zone >...
TTCGTCCGCGATGATCTTGATCGAGATTTCCTTGCCGCAAAAATTCGCTTTGAGCGTCTGCCCGACGTATTGTTTGTACCGATCATCGTCCGGGTGCACCGCGACGGCCGTGTCCCCGAACTTCGTCTCCGTCCTTGTCGTTGAAATGGCGAACGGGAAGTTCTCATCGTATTTGAAGGTGACGAGGCGCGCTTTGACCTCCTTGTGTTCGACCTCGTCATCGGACAGCGTGGTCTGGAACTGCGGGTCCCAGTTCACGATGCGATACCCGCGCTCGATGATCTTGTCATCAACCATCATCTTGAAGACCGCGTTCACCGCGCGGTTCCGGTCTTCATCCAAGGTGTACCGCTCCCGCGACCAGTCGCAGCTCGATCCCATCTTGCGGACCTGCTCGTTGATGCGTTCGCGCGACTCCGCGGCGAATTGCACCACGCGCTCCAAAAACTTCTCGCGTCCGAGTTCCTTGCGGGGATCATTCATCCCCTCTTTGATGAGCAGTTGTTCGACTTTCACCTGCGTGGCAATGGCCGCATGGTCCGTGCCCGGCACCCAGAGCGCTTTCTTCCCGCGCATGCGATGGAAGCGAATGAGCAAGTCCTCAATCGCGAGCATGGCCGCATGCCCCATGTGCAATGTCCCCGTCCGGTTCGGCGGCGGCATCACGATGCAGTACGGCTCCTTCCGCTCCCCGGGGAACTTGTCCGGATCGAACGCACCGGAAGCCTCCCAATCCTTGTAGATTTGGTCCTCAACCGCGGAGGCGTCGTACGCTTTTGGCAATTCGTCGGATTTCATATCAGTGCCCTGATGGTACGCGTATGGACGTTCTGCGACAAGGGTTCGCTCCGAGATTGACGGACTTGACATTATTAGAAAAATATGGTATTAATCCGGCACAAACAGGAGGAACAATGACGCAAAAAAACGAACCTTCCGACCTCGACACGACGAACTCCACTCCGCAAAGCAATGCGGAACAGCCGGACGACGACAACTGGCCAGGCGACGACGAATACGCGAAACAAATTCGTCGTATCGAAGAAGTCTGCCCGGATTTGCCGCAGCTCCCCCAATACTACCTCGACGACTAGATCGCCTCCATCCGCAGGCCCTCGCGGATAAGCCAGTCTCAACGAAGAGACTGGCTTTACATTATTGGATAGAAGCGCAGATGTCATCATAACTGTCTTCCGGTATGCTTGACACCCTTTCCATATCGTCCTAAAGTACTTCGCTGGCCAATTTATACAATAGAAATAGCCGGTTTCTGCAGTCTGAGGGGAATTGCAGTTCTAAGGATTATCATGGCGCTAAATGCCTCCCAACAGGCGCAGGAACTCATTTCCCGCGCGGAACACATCCTCGTGGTGTCGAGAGAGCACCCTTCCATAGACACGATCGCTTCGGCCGTGGCTGTTGGCTTGTATTTAAAAGCCTTCGGCAAAAGCGTGGACATCGTGGTTCCGGATTACGATAAAACGAAAGCGCCGGAGTTCCTGCACGGTACGGACCGCATCATGCCCAAGGTGGGCGCCATGCGCACGCTCCAGGTTACGCTGGACGTTTCAAAAACGCCGCTCGATGAATTTTCGTATGACGTGCGCGATGGGAAACTCGAAATCACCATTGTGCCGAAAGAACGCGAGTGGGCGCCGAACGACATCTCGTTTAAACACGGGAACCAGCGCTACGACCTCGTGATCGCGCTGGACGCTCCGGATATCAAATCCCTGGGAGCGATCTCGCGAGAGCACGCGGATTTTTTGTACCGCACAACGATCATTAACATTGACTCGAATGCGACGAACGAACACTGGGGCCAGGTGAACCTGGTGGACCTGAACGCCGTTTCCACCACGGAAGTGCTCTATGACGTCTTCAGTGAATGGAACCGGCACCTGATCGATGAGCGCATGGCGACGGCGCTCCTCGCGGGCATGATCGCAAAAACGCGCAGCTTCCGTACAACGGACGTCACGCCGCGCACGCTCTCGACCTCCGGCCAGCTCGTATCCATGGGCGCCAAGCGCGCGGAGATCGTGAACGGCCTGTGGCGCACACGCTCCATTTCAACACTCAAGCTCTGGGGCCGCGCCCTGAGCCGGCTCCACCATGAATCGGAGCAGAATCTCGTATGGACCATGCTCTCACACAAGGACTTTCTGGAATCCGGCGCGAGCGCCGAATCGCTCCCGGACGTGATTGATGAACTGATCTCGTACGCGCCGGAAGCGCAAATTACGGCGCTCTTCTGTGAGAGCGAGAAAGAACCCGGATCCGTAAACGTGATGATCGCCACGGCGCCTCCGCACAACGCGAGCGAGCTCGGACGACCATTGGGAGCGATCGGCAACAGGGATCGCGCCACGATTACGATAAAAAATACGACCCTCGTGGAAGCGGCAAATAGCACGATCGATCTTCTCAAAAAGACGATCAAGCCGCAGGGATAATTTCGCATTTCACATTTCGAATTTACGCACGCTTGCATCAGAAACAAAGATTCGGAGTCAATGCACAACACGAAATGCGCAATGCGCAATTTTTTGTTACCATCACATTGTCACCCAAGCCATCAGAAGAAAGGAGGTACGCCATGGCTGACAAAATTGTTCCTTCAACCCTCACGGATCTCGAATGGATCCGGAGTCTCGGCGCACGCCTGTGGCTCCCCGGGAGCCATCGGCAACGCGGAAGGCGAAACGGCTTCCGTGATCCCAAGCTTCGCATCACGCGTGCGGAACTTGAACGCGTCAGGAGCATCGTACGGGAACACCATCTCCCCTGCGAAATCCTGCGTACCGTATTCGGAAGCGAGCTCGCGGTGTACGCGATGGAGCGCGGCGGAAAGCGAGAGGTCTTGCGCCTCACGCACCACCACATCCCGAGCCATTCGTACAATCCGAACCACCGGCGGAAAATTGCGGCACGCGTGTTCGCGGGCTTTGCGGAAGAGCCGGAAGCGCAAAATCCCAAACCCCAACCCCCCAATTGACGGACTTTTATGCTAACACGACGTTAAGGCGCAGCCTCTCGGAGAAGCTGCGCCTGTTTTATTTTTGAAAAGCAGTCTGTTCAAAATCGTCCTGCCACGAAATGAATCGAAACGATTCATGAGACCAATGATGTTCGTTTAGCTTTCGGCATTTGGCTTTTAGCGTTTGGCATCTGGCCGCTCGATATAAAAAGAATACTCTCGTTCCTGTATCGAGCCAAATGCTAAATGCCTTATGAAAAACAAAAGGCGGTATCCGGCCGGTCGGGCATCCTCGCCAGGTGACACCGACTCCGGATATCGCCTTCTATTTCCCATGCAAATGCATGAGGGAAGGTGCGTACGAGTATAACATAACTTCATGCAAAAAGACCACTATTATGCAAGACTTCGTTCATTCAAAAGCCGTTTTAGCCCTATTAAACGAGGGCGAAAACGGCTCTTCGTTCCTTCATTTTTATCCCCAAGACCCGCGTGCGAAGCCTTCGTCAGTTCGTCTGATTTACAACCGTCTCAACTCGTTCTTCCAACTGGTCAATGCGGCTGTTCACCGCTCGAATCTCACGGATGATATCACCGCGCAGTTGCTGTGAACGCGTCTGATCCTTCTGTTCCGTCTCAGCCTGAACAGCCGTAAACGCGATGGCCGCCGTGAGCACAATGGCGAGGCCCGCGATGATGGAAGCCGCCCATATGTGTCCGGCTCCCTCAGCTGCAACAGCGGCGTGATGGTGGCTCGGATGGGACGTCGGGCCACAGTACCGAACGCTGTGAGGCGCAGCGCTTCCGGACGGCTTCGGACTGTTTCCCGCTTTTTTCTTTGATGGGCGTTTGGACGGCGCTTTCTTTGTCTTTGTTTGAGCCATATATTTAATGAAAATAAATAATATAAAATGATTGGAATAGTATACCACAACCTCTTCGTGTATTGAATGAGGGAGTTAGGGATTAGGGAGTCAGGGGTTGGGGAAAACCCGCCTTCGCCACTCCCCAACCTCTAGCTCCCTAACCACCCAACCGTTATCATTGACGAATGAGCTGATCAGAGCTAACATCACGGAACCTTTATGGACGCATAGCTCAGCCGCCCCTCGGCTGAGACTGGTGGAAAATGCAATATACAGGCCATTGTATCTTAATAAAATTCATGGAATGTTCCGGTGATTGCCGCTCGGGGTGACATGGCTCGCGGCTATCGGATATCCGCATCAAACATGGACGCATAGCTCAGCCGCCCCTCGGCTAGGTAAGAAAAGCATTGGATGTACAATATCGTCGCACGTTTTCAAAAATTGAAGGATTGAGGTGATTGCCGCTCGGGGTGACATGGCTCGCGGCTATCGGATATCCGCATCAAACATGGACGCATAGCTCAGTTGGTTAGAGTGTCACATTGACATTGTGAAGGTCCCTGGTTCGAATCCAGGTGCGTCCACCACATAACTGATATCCGAAAAGGATAGAGGTTAGAATCATTCCGGTTCTGCGCCGCAGGCGCACCCGCCTTCGGCGGGGAATCCAGGTGCGACACGTCGTTCGTGAACGACGAGTTGCGTCCACCATAGCGTTAAACGCGATACATCGCGTTAAACGCGACACAGCCCTGCGTCCCTCGTCAAAATGAGGGACTTCGGGTGGCACAGCCACTCCCATCGTGACTGTTCCGCCCGAAGGACACCGCAGAGACCAAAGATCCCCGCACGTATGCCGAAACACAATCCGCTCATCTTTTTCAAACGGTTCCTCGCATCCCCGATCGCTGTGGGCGCGGTTCTGCCTACGAGCTTGCAGACAGCGCGCATCATGGCTTCCCCGGTTGATCCGAAGGGAACGGTTCTTGAAATGGGCGCGGGAACCGGATCCATCACCCAGGGAATCCTCGAACGCATCGATGATCCTTCGCGGCTCACATCCGTGGAAATCGACCCGGAGCTTGCAACGGAGTTCAAAAAGAATTTTCCCGATGTGAAACTTGTGGTCGGAGATGCGGAGGAAGCGCTCACGCGAGGACGGGAGTTCGACGCCATCATCTCCGGCGTCCCGTTTACGGTTATGAATCCGGAAAAGCGGGAACGCATGTTCGCACTCATCAAAGAGAAACTGAGTCGGAACGGCGTCTTTGTAGCCATCCAGTATTCCCTATCGTCAAAAAAGGAACTCGAACGAAACTTCCGTTCCGTGAAGATCAAGTTCTCTCCGCTCAATGCTCCCCCGGCCTTCCTGTACATATGCAGGGAACCGATCCTTGATGTGAGGGCTGAAGAGCAAGCAAAGGAAGCTGTTGCGGCATAATAGCAGCTCGTAGCTCGTATTCTCTCCAACGACCTACGAGCGATACGAGATACAAAAATCCCGCGTTAGCGGGATTTTTGTTTGGACCGTCAAAGAGTGATCGTAGAATTGTGCTTCCAACTTGTTTTTTGTATGCCACTCGGCAAGGCCGAGTTCGACCTTAGGAATTTCTCCCTAGAAAGGAGGTGATCCATCCACAGCTTCCGCTACGGATGCCTTGTTACGACTTCGTCCCTATCATCGGCTCTACCTTCGTTCCCTCATCGGGACCTTCGGGTATTTCCGACTCTCTTGACGTGACGGGCGGTGAGTACAAGACCCGAGAACGTATTCAATGCACCGTGGCTGATGTGCATTTACTAGCGAATCCGACTTCATGAGGGCGAATTTCAGCCCTCAATCCGAACTGGGGCCACGTTTGATGGGATTAGCTCCACCTTGCGGTTTGGCAACCCTTTGTCATGGCCATTGTAGCACGTGTGTCGCCCTGGACGTAAGAGCCATGCTGATTTGACGTCATCCCCACCTTCCTCCCCGTTATCCGGGGCAGTCTCCCGTGAATTGCAACACGGAATAGGGGTTGCGCTCGTTATCCGACTTAACGGTACATCTCACGACACGAGCTGACGGCAACCATGCAGCACCTAGGCAGCACCCTCGAAGGCGGCCAACTTTTCAGTCGGCTTGCAGCTGCCTTTCAAGCCCAGGTAAGGTTCCTCGCTTATCATCGAATTAAACCACATGCTCCTCCGCTTGTGCGGGTCCCCGTCTATTCCTTTGAGTTTTAGCCTTGCGGCCGTACTCCCCAGGCGGAATGCTTAACGCGTTAGCTTGTTTAACCGACACTGGGAGGGTCGATACTCCCAACATCTAGCATTCATCGTTTAGGGCGTGGACTACAGGGGTATCTAATCCCTTTCGCTCCCCACGCTTTCGTCCCTGAGCGTCAGCGATGTTCCAGTACGCTGCCTTCGCATTTGGTGTTCTTGCCGATATTAACGCATTTTACTACTACACCGGCAATTCCGCGTACCTCTCCCATGCTCTAGCTTTGCCGTATCGATGGCAGTATCGGGGTTAAGCCCCGAGATTTGACCACCGACGCACAAAGCCGCCTACGGACCCTTTACGCCCAGTAAATCCGGACAACGTTTGAGGTCTCTGTATTACCGCTGCTGCTGGCACAGAGTTAGCAACCTCTTATTCCTTAGGTACCGTCAACATTCGTCCCTAAGAAAAGCAGTTTACGAGCCGAAACCCTTCATCCTGCACGCGGCGTCGCTCCCTCAGCCTTTCGGCCATTGGGGAAGATTCTCGACTGCAGCCACCCGTAGGTGTCTGGGCAGTGTCTCAGTCCCAGTGAGGGGGGTCGTGCTCTCACACCCCCTATCCGTCATAGCCTTGGTGAGCTTTTACCTCACCAACAAGCTGATAGACCATAGGCCCCTCTCGAAGCGCCGAAGCTTTACATGGGAATGACTTTCGTCCCCCCATGCCCATCGTGGTATTAGTCAGCCTTTCGGCTGGTTATGCCCGACTTCGAGGTAGGTTACCAATGTGTTACGCACCCGTTTGCCACTAGTTTCACAACGTATTGCTACACTATGAAACCCGTTCGACTTGCATGCCTTAGACGCGCCGCCAACGTTCGTCCTGAGCCAGGATCAAACTCTCATTAATGAACATCGAGCTGAAGCACGACTGCCGTACTTTTTACTCGATATCTATAGAATATTCAGGAAACACAATTCGTTTATTACGATCACTCTTCGATTGTCCAAATTGCAAAGTTTTTTGGTCATTAAATCCCGGCAAGTACCGGGATCTCTTTTGTTGTTATGGATCTCCCGTTTGTCGTTACATCCGAGACATCACATCCTCACCGTTTGAGGCCTCGCAATAATAAACGTTTTCCCCGTGCCAGTCAAGGGCGAATTGGGGAAAGAGTCAAGGGAATCCCGACCGACTCTGTAGGGTCAATTAGCGAACCAACCTTGCGATATGAATATCAACATTTTCCTTATATTTAGACGCTTTTTGGCTTATGTAAACTACCCTTGACAAAACCGTAAAAATGTGCTATATTGTCCCGTTCAACCTGGAATATCTTCAGGCTCTGAAATCGGTCAAAAAGACCGAAACAACGGAGGGCTTTTAAGCCATGACTACCTCTACCGCCGCCAACACCCTGAACGTTGACAACGCAACCCTAACCCCCACCCCTCCCCCCGCTCCCACCTCCCTCAAGGCGGTGGACAGCGGATATCACCATCCTCCTTCCCGTCAAAGCCCCGAGATGACCGTCTTGGAGCGTTTCTGCTTCCGCACCGACACGGCGATCAAGAAGAACATCGACAAGCTGAACGAAGACGCGTCGCTATTCGAGCGATACGAAGCTGTTCGCCAAGCCTGTCGATGGGCGCACGGCCAGGCCAACAAGCTCGAAGCGGCGCTTCGAGCCGATGCCCATGACTACGCGCAGAGCCAGTCCACGATCCTGAGCATGGAGGAGGTCCGTGACCACCTCGAGCGGCCGTATGCTGACGACGAGACGCAGCGATCGCGCTGCGAGGACGTGAGCGATGCGCTGGAACGCGAAGCGGACGCTCCGGATCACGGCGGACTCACCAATGATGAGTACTACGAGATCCGACGCACGATCAGCCGATCGATGCCGACGCTTGAGGATCGCCTGGCATTCATCTGGAATGCCGAGGAGAGCAAGCAGGACGCGGCGAAAGCCATCATGGCGATCGTCGCCAACGATGGCGAGCTTCCTCCGGAACGCAAGAGCGCCCTGCTCACGCGCCTCGAGGAGAAGATCGTTTGTCACCTGATGGAGATGGGGAAGGATGAGGCCGACGCGAAAGCCGAAGCCGCGTCCTTCATGGACAAGCAACCGGTCGTGCAGCGGCAATCTCGCGACCGGGCCCCGCAGGCTCCCCGCACGAACAATCGGCCTCCCGGCCGATCGAACGCGCAGGGGCTCGCACCACGCAACCAACCTCAGTACAAGATCGTCAAGACCAAGAACTACGAGCCTTCGGAAACGGAGATCGCGGCCAAGGCCAGGGAGATCGACGGACTGATGGAAGGCGAGGAAGGACCCGTCACCGCAAAGGCGCAGAAGGAAGCGCGCGGCAAGCTCATCAAGGCGCACGACAAGGAGCGACGCGCGGCGAAGCGGGCGGCAAAGGCCATGAGGGAAGAGGCTCGCAGGCCGGCCAAGGCCAAGCAGACCGAGGCTCCCAAGGCCAAGGAGAATGCCCCGAAAGCCAAGCGATCGAATCGCAAGGCCGCCTGAGAACAGTACCGTCTAGCGTGACAGCGGACGTAAAAACGACAAGCGTCGTCTCATAACGACCCGCCGGTCGACACAGTACAAGACTTCTTGTACTCCCTGTCGACCGGTGTTTTTTTATTCGATGCTCCGCGAATGCATGTTGATGAAAAATGCTCTCAACGTCCCATTTTGGCATCACGCGGCAAGCCCTATGGATTCTGAAAATGCTTCGCCATCTCAACCCATTGTTCAACGGACAAATCCTCGGCGCGGGACTTGGGATTCGCGCCCATGGATTTCAGTAAAAGTTCAATGCCATGTTGATCAATTCCGCGCCCAACGCCCAGCGCCCCGCGCCCCAAATTCGATGCCAATAATTTTCGGGGGTGCGCGAATCCCGATTTCGCCACCTGCATGACGCGCTCCGGATCCGTGCCCCATTTCTTCTGTTGATCGCGCACGGTCATGGGAATGATTTCAAAGACGACCGAATCCACCTTGGGCGCGGGATAAAAACATCGCGGCGGAACCTTGCGCACGATGCGACAGGATTCGGATGCGAGCGCAACCATGAGTGCGAGAAGGGACATTTTTTGATTTCGCGCCCCGCGCCCCGCGCCCCGCGCCCGATCCGCGACTTCCTTCTGGATGAGAACCACGACCTTCAACGGCGGCCTCGGTGAATACAACGCTTTGCGCAGAGCTATGGACGTAATGGCGTATGGAAGGTTGGATACGAACTTCCAGGGTCCATCCCCTACCAGTTCGTGCCAATGGACGGACACCGCATCACCATAAACCACTTGGAGATTCCGATCGTGATACGTTGTTCCAAGCATGTCCGCGAACGCACGATCCTGCTCGATGGAAACGACGGATGCCCCATGATCCAAAAGTTCGCGCGTAAGCACACCGAGTCCGGGCCCCACCTCGAGAATGAGGTCGTTCTTCTTGATGTCTGCCGTCTCCACCACGGTATTCAAAACGGATGCATCAACCAAAAAATGCTGGCCGAGCCGCTTGTTCGGCTTCCTGCCCATGGCTCCGAGGATCTCCTTTATTTCATCCGGCTTCATAGCGTTTTGGAAGTATATCGCGCATTGATATATGGAGCGAGTGATCCGGGATTGACGCGACCGACAATCCCTGTTACGGTCTGTTATCGCACCTCAACAAAAGGAGATAGAGATGAGCGAAAAAAACACCGTAGGAAATACGCCAAGACCAGACGGAAACAAACAGCCATTTTCGGAATACGGCGAGTGCATGCGTCGAATCCGTGAAAAACCGGCGAACAAAAATTTTCTGTTCGGGTTCTACCGCTACCTCATGGAACGAAAACGCTACCGCCAAGCCCTCGCATGCATGGGACGGATCGTTATGCTGACAATGCCCGGAAGTAACGTAACGGCCGCCTACTGGGTGGACATCGCGAGACTCTACATGCTCATCGGCAAATACGATCGCGTGCTCATCATGGCTCAAACGGGCATCGAACGCTGCGCGTGTACGCCGAAACAGCGTTATAAGCTCGAAATGTTTTCCGTGGACGCGCTGGATATGCTCGGCCAACACGAAGCGGCGAGATACCGTTTTGAAACGGCAAAAAAATTCGCGAGATTGCACCTCGTTAATACGCGTAATCGGCTCAAGCGCATCCACATACAAACGGAATCGCTCCCGGACAGGTACGCGGAAGCTTTCTGAGCCAACCCTCCTCTCATCTCCTTGAATAGCGTGGACCCACCCGTATCTCTCCTCGGGTGGGTCTTTTCATTACAGCGGATCAGCTTATGGCTTATA
>Ga0307432_1002369_pt1 | contig 10374 bp, 6 predicted proteins | sample SalMarWE160150MG_FD_202158 | JGI IMG/M metagenome (GOLD analysis project Ga0307432, IMG submission 202158) | Salt marsh sediment microbial communities from the Plum Island Ecosystem LTER, Massachusetts, United States - WE1603-150 | ecosystem: Environmental > Aquatic > Marine > Intertidal zone >...
GACTACGGGGCCGAAGACCGGCCGCCTCTGGACCGTTGCCTCGAGGATGTTGCGTCGTGCCATCTCTATGTTGGCATATTCGCCTGGCGCTATGGCTATGTCCCCGAGGGCCATAGCCAATCCATCACCGAGCTGGAACACCGCAGGGCCGTTGAAGAAGGCATTCCGACGCTCGTGTTTCTCGCCGACGAAGAAGCGCCGTGGCCGCGGAGGTTCATAGACCGGGGCGCAGATGAGCGGCACATTGAGGCCCTGCGAGAGGAACTGGGTAGAGACAGGCTCGCGGACTTCTTCGCCTCTCCGGACGACCTGAGCGCGAAGGTGAGCCAGGCGATCGCGCGCCACGTGCAGTCGGAGCACGCGAAGCGCCAGAGGCCCGCTGAAGGTACTCCTCAGGCGGCGCCCGAGGTCAAGCAGATCGTGGGCCTGCGTCCGGCCGACGTGACCCCGGTATTCAGGGGCCGACAAGGCGAGCTGGGGGAGCTCCGGCGCAAACTCAGGGATCCCACGGTCAGGTTCGTATGTGTCGTGGGTCGGCCGGGCATCGGCAAGACGGCCCTGTTGACCAAGGTGTGCGAGGAGCTCGAGAGTGGCCAGCTACGTCTGCCCGGGGCGAACGGGACGATGGGTGTTGACGGCATCACGTACCTGACGTGCCGTGAGACGGACCGGCCGACCTTCGATCGCATCTTCAACGACGTCGCGCAGACCCTTGGCAAGGCCCGTTCTGAGGAACTGAAAGGGTGCTGGCAGGACCCATCCTTCTCGGTCAGCACCAAGGCGAGCGCGCTGCTGGGCGCCACGCGGGGCAGCTGCTGTCTGCTGGTCATGGACAACTTCGAGACAGCGCTGCGCGCTGACGGGCGTCTCGCCGATCCCGACCTGCAGACCTTCTTTGACCTCTGCCTGACCACAAGACATGGGCTGCGCCTCGTTGCGACCAGCCGCCGGAGCGTGGTGGTCGGAGGGCAGGGACTTCGCAACGCCCGCACGGTGGTGCTCGAGAGCGGGTTGTCGGAGGATGAGGCCGTTGCCCTGCTGAGGGAGTTCGATCATGACGGCGAGCTTGGCCTCTGCGATGCCCCCAAGGAGTTGCTGCGCCGAGTGGTCGCTCGCTGCTTCGGCATTCCTCGCGCCCTCGAGACCGTGGCCGGTATGCTGCAAGACAGGGAGCGCGCTCTGACCGTCCAGGAGCTGCTTCGCGATGATGCGCTGTTCGACGAACGGGTGGTCGAGAACCTGGCGGCGGAGCACTATAGCCTGGTGGGCGAACAGCAGCAGCGGGTCCTGGAAGCGCTGTCCGTATACGGCAGGCCCGTGCACCAGGAGGCGGTCGCTTTCCTGCTGGAGCCGCCGTTCCCCGACCTGGATGTAGCTGCTTGCCTGCGCTCGCTGGTCAGGAGCCGCCTGGTGACCTACAGGCGCGGTGCGGGTCTTTACGAGCTCCATCCGCTCGATCGTCAGCATGCCTACGACCGCATCCCGGAGGATGGCGGAGGGCGTGGCAAGGCGGCGCTGCACCAGCGAGCCGCCGGCTACTACTTCCACCTGGCCGAGGGCGACGCCGACCAGGAAACGGCGCTTATGGCCGAGGCCTGGCAGCACCTCTTGAGGGCAGACGTTGCCGTGCTGCGCCGGCGCCTGGAGCAGGAGAGCGAGGAACTCGGCCGACTCGACGCCCCTGTGGCGGCCCTGCACGCGCTGCGGCGGGTGCTCTCCGGCTACGTGGTTCTGACAGAGCACGCACGCTGCGGGTCGACTCATGTAGCCAGAGCCGTTGCCGAAGCCGGCTCGCGGATGGTGTGGGGCGCCGATGCCCGCCGCGAACTGCTGGCATTGCTATACGACGCAGCAGGCCGGCTGTTCTGGTTGGTCGTCGGCGGTCAACCGGGCCAGCTGCGTTCCATGCACGCCGACCTGCTCGAGTTGTGTCGCTTGGGCCGCTTTCTCTCGCAAGAGCATGAGACCGCCGTCGAGGAGCAGAACTGGCTCGCCTACGCGAACACTTCGACCGTGTTCCTCAAGAAGCACGGCCATCTTGTGGACCCGGCAGTGACAGCGGACCTGCTGGACTGGCTACGATCGGTCTGCCGCCGTGTCCCCGACAGGAACTGGGCTCTCGAAATGGAAGCGCTGACGTTGGAGACGCACGGGGAGTTCGAAGCGTCCGCTCAGATCTCCGAGGAATGGGCTAAGCGGGCCGAGGCGGAGGGCCACCGAGAGCTGGCGGCGGCCCTGTTGGTGCGGGCTGGACGGTGCTGGGAGCAAGAGGGCAATATGCGTGGCGCCGCAGGCGACTTGGTCAGGGCGGCCGACCTACTGACACGACGTGACAGGCTCAGTGCGAGAGCGGCGGAGCACTATGGCGCCGCTCTCAAGCTGGAGCCCGCTCTGCAGCAGGCCGAAGCAGTGAGGCGCAGAATGCACGACCTCTCAGAGCGGCTCGCGCAGGTCAAGCGCTCAGCGCGTGCTGCCGTGGCACTGCTGACGAACGAGTACGACGCGGACTTCGCCGATGTCCTCTGCGCTCCGCTCGCGGACCGCGGCATCGCATGTTCCTTCAGGGATCCAGAAGACGTGGACGACTTGGCCAGACTGGTGGCGCCGGATGCAATCGCGCTGGTTGGCGGCATCGGCGCCCACGGCACGGGGCGCCACGTGCGGCAGTACTTCTACGACGTACACTCGTGCAGGGAGGCCACGACGTTCGGCTCGATCGAGTTGACGCGGGGGCGACGGCCCTATTGCGACTACTGGCGTGGTCAGGTGGGCAGTAGGCCCGCGTACGTGCTGGCAGGCGACACACGGGTGACGACCGGTCAGGCGGTGCTGGATTTCATAGACAGCGATGAGTTCGGCGAGTTCTCCGACGCCGTCTTGAAACATGCCGGCTCCCGTTAGTCCGGTGGGAGCTCGCCTTGATGTGAGGACCCGAGGAGCTGGGGCGACGGGAGCCTCCGCCCTTGTCACCGCTTGTGGACGGCCCGGCAGAACGGATCCACCGCACTGAGCGGAGGGACGAGAGATGGTGGCACGTGCGATCGGACGACGAGTCTTCGAGACGATGGAAAAGGGCCTGGGCGAAGACACCGACCTACCCAGCCGGACGTTCGAAATCGGCATCATGACTCTGATCGCGCTTAACACTATCGCGGTCGTCCTGGAGACAGTCGATGCTGTGGGCGTGCCGTACCGCGCCTGGTTTCACGGTTTCGAAGTGTTCTCGGTGGCCGTCTTCACCGTGGAGTACCTCCTGCGGCTGTGGAGCTGCACCAGCGTGTACCGCTACCGGCACCCGCTGCTCGGCCGGCTCCGGTTCGCCGTCACCCCGATGGCGATCATTGACCTGGCAGCCATCCTGCCGTTCTACATCCCCGCGCTGGTGGGTCTGGACCTGCGTTTTCTGCGGGCCTTTCGTCTGCTTCGGGTCTTCAAGCTGGCGCGCTACTCCCAGTCGCTACGCACGCTGGGGGCGGCCGTGCGTGCGAAGAAGGAGCAGCTATGCGTGGCCCTGTTCGTCGTCTTCATCCTTCTCGTGGTCTCCGCCAGCGCGATGTACTACGTGGAGCACGTAGCTCAGCCGGAAGCCTTCTCCAGCATTCCCGCTGCGATGTGGTGGGCCGTGGCGACACTCACCACCGTGGGTTACGGCGACCTCTGCCCAGTGACGGTGGCCGGAAGGTGCATTGGGGCGGTCATTGCGCTTCTGGGCATAGCGACGTTTGCACTGCCCGCAGGCATCATCGCGGGTGGGTTCACGGAAGAGCTGCACCGCCGGGCCGCTGGGGAGCGGGAGGCCGCGGCACGCCGTGCCGTCGCCGCGTCCGCCGGCCGCCAGGGGCGGGAGACGGCCCGCGGCTACCGCCCCGCGCCAATCGACACTTCGAACGTGGAGTTCCCCACGGGACTGGCCGAACTTGCAGAGCTACTCGCCCGTAACGTGCACGATATCTGGGCTGCCCAGAGACTTCGGGATGGATGGGAATACGGGCCGCAGCGGAGCGAGATCGCCCGCACTCATCCCTGCCTAGTGCCTTACGAAGATCTGCCGGAGGGCGAGAAGGAATATGACCTGGCCACGGTGGCCGGCACGCTCAAGGCCATCCATAAGCTGGGCTACCGGGTCGAAGAGGCCGGGTGACCCGGTCCTGAGCGCGGAAGCCGGCCTCCTTGCGCGCCGCCGGTCCCAGGCTCGCGGCGCTGTCGCCTTCTCCGCTATCGCAGCCCTGGAAAGCCGAGCGGGGGTCGGACATCAGCGGCCGGGCAGCGGTCCGGACTGGACGGTCTCGCACCGGTCCCCTAGCATGCCCCCGGCCTCGGTAGCCTAGTCTTCGGTCGCGCGCGGCGCGGGACCCCGGAGGTGGAAATGGCACATCCAATCGCGGAAGCTCGAGACGAGGGACTGAGCGCGTTCGTGCGCCTGTGGCGTCGGTTTGTGCAGCGAGGTCGCCCCGACTACAAGTGGGTTGTCATCGGCGTGCTGTGGGCGTTGGCGTTTGTGGTGGGTTGCATTGGTTTCGCCCGGCGCGCCGAGCTTGTCGGGCAGACCTTGAGTCGCCTGGATATCGGCTACCTGGCCCTCCAGCTATTCACGCTGGAATCCGGCGCCGTGGACCCACCGGTGCCGACAACGCTGGAAGTGGCCCGCTACCTGGCGCCGGCCGTGGCGGCTGTCACGGCCGTGAAGGCTCTGCTGCTCATATTCCGTCAGCGATACGAACGCTGGCGCCTGCGACGGCGCCGAGGCCATGCCATCGTCTGCGGCCTGGGCAGTAAGGGCCGACTGCTGGCCGAGGGGTTCCTGGGCCGTGGCCAGCGCGTGGCCGTGATCGAGCGGAATCCTGAGAACAAGAACCTGGAGTCGTGCCGGGAACTCGGGGCCGTGATCCTGACGGCTGATGCCGCCGGCCCCGAAGTGCTGCAACAGGCCGGCATCGTCGGCGCCCGCTACCTCGTTGCCGCCAGCGGTGACGACGGGGTGAACCTGAGGATCGCTGCCAACGCTCGCGCGGCGCGCAACAGCAGCGACGGTGGACCGCTGACCGCCGTTGTGCATCTCGTTGATCCGGACCACTGCCGCCTGTTGCGTCGGCAGGAGCTCGCCTCGGCAGGGCTGAGCCGGCTCAGGCTGCGCTTCTTCAACGTCTACCAAAGCGGGGCCCGAAGGCTGCTCACGGAGCATTCCTTCCTGACCGAGGAGCCGGAGGAAGCCGCGCCCGTCCACATACTGGTGATAGGCCTGGGTCAGATGGGCCGGAGCGTTGTGCTTGAAGCCGGACGTCGCTGGGCCCCCAGATGGCAGCAGCTCCGAACGAAGCTCCGCATCAGCGTCGCCGCCGAGGATGCGGATCGGGCCGCCCAGGCCCTCGCGGAGGAGTCTCCCGGGCTGAGCGAAGTGTGCCACATCGAAGGCCACCAGGTAGATGTGGCGCGGCTCGGCTACGGAGCCCTGGAACGCCTGTGCAGGTCCGAGGGCATGGCCGACGTGCAAGCGGCCTACGTCTGCCTGGAGGAGGATTCCCAGTGCCTGCCGGCAGCCGTGGCAGTGAACCGGACGTTGGCGGAGATGGGCGCCAACGCCATCACTGTGGCCGCGTTGAGTCAGGATGGAGGGGTGGCGGCGCTGCTGGAGGTAGGCGACGGCGAGGAGTTCGCGGGGCTGCACGTGTTTCGGCTCCTCGAGCACACGTGCACGCCCGGGATCGTGCTGGAAGGCACCCATGAGAGGCTCGCCCAGGCGCTGCACGAGCAGTACGTTCGGCAGCAGGAGGAGGCTGGCGCAACGCGGCAGGACAATCCGCACCTTGTCCCGTGGGACGAGTTGCCCGAGTGGCTGAAGGAATCGAACCGCCGGCAGGCGGACCACGTCTGCGTCAAGTTGAAGCAGGCCGGCTGCGAGGTGATCAGTTCCCCGGACTGGGACCCGACTTCGTTCGAGTTCAGCTCGGATGAAGTGGAACGGCTCGGCCGGATGGAACACCAACGATGGGTGACGGAGCGGCGTCTGCAAGGCTGGCGGCTCGGGCCGAGAAGGGACGACGCAGAGAAGACGTCTCCCTATCTGGTCGACTGGCAGGACCTGCCGGAGGAGGTGAGGCAAGTCGATCGGTCCTTCATCCGCAGCCTGCCCCGTATGCTCGCCGAGGTGGGCTTACGGGTACGACGCACCTGACGGCGAAGGGCGTTTCAGCGCGACAGGCCGGGAAGGAAGCGACCTGAATCACTACGGGGATGAAAGCGGAAGGGAGGCGATGCCGATCATTGCCGTGACGTAGAAGCGATGTGCGGAAGAGGATGTTTCTCTCAACGACCCTGGTGCTCATGTGAGCCTGGGGCTTTTTGCTTGTACGCCCCCTGGCGGCAACCACGCTACCATGGGCAAGGAGGAAACAATCATGACTTTGACGCTTACCGAGCGCAACCACTGGAAAGAGCGCATCGCCAAAAAGATCGACCGGCGCATCGAGACGCTGGTCGCCAAGCAGGATCCGACGCTGCTTCAGCGCGTGTCCGAAGAGGCGCGCAAACAGGCTTACACGAGCCTGGGCATCGACGAGCAGCAGTGGACCCTCGAACAGTTCAAGGAGCAGCGGGAGGAAATCGACCGGAAGGAACGCCGGCTCAGGGCCGAGCAGAGGGCCGCGATCAACGGCACCCCGGTCGATGAGGAGCTCGACCGGGGCGGCTATTCCGGCCGTCATGACTATCAGGTCGAAGAGGCCGTGAGCGCCAGGGCCAACGCTCTGGAGGCCGATATCCTGGCCGAATCCGATCTCGGCAAACAGGTGTTGGCACTCCGGGCCGAAAAAGAGAATCTCCTCGACACGGTGTGGCTTGCGACCTCAGCCACCCAGATCAAACAGCTCTGGACGGAGGTTAACGTTCTGCTCGAGATGACGCCGACAGCACTGGAGGAAAAGGCACTGGCGATCGCTCCAGTCGAGCCGGAGTAATCTGCCTGGCAACAATCGGGGTTACACGAGGGGGTTTGGGATGACCGGGCCCCTTCTTCTTCATTAATGGGGAGGCATGACGCATGTGCACCTCAGATCAGGAGAGGTCCGAAACCGCGGTCTGCGGCCTCTGCCGGCAAGCGTTCTCAGACGGCGAGACCGTCGTGCAGGTCGTCGAGGACAGGCATCCCAACTACGACAAGGAGATCGTCCTCCACACATACCACAAGAGCTGCTGCGCCAACCGCGAGACGGTCACGCACGATTGCCCGCACTGCGGGTCCTGGTATCACCTTGCCTTGCTGAAGAAGGGCCGGTCCGGCCGGGACCTAGCTCAGCACCTGTTCTGCCCCCTATGCGGAACGCCTTTCCGCTCCGACCAACAAGGGCAGAGCGCCGACGAATGGGCCCAGAATCCCAATGAGGTCCCCACGATCGTCATCTTCGTTTCTGGAGGACTGGTCCAGGGGATCGAAGGCTATGGTGCGGTCCGGGCCGTTGTCTGCGATTTCGACAATGAGGAAGGACCGGACAATGTGGGAGGACGACCATGCACCGTCAGCGTCTGGGAAGCTCCTGAAGCGCCAGGCGAGGAGTTCGGCCAGGTCATCGATCTGGCCGGGAGAGCGGACGAAGCCGCCAGTCCTGACGAGGAATCATGAACCGTCCGGCTCGTTGATGGCAACAGTCGCAACACGCTACTAACCATCAGGCCCGGTCCGTGCTCCATCTTTGTACCGAAAGGAGGCCGTGAACATGGCCTGGAGACCCTATGAAAACCTGATCGCTGGCGAACTGAGCAATACGGTGCCGGGAAAAGTGACCGGCTGGTTGCGGTTCGTCGGCATGGAGGAGGAGGTCAAGCTCAACCTAAACGGCGACTTCCACCGTGACATACGCGGCACGCGCATCCGTCTGCGGAATCCGCAACCCATGGACAGGAACCAGGCGGAAGCCGCGGGGGAGCCCAGGCAAGGCTCTTACATGCGCCGGTTCTCACCCGTCCAGACGGGCGAGGTCGGCGACATTACTGCCGGCTTGCCGCCGTATGACTACACGAAGGACTGCGTCTACATCGAGTGGTACTCCGAGGAGAACGGGCGGGTCGTTCTGGAACTGGAGTCTGAACAGGTCGAAGTGATCGGCAAGCCCCTTCCGCCGGACACCCAGGAGCCAATCTCGCGGCAGAAGCAGGCCGGGAACATGTCACGTTTCCTGGCCGGCCTCTGCGGACACCTGGCCCGCGCCGGCGCAGAGCAGGATCCGTAGTCGTCAAGACGCTACCGGCAGCGGCATCCTTACACCCCAGGCCCGGTCCAACACCCGGGCCCTTTCCTCCTACTGAAAGGACGGATACATGGAAGTCTATTGCGGACTGTGTGGCGAGAAGTCACATCAGCTCTTCGGGCACCTTCACGAGGTGCACGAGATGGGCCCTGACAGATACCGCGAACGCTGTCCGGGTGCGCCCCTCATCAGCGAGGACCTGGCCGCATACCTCAAAGAGACCGGGATCGAGGCCACCGAGGCCGGGCTCAAGAAGCGCACCCGGCTCTTCGGAGTGGAGTTCATGGCCGACATCATGCCGGACGACCTAGTGCCCCAGGTGGACGACGACTACGTCTTCGAGGAGGAACTGGCCCGCCAAGTCCTCGTCTCGCTCAGAGACAGTGAACGGATCCTTCTGGTCGGACCCACGGGATGCGGGAAGTCCACTCTGGTCGAACAGCTGGCCGCGCGCCTCAACTGGCCCGTTGTCCGGGTGGCGGCATCGGGCGGCCTGACAGAATCCGACCTCCTGGGCGAATGGACGGTCCAGGACGGGGAGACCATCTTCAACTACGGGTTCCTGCCGCGGGCGATGAAGATGGGCGCGATCTGCCTGATCGATGAGATAGACGGAATCGAGCCCGCTGTGGCTTTCGCCATCCATCAGCTCATGGAGGATCAGGGCAAGTTGGTCCTGCTCCAGAATGGGGGCGAGATCATCGAGCCCCACGCCAACTTCCGCCTGGTCACGACGGCCAACTCGCTCGGAAACGGAGATGAGGCCGGACTCTATGCCGGCACGCGGGTCCTGAATGCCGCTTTCCTGGACCGGTTTGCGGCGGTATTCCGGATGTCCTACATGGCCCCGCCGCTGGAGGCCACCATAATCGGCAGACGTGCGCCCGGATGCACGAGGTCACTGGCCCGAAAGCTCGTAACCGTGGCCCAGGACGTCCGGCGCGCCCGGGAGAACGACGAGGTGTTCTGCACGTTCTCAACCCGGCGCCTGATTGAACTGGCCCGGAAACACCAGCAACTGGACGACTTCCCCGCCGCCCTGGACCTGGCTGTACTCAACCGACTCCAGGAAGAAGACCGGCGGGTCGTCTACGAAGTGGCCCAGCGCCATTTGGGGGAGCTGATGAACGGGAAGGAGGCCGGCCCACATGAAGGGCAATAGCCTCGAATCCACACTCGAAAAGGTAAGCCGTGTCATCACCCACAGGTACGGCCTCAGGCTCGTTTGTGAGGGCGATAGGTGCAGGACGAACGGGAGGACGATCTACCTCCCCTCCCTTCCTGAGAACGTCCCTGAGGACCTCCTGGGGGCAATCAGGGGCTGGGCCGATCACGAATGCAGCCATGCGGTCTACACCCAGACCACGATGGGGCCGACGTTCAGAAAGGCCCATGGACCGCAGGCATTTCAGATACTCAACGCCCTGGAAGACGGGCGCGTGGAGGGACTGATGGGACGCCGCTACCCCGGGGCCCGCCTCAACCTGGAGGATGCCTTCGGGTTCGTGGCAGAGAGGGCAAGAACGGGCCAGGTGCGGACGCCCGGTCCGTTCGATCAGTTCGTCTCGGCCCTCTACACAAGGGCGTCCGGACGGCCGGATCAGCCCTGGATCTCGGCAGATGCCTATGCCGTCGCCGACCTGTGCGAGGCGGAACTCTCTGAACTCCGATCGTGTCGGAAGACCAAGGACGTTGCGAAACTGGCCCTCCGCATCTGGGAGAAGGTCGGCCAGAACTTCGAGCAGGGGTCCAGGGGCAAGGAGAAGGATCCGCCACCTGAGCCCGGCGATACGGCAGAAGGCGGGGACCAGGGCGGCGCCGGTCCGGAATCCCAACCAGGAAGTCCGGGCGGGGGATTAGGACCTGCCCCAACCGAAGACCAGCAGCCTGCCGGACCCATGGGCCAGCTGGCCAGTCTGATCGAGTTCGAGCTCCAGCAGCATTCCTCCCACGCCGAGGGCGTCTACCGCGTCTATTCAACCAAGGATGACGTGATCGAGGTGCCGAAGGCCGACCGCGGCTTCGACTACCGCAAGGAGATCGAAGAGCTCCGGCCCTACGTTTCGGGACTCCGCCGGCGGCTATTCCGTACCCTTATGGGCCGCAAGGAAACGCGCTGGCTCGGGGACAGGAC
>Ga0307432_1002371_pt1 | contig 10368 bp, 7 predicted proteins | sample SalMarWE160150MG_FD_202158 | JGI IMG/M metagenome (GOLD analysis project Ga0307432, IMG submission 202158) | Salt marsh sediment microbial communities from the Plum Island Ecosystem LTER, Massachusetts, United States - WE1603-150 | ecosystem: Environmental > Aquatic > Marine > Intertidal zone >...
CGTTAGCCATAGTAACCAGAGTAAAAGATGGGGCGCCGTCGACTCGGTAAAATAATTTTCCGGTCATACCAGTGGGCAGCTCATCGATAAGCTGCGCCATTACCGTCGCAGTATCGGAAGAAGTTGGAATGAAAGGATAATGCTTTGCATTTATAATCAATGGAGCAATATCTGATTCCGCAGAAGGATTCGGCAAGCCGGGCGTCCCCTGGTCAACAGAGCTTGCCGTCCAGTTCTGGCCGTATTCATTTGGCATACCGGGATTAATCAACTCCAGTGACTTTCCGCCGCCGTCGGTTTCATCCGACCAAATCCAGCCTCTATGGCCGTAATCAAGAGGACCAAGCAGTCTCTGTGCCCAGTCGCCCTCATCGGCGTATTTAACCTCGTCAATGACAACACCGATTTCATCGACTAAAGTAATCCTTTCTCCCTTTCTGCTCAACTGCCCGACCCAGGAACCGATTATGTTTGTTACAGACGGATATTTTGCATTGAAAACAGTTACATCAGCGGCGATAACGAGGTATTGGCCTGCCGGTATGGTCAAATCGGGCGGAAATGTAAAACTGACACCATCGATAAATTCCCAGCTGGCCAGACTCACGGCAGTGAAGCCCTGATTATATATTTCGATGTATTCTTCAAGCTCGTTAAAACTCGAAGTATTATACATAATTTCGTTTATGACAATCTGGTTTGCAGAAGGTGCGCCGGCGTTGGCTTTTCCGGGGGTCGGCGGTGGAGAAGTGCTTACAGTAAAAGTTTGCCAGTTTTCAGACCCATCAGGCAGCCGTCCGTAAGATTCATTAGTGTTTTGAGGCCCAAAAACAATACTATCAATTAAATTGCCAGCTGCATCGTAAAGGTAAATCTGGTCACCATCGTTTGCGCTGAGTTTGAAAGCAGCGTGCAGTGTTCCTTCGTCCTGCTCATCATCCGCCCATATAAGTAAATAGCTGTGAGGCGGAATAATTGTTGCCGGCGGATTATCATCAGGCACGCGCCACTTTGTCGGATTTGCCGGGATGTCCGACATATACATATCCGCAATATCGACAGGCGCATCACCATAGTTGTAAAGCTCGATCCAGTCGTCAGAATTCTCGTATTCATCGAGGATGTAGCCGGAGTTGTCAGCCATAAACTCGTTTATGACAAGTGTTATCGGCCAGTGTTGGTCACAAAGCCATGAATCGGCAAGAAGAGCAAAATCGTTGAAATTAACACCGTCGTAACCATCAATATCAGCACAATTTGAACCTGAACAGCCTGAAGGATTCAGCCATTGTTGAGCAAACAGGTTTATATCAGCGAAGTCGACTTTATAATCTGCGCTGAGGTCGCCGTAAGGCAAATGCCTGGCAACCGTGAGGCTGGGTAGAGAAATGATAATAAAAACGCCGACCAGCAAAACAAGTTTTTTACCCACGATACAAGTCCTTTAGGATAAAAGTGTATTTAAAATACCACTTCCCCCTTTTAACTCCCTCATACTGTATGTAATCTTGTTCATTTTGACATATATTTAATAAAAAGTCAAGGATTTCCCGGACCGAAATCCAAACGGGTGTAACAATTATTCTTCTACACTGATTTGTGAAGGCCTCCCCCGATATCCTGGTTGCCTTATACCCTTCACCCTTTGTCTCTCCTCTGTATTCAGTCCTCTGTCAATTCTCTTTCATCCAGCAGTTGCCCAGAAGTATAAAGTCGTCAAAATCAACATACTGAGTGCGATTCAGGTCGCTCGGAACACACTCACCAACGTCCAGCCAGTAATCAACAAACACCCTTAAGTCATTGAAATCCACTATGTGGTCATTGGTCAAATCTGCCAATATAGCCCAGTTTTCAGGACTTTTACTCGCCTCGCTCGTTCCCCCATAAGCTCCCATATTTATCCGAACATTGTTTGTATCATTCGGCTCATCGCCTAAGGGACATCCCGGATTCCCAGCGTCGATACAGGGGCTTGTGACCACATCATTGACCCAGCTTTGTGTATTCGGGTTCCAGCGGCCTGCCTCGGATTTCAGATGATAGTCCTCGTTGTCAGGATTAACAAATTGCGGATTCTCATCAATGTTTCCATTGAACCACGTAACAGTCGAGTAACCGGAGACGGACATTTGGCTCTGGGCGCCTTCTATGTCACTGTACATAATCGTTACATGAGAACCGCGGTCCTCCTCGTAGGGACTATCTGTCAGCTCAAACGTTGTCGGGCAGTTCCATACGATACAGTTGACCACTGTGGCCTTGCCGCTGCCCGGGAACAGGCAATACGGAGGTTCCCGCCTGTCTGTGTGGTCAAAGAACCGGATGCCCCGCCCGCAATTGTAAATCGTATTGTTTATCAGCAGCGCATCACACTGGTTCTGCACCGCAATGCCTGCATTGCTGCAGTCAAAAATCAAGTTGTTTATCATCACAGGAGAGGACTTGTCGCGCAGAACCACGCCATGGTCATCGCAGCCGCCTATCACATTTCCGATGATTACTGCGGAGCATCTTGTTGGGTTTATCATATCATCGTGGTCCGGGTTCAGGAAAAGGTTATATCGTATAAGGGGTGGTGGAGTACTCTCTCCATATAGGTCGACATCGTCGTTGTCGCCACTGTGACCCGTGAAGAAGCAGTTCTCAACCAATACATAGGAGTATCTCGTATGCACACCCTGTCCGATACCAATGAACTGAGAGTCCCAGATGTGCGCAGACGCCTCTCCCGGAATATCCGGGTCATCCGATATAATAGCTATGGCGTCTCCTTCTGCATTTGCGCTGTCGTCAGGAAGTTTCTGAAAGATACACCCATTGACGTCGATGTGACTTGCCAGGGCAACTACAGCCTGGAAATACGTCCTCGACGGCGGAACCGTCGCGTCGTTGCAGTCGTTATCGTAATAATCCTTGTGGTCGCCTACACAATCGGAATACTCGATAATGCAGTGCGCCAGGCGGCTGTCTGCTGCCTCAATGAACATAATTCGTTCCCACGTTGTCCCGTCACCGTAGTGCGTAAAGTATATCGGCTCACTCTCGTTCCCGTCAGCCAAGAGTTGTCCGTGGACGATTATCGACACATCGTCCTCCATTAAAACAAACGTCCCCGGCTCAATGTTCAATACATTGCCATCCGGCACAGTGACGGTATCTTCGAGGATGTAAGCCCCTGACCACGTGGTATCTCCGTTCAGCTCCCCGGAGATGTGGTTATCAGGCGGAACGTACACTATCTCTATAGAAACCGAATCAACAACGGTTGTCCCTGCATCAAGCGCCTCCACGACGATGGTATTAAGGCCTGAAACAAGTGAAACCTCACCTTCCCACGTGCCGTTAGCGGAATTAAAATCAGCAATGCTCCCATTCATCTCCACAGTAACTGCACTTGGAGCATCCGTCGTCCCGTGAAGTGACATTGTCACCGTCCCCACGATATAGATATTGCCGTTTCGAACTATATCATTCGACGCCGTTCTCAACGCCGGTATAAGTGAAAAATCCGTGCTGTTCACATCGGTATTATGCCCTTCGATAGCCAGAAGATTGTTACCGTCGTTCAATAAATCTCCTGTTGTCCCCAAGGGGATTATCACCGGTGTTCCTGCCTCGTGAGATTGCGCCTCCGTCAGGTAGTCAACTGGAAGGTCAGGCATGTGGCGTTTTTCCACGTAGTTACCATTAAGATATGCAACAAAACCGTCGTCGTAATCTATCACTAATTCCAGAATCTCATCGCCGGACAATTGCGGCACCGTGAACCACTTTCGGATATACACCGTAAGGTAGTTACCTTGCATATCGTTGAGTTCCGTTTCATCGTCATTGTCCCCGTAACCGAAACCGCTGTTTCCTTCCTCCCATAGCAAATCGTTGAAGTCAGTTTCTTTCCAGTCATCAGCCGGGCTGCTCGGCGGCTCAGTGCCCTTAAAGAACCTCCATTTCTCGCCTACGTTAATCAACTCTCCGGTATTGAGCTCTATTGTCATCGATAAAGCGATGCTCTGTGCGAGAAAAGCCACCAACAGCGATATAAGTACAAGTTTGACATCAACCAGCTTCATTGAAGTGTCCTCCTTAAAGCTCAGGATAATCCATCAATTTTGCCCAGCTCCTGTATTTTTTTACATATTCATATTGTACCATATTTGCCTGAGAAAAACAACTGCCTCGAGCAGCGACTTCTGACAGCTGTGATTAGACTACTCTATTAACAAATTCGTAACCTTTATGTTTTTTGCCTCTGATACAGATTGCAAAGAAATCCATCCAAAGTTCTTTTGATTCCATCAATCTCTTCAGGTTCTCCGAAAACTCCTCGTTCTTCTCAGTTTGCTTCATGTTTCATCAAAATGATCTCCTGTCTATCTTGTAAGCGATCTTCAAGTAATTCACTCTACCAACGTCTCACTTTTCACCCTCATTTTGATACCTTTAAAAATTCCGATCAGGACTCGGACCTAGGACATAGTGTTTACTATGATAATGTACTACTTATTAATCTGACAGACATACATCCTACTATTATTAATAACTCTATCCGTTTGTTTGGAAACATTCTGTACATACCTTGTTGCCATTTGTAAATCTGCATGGCCAAGAAGCCTTTGAACAGCAAATGGATCGCCTGACCTGACTGCATTAGTAGCAGCAGTCCTCCGAAGTGAATAAAAACCCGTTCCTTTGGGAACATCAAGACCTGACTTTTTAATCAGCCTTGAAAATTTTATCGTGATTGTATTTAAGGTTGTATATTTCCCGTTTCCATTACCATCAGGCTTTAATAGCGTCTGTATATATGGATTACCTCTGGAAGTATAAAAAACAAGCTTACCTGTTCTGGGAATATTCTTAAGTGATTCAACAGTTTCCGGCCATAATGGCAAATCCCTTGAAATTCCCGTCTTTCTTCTTGGCAGTTTAACTCTGGCATTGACAAGATCCAAATCTGTCCACTTAAGCTCAGCACAATCTGTACAGCCAAAACCACAGTTTAATCCAAGCCATATCATTGCTCTCATCTGTACATCAGCACAGGATAACAATTTATTTATATGTTTTGTGCTGAATGTAAATCTTTCCTGATGTGTAATATTTCCTCGTGAAATGGCATCAATGTTTGGAATATTTTTTAGAATCTCATTCTTCCTGACCCAGTGAAACATGGCCTTCATGATACTTATATGCAGATTCAATCTGCAGACAGAGCCATAACTTCTCTGGAGCTTTCTTTTGTAGTTCTGTAAATCCAGGGTTGAGATGCTCTTTATTCTTCGATTCTGACCCAGAAAGGCCATTAATTTATTCAGACTGTCGATTTGATCATTATGGTGTCTTGCAGTAAGGTCGTTCGCCTGAACCTTTGAATACTGATACTTCAAATACATATCGCAGAGATGTTTTAGCAGCATATTATCACCTGTTGGTTTTTGTTGTAGATTGTTTTGACATCCGTGCAAGTATGTTGCCCGATCCAGGTATTTTTCGAGCGCTTGTTTCTTGTCGGCTCCAAAGTAGTATATCTTTCCTTTGATCTTTTTACAATATTGTCCTGTTGTATGAAGCGTCAGTGGAAACTTGTCTGAGCGTGTTTTTCTTTTTAGAGTTTTCATAATCTTACCTCCTCAAATAAATAGTTTATATTTTTTAGATAATCCTGAATTAGTTGTAGTTTTGGTTGTTATTTTCAATAAAGCAAAAACAATCGATAATTACAACTAATTGCAATATATCAGCTTGTGATTATTATACGATATGAAAGTCAATAGGTTATATAATCCTATGGCTGCTTTTACTGCCAATCGGCTCAAAATTTCTGAGTTCGACACGCTTATTACAAGTTAGACATTAAGCATTACTTCTTTCGGGCAAGGATAGATTTAATCTGTGTATCGCTCCATGGAATGCCTGACCTTGTGAGGATTCCTTCTTCGTTTAGGAGCTTTGCTGTTTATTTTACCAGCTTCAGGCGTTTGAGGATGGCGCTAACTTGTGCGCCGTACCATGGTGTTCCTTTTCTTGTGGGCCAACCTTCTTTGTTAAGGATTGTTGCTATTTGATAGAACCCAAGACGTTTTTCGTCTTTTAGCTTTCGGTACAGTTGCTTCATTCGTTTCAGAGTCTCAGCTTCACCTGGATAATGGCCGAAAGGTTCGCGGCCTTCGCATCGGCCTGTCTGGGTTCTTTTGGCTTCCCTGGCCTTTTTGAGTTTGCGGACAAGAAGTCTTTTATCTAACTCGGCGACACTATTTTGAATCTGTATTATAAACTTCTTCCACGGGTCATTTTCGTTCTGAACGTCTTCGGTAACGTTCTGACCTGTCATGGCACTTATCATTGCAATGTCTTTACGAATCAACAATGCCAGTAATTGTTCAGAGACCATAGAACGCCTGCCGAATCGGTCCATACATTCAACGATGATTGTTCTGCAACTATTACTCAATAAGTCTTCGACCATACGTAGAAACTCCGGACGGTCTTCTTCAGTTCCAGTATAGGCTTCCTTGTACCATTCAATGATTTCATAGCCGTTCTTTTTTGCATAGGCTTTTATTTCGTCTTGCTGTCTGGCAAAGCCGTGTCCTTTTATCTGGCCTTTGCTTGATACCCGTAAATAGCCAACAGTGATTTTTTGCGTTTGTTTTGTCATGGTTTTCCTTCACTTTAATCTAACATTTCGCCTGATTCAATAGCCATAAGCATTTGACGACAGTTATTCTTACAATTTTGGGCAAGCTTGACATAGCTTGGCAGTGACTTGCCGTTAAGATTTTCCTTTGTTGCAATTTGTCTGCAATGCTCAGCGAATACGTTGGCAAGTCCCTGATTTGTCAATTCGATTTTAGCACACCTGGATAGTAGTGGGTTCGCATCTATCTGGTCGTCAAATAGCTGGGATTCACCTTGTTTTGTTGTTGTAAAGATAATGCAGACGTGAGCCGGTATTCGCTCCAGAAGGCCCAGCAGACGCCTTATAATCGCTTTACGCAGTCCATGTGCTTCATTGATGACATAGGCCCTGCCGCCCTTACCTGGTGCAAGATAGTGCATATCCTGTTCAATCTTATCAACTTCGGCAATTGAAAGCTGGTCGGCACTGTCAAACTCATTGATATAGAACTCATCGGCGCCTTGTGCTGCGATAATCTTGGCAAGGGTAGTTTTCCCTGTCCCGCTGCTTCCGCTGACCCACCAGGCACGACCGCCCCAGCTTCGTGATAATAGTGTTTTTATTTTCTTAACAGCTTTGTCCTGTCCTAAAACTCCGTCAAAGCTTGACGGTCTGTATTTCTCAAATAATGTTTCCATCGTTTTTATCCTTATCACAAAGTGTTTTTTTCTTTTTAGTTATCCCGCGGCGCTGCCCTGGCCCATCATAAGACAGACCAGGGCTTTGCATCTTTGGGCCTACGCGACTGCAAGTGCTTCATCTATTGTCAAAGTTTGATATTTGTCCCAGGGCCTGTAATTAAGCGCAGGCCTTGTCGGTAGTCCGCAGTTGTGACACCATTGACCACGGCGCCTTGACCACCGAAAGCCAAAATCCTTCAGGGCTTGTCTCTGGTGCTTTTATTTATCAAATACATCTCCGACAAATATGCCAGTGTACCCTATGCTCTTATAACCGTTCCCAAAGGTGCCGGTTTTAAGGATATGGTTGCGCTAAAGGGTAAACCTACCATCGGAGACGATATAAATAAAAAAATCATTGGCAAAATTGCTGAAGCCAATAATCTCACCGGCACTATTGATGTTGCTGATTTCAATAACAGCGACAAACTCGGCAGTGGTTCCGAAATGGTGAAAAAGCTCAGTAACCTCATAGCCATTTTTGAAAATCCGGCTTTGGACTTCAGTAAAAACCGGGCTGAAGGTGATGATATATTAGGCGATGCCTATGAATACCTGATGCGGCACTTTGCCACCGAAAGCGGAAAAAGCAAAGGGCAGTTTTACACACCTGCCGAAGTAAGCCGTATTATGGCAAAGATTATCGGCGTTGATGCAAAAACAAAACCATCAACAACAGTGTATGACCCCACCTGCGGGTCAGGGTCTTTATTACTCAAAGTAGCTGATGAATCTGAATCCGGAATGTCCATCTGTGGACAGGAAAATGACACCGCAACTGCCGGACTTGCCCGTATGAATATGGTTTTACACAATAATGCAACAGCCGTGCAAACTATCAAACAAGGCAACACGCTTGCCACCCCGCGGTTTTTATATGCCAATGGCCGTCTTAAAACATTTGACTTTGTAGTAGCCAATCCCCCATTCAGCTACAAGTCGTGGAGCAATGGTGTAGATGCGGTCAATGACATATACGGCCGCTTTAGGGATTACGGGATACCTCCCTAAAAAAAATGGCGATTATGCTTTTCTTCTGCATATCATTCGTTCACTCAAAAGCAAAGGCAAAGGGGCTTGCATTCTTCCTCACGGGGTGCTGTTCCGCGGCAATGCCGAGGCGGAAATACGTCAAAACATCATCCGCAGGGGCTACATCAAAAGCGTTATCGGTTTGCCTGCCAACTTGTTTTACGGCACGAGTATTCCAGCCTGTATTATTGTGATTGATAAAGAGAATGCTGAACACCGCAAAGGCATTTTTATGATAGATGCCGGAAAAGGTTTTGCCAAAGACGGCAACAAAAATCGCCTGCGTGAACAGGACATTCACAAGATTGTGGATGTATTCAACAAGCAGACTGAAATAAACAAATTCAGCCGGATGGTTTCGGTGGCTGAGATTGAAGCCAATGAATTTAACCTTAACATTCCCCGCTATATCGACAGCCAGGAAGCCGAAGATATACAAAGTATTGAAGCCCATTTATTAGGCGATATTCCCAATGCGGATATTGATGCCTTAGAAAATTACTGGAAGGTTTATCCTTCATTAAAAAATGAATTGTTTGCAGCAAGCAAGCGAAAAAATTATTGCCAACTGAAAATTAAGAAGGACAAAATAAAACAAACCATTTTCAACCATCCCGAATTTGTAAGCTTTTTACAGGAAATAGATGCGGTTATTACTACTTGGAAAAAGAAAAATACAAAACTGCTTAAAGGATTAACGGCAGGTATTAAGCCAAAGCAAATTATTCACATCGTTTCGGAAGATGTATTGCAAAGTTTTACCAATAAAAACCTGATTGACAAATACGATATTTATCAGCACCTGATGAGCTACTGGGCGGAAACGATGCAGGATGATTGCTATATCGTAGCTGTCGATAGCTGGAAAGCCGAAGTGTACAGAATAATGGTAGAAAATAAGCAAAAGAAATTGGTCGATAAAGGATGGACTTGCGATTTAGTTCCCAAAGAATTAGTAATCAACCGATTTTATTTGGCGGAGAAAAAAGCCATTGAGCAATTGGAAGCCGAGAGCGAGGCCATAACCCGTCAGCAGGAAGAGATGGCAGAAGAACACAGCGGCGAAGAGGGTCTGCTTGAAGAGGTAAAAAACAATAAAGGTAAAATAAGTAAGGGTGAAGTGCAAAGGCGCATCAAAGAAATAAAACACGATACAGATGCTGCCGAAGAACTGAAAGTTTTGGAAGCTTACCTGAAACTGATAGAGCAGGAAGCCGAAGCAAACAGAAAAATCAAAGAAGCACAGGTAGCATTAGACAAAAAAGTAATTGCCCGATACAAAACCCTTACCGAAGACGAAATAAAAACCCTTGTAGTAGATGATAAGTGGATGGCAACCATTGAAAAGGACATAAAAACTGAAATGGAACGCATTAGCCAACGCCTTACCCAACGTATAAAAGAATTGGCGGAACGCTACGAAACACCTATGCCAAAACAAACAAGCGAAGTAAAAGAATTGGAAACCAAAGTATCTGCTCACCTTCAAAAAATGGGATTTGTATGGAACTAAAGAAAGGCTACAAAAAGACAGAGGTAGGCATGATTCCTGAAGATTGGGATGTTAAAGAATGTGCAGAATTGGGTTCATTTTATAAAGGAAGAGGCATTTCATCGAAGGATTTAGTAGCAGATGGTTTGCCTTGCATTATGTATGGTGACATATATGTTAAATTTGACACGAAATTTTTTAATCCTGATTTTAGAATAACAAAACAGACAGCGTCTAATAGCTCATTAGCAAGAACAGGAGATTTATTTTTTACTGGTTCAGGTGAAACGGCTGAGGAAATTGGAAAATGTGTCGTTTATCAAGGTAATAATGACATTTATATTGGTGGCGACATTATTAGAACCTATCCCAAAACCTCAATTTTTGAGTTAATGTGAGCCGATATATGGTTTATGGACCTTACAAACAAACAGTGGCAACGGATTGCGGAATTCATTCCGAAGCCCAAAGCCCAGCCTGGA
>Ga0307432_1002372_pt1 | contig 10367 bp, 9 predicted proteins | sample SalMarWE160150MG_FD_202158 | JGI IMG/M metagenome (GOLD analysis project Ga0307432, IMG submission 202158) | Salt marsh sediment microbial communities from the Plum Island Ecosystem LTER, Massachusetts, United States - WE1603-150 | ecosystem: Environmental > Aquatic > Marine > Intertidal zone >...
TAGGGCTGCGAAGCAACCCGAAGCGGAGAAATCTATTAAAAAGCAGATTTCTCGACTCCGCTGCGCTTCGCTCGAAATGACAGAATGAGGATCTATTTTTTATTTACGCCATATTCTTTTGATTCGCATCTATTTTTCTGTTGATTAAAGTCGCCGTCACCGCTGCGGAAAAACCATTGTCAATATTGACTACGGTGACGCCGGAAGCGCAGCTATTAAGCATGGTCAAAAGAGCCGACAGTCCCTCGAAGCTCGAGCCGTAGCCGACACTTGTCGGCACAGCGATTACCGGGCAACTAACTAAGCCCCCAACAACACTGGCCAATGCACCTTCCATACCAGCTACAACGATAATTACGTTGGCCTTTTGCAGCTTAGGCAGATGTCCGAGCAATCTATGCAGGCCGGCAACGCCGACATCGCAGATCAGTTCTGTCCTCTGGCCCATAATCTCGGCGGTGACTTTAGCTTCGGATGCAACCGGCAAATCAGAAGTACCGGCTGTCACTATCGGCAAAATGCTTTTAGAAGCCGGCAGTTTTCTTTGCTCGAGAACAATTGCCCTGGCTAATTTTTCGTAGCGAGCTTTTGGGAATTTTTTTGTCTTCGTTAGTGCTTCGAATACCTGCGGCTCGGCTCTGGTTGCTAAGACATTATTGCCTTTTGCAGCGAGGCTTTCGAAGATTCTGATTATCTGCTCGGCAGTTTTACCGGGACAGTAGATGACCTCCGGAAAGCCCTGCCGGATTGGCCGATGGTGGTCGACACAAGCAAAGCCCAAATCCTCAAACGGCAGATGCCGAAGCTTCTCCACCGCCTGCTCGATACCAATTTTACCGGCCTTAACCTGTCTTAATAATCTTTTTAACTGTTCAGTTTGAATATCTCGTCCCTCGTTACTTTTTTGTTGTTTTACCGCTCCCTCACGGTCGCGGCTCTGTTTTCTTTCGTCTGTCGTCTTTCGTCCCTCGTTTAGCCGGTTGATTTTGGTTCAAGTGTTAAATCTGCAAAGAGCTTAGCCTTAAACTTATGATAGCCTAAAGAAGCTACCATAACCGCGTTGTCTGTGCAATATTGTTTTGGCGCGATGAGCAGCTTTTTGGGCGGAACAGCGCTATCACACATCTTTTGTAGTGCTTCTCGCAGATGGCTGTTGGCTGCCACGCCGCCGCCTAATAGGACAGTTTCCGCGCCGATTTTTTTTATAGCTCGCTGCGTTTTTTTAACAAGAACATTAATTACCGCCGCCTGAAATGACGCTGCGATGTCTGCTATTTCCTGCTCGCTCATCGAATCAACCCTGTCTTCGCCTTTCATATCCTGGCCGCGACAGTAGTACAGCACGGCTGTTTTGACACCGCTGAAGGAAAAATCCAGTGAGTCCCGTCCGAGCATCGAGCGGGGGAACTTGATTGCGTTTGGATTTCCTTTCCTTGCTGCTTCTTCGATACTTGGCCCGCCGGGGTAAGGCAGCCTAAGGATGTTTGCAACCTTATCGAAGGCCTCACCTGCAGCATCGTCGATAGTGGAACCCAAGAGCTTTGGTTCTAAGGGCGAATGGTAATCATAAAGGCAGGTATGTCCCCCCGATACGATAAGAGCAACAGCCGGAAGTCCGCAGGACACCTGACGGTGCTGCAAATTTCTTTCGTCCAACATGGCTGATTGCAGATGGGCATGCAAATGATTGATCGCTATTAAAGGCTTATCCCAGACAAGGCTGAGAGTTTTTGCGGCGGTGACGCCGACAATTAATGCGATAGTAAGGCCGGGCTGATTGGCGACAGCTATTGCATCAATATTGTCTTTGCCAACGCCGGCTTGCTCCATCGCCTCAGCTATGACAGGATAGATTTTTTCGATATGTGCGCGGGAGGCAATCTCGGGGACAACACCGCCATATTTTTCGTGCAGCTTGGTTTGCGAAGCCACTATTGAAGATTTGACAATTCGTCCATCGGCCACCACTGCCGCGGCTGTTTCATCACAACTGGTCTCGATGCCGAGAATATTAATCGTCTCTCGTTTTTCTTCTGCTTTCATCATACGAATATTAGTTAAAGAACGAGCGTCTGTCAATGAAAGTAGGGCCGTGGCTGTAGTTATAATCTTCTTATAACCTGTCTTAGTCCGAAAAAAGCTTTGCGGAAAACACAGATTTTGGGGCCTCTTTTTTTTGTTTAACGGCTCATATAAAAGCTCTCAAGCAGGGCTATCAATACGACCGAAATATTATATACAAAAATTGTACATACTATCCTGAAAGTGAGAAAAACTATGTGGGCATAAATCCACAGTGTCGAACATAAAGGAGAGACAAATGCCAGCGGCAAAAACTATAGAGAAGAAAAGTATGAAGATGACCGAAGTGAAAGAAAAAGCCAAAGCTCTCGGTATAACACCCGGGAAAATGAAGAAGGTTGAGATTATCCATGCTATTCAGATAGCCGAAGGGTACAGGCCGTGCTTCGGAACCTCGAACGGTCAATGTATATATACGGATTGCTGCTTTCTTGAGGATTGCCTTAAGACCAGAGTTTGAATACGGCTCAATTGATGCATGTCATTGTGAAGCAAGCTGAAGTTCTGAGCGAAGCAAAGCAGGAGGATCAAGCCAACGAATAATATACGTAAAGCGCGTACCTGTGGCAGTCCTATGGACTCTCCCGCAAGGGACGCCTTACGGTGCTTGCGGAGAGCTACGCGCTTTACGTATGAGTTTTTTTTCTTGCGATTGATGGTTAGGATAAAACAAAAGATTATTTGAGCCGGATGCTTCACCATCCGGCTCAGCATGACAATACAAACGGTCAGTTTGAGTAATCATATTTGACGGACTACTACGGATTTCAGTGCACATCGTATCCTTTTAATAGCCCTCCCACCATATTTTTAGATAATCTTATTTCTTGCTTCTTAACTTGCGTGCGTGTATTCTAATTTGCGGTCATTGATTGTATAGCGAGAGAAATCTTTGTTGGAGGCAATAGAAAATATATTTGTTTTTTGAAGAAAGGAAAAACGTATGAATAACTTAAAAGTGCGAGAAACTATCTGCTTAATTTTGCTGATGACTTCGATAGTCACAGCACAACAGTTACCCGACCAGCTTAGCTATGAAAATGGCAATACGTCATCAAATGAGTACGAGCTTGTTTGGGCGGATGAGTTCGATAGAGACGGACAGCCGGACCCAAATAATTGGACATACGAAAACGGCTTCGTCCGCAATAAAGAGCTTCAGTGGTATCAGCCGGACAACGCTCGATGCGAAAATGGCCTGCTTATTATTGAAGGCCGACGAGAACGCAAAGAAAATCCAAATTACAAACCCGATAGCGACAACTGGAAGCAAAACAGAGAATTTGCTGAATATACATCCGCAAGCCTGACGACAAGGCGTCTGCATAGCTGGATGTACGGCCGTTTCGAGATGCAAGGCCGAATCGACACCCGCCCCGGCCTGTGGCCTGCCTTCTGGACGTTGGGTGTTCAAGGCGAGTGGCCAAGTTGTGGCGAGATTGACATTATGGAGTACTACCAGGGCACGCTTTTAGCAAATGCAGCCTGGGGGACAGAGAAGCGATGGGTGCCCAAGTGGGACGATCTTAAAAAGCCCATCACCGACTTCAATGACCCTAATTGGTCTGCAAAGTTTCACGTATGGCGAATGGACTGGGGTGCAAACAGTATCAAGCTCTATGTTGACGATGAGCTTTTAAACACAGTTGACCTCGGTGAGACATTTAACAAGGACAAGGAGGGAAAGAATCCGTTTCGTCAACCACACTACATAATCGCCAATCTCGCCATCGGCGGAACAGTAGGCGGCGATCCCTCGAATACGGAGTTTCCGGCAAAATACGAAATTGACTACATTCGTATTTATCAAAAGAAAACAGAACCGAATGCTCCTTAGGCCACAGAGAAATGGGATCAAGGGTCACGAAAACGAAGCCAGATTGATTGAGTCGATTTATAATGAACTAAAGAGCAATAGCGCCATAAGGGAACCCTCGGCGTAAAGCCGAGGGCTAAACATTAACAGTGGATGAAAATAATGCCCGGATACATGCTCACGTGGACAACTTATGGAACCTGGCTCCAAGGCGACGATAGGGGCTATGTGTCAAATGGAAAGATTTTAAATGCCAATCCGGTGCTACGGACCGCCAACGCGCAGAGATTAAAAAATTCCGTTATTTTTCTGACGCGTGAACAGTGCGAGGTAGTACATAAGGCTATTCTTGACGAAGCAAAGATTTTAGGACAGGAAATATTAGCTGCTGCTGTTTGCTCTGACCACGCCCATCTTGTTGCAAAGGTGGTTGGATACTCGATGGAAGAAGTTGTCAGCCATTATGAAAACGCGGCAAGGATTGCCCTGCAATCGAATGGATTTGTCGGCAAATTATGGACGAAGGGTTTTGACAAACGTTTTTGTTATGCCAAGCAGGATTTGCAATCGCGTATTATATATGTCAAAAAACATAAATCAGTTTAGCCCTCGACTTTATGTCGAGGGTCTCGCTGTATTAATTAGTGACAAACATTGCGAAGGAATGCAGAAAAATGAACTTTGGCGTAACGCAGAAAAAGCAGGATGAGCTTGAAGCAAGAATGTCAGCGATTGAGTTGCGCGAAGAAGATTTTCAAGAGTCATTTATTCGCTCATCAGGGCCGGGCGGGCAAAGGGTGAATAAGACTTCCAGTTGTGTGTATCTAAAGCATATGCCAACAGGGCTGGAAGTTAAGATGCAGCGGGAACGCTCGCAAGCCTTAAATCGGTATTATGCACGGAAGCGATTGTGTGAGTTGCTCGAACGGGAGAAATTGGGCAGTAAAAGGCCGGCGGCATTAAAGGCAGAAAAGATTCGCAAACAGAAACAACGGCGTACACGCCGAAGCATAAAAAAATTAAGAGGGATTATTGAATGAAGTGTGACAGGATGAAACAATGCATTATATTTCTAATTTTCATATTCCTAATCTACAGTAACGCATCAGCGCAATTCCTCGACGATTTTGGCGTAAGCCATGCTGTGCATAACGACACTGCTATAACCAAAGACCCACGTGCGATAGACGGCTGGGCGTTTTTTACAGGTGATGGAGAGGCAACAATGGATTTCCAGCAGGACGATGGCTTTGCTTCAATTCTTGTGGATGCTGCCAAGGACAAGCGGAATATCTGGTGGGCACTTATCAAAAGGCGTGTCTCGGCTGACCTCAATCTTAACCTCCTGAAGAAACGAGGGTTTGAACTTCGCATTGAAGCTCGAATCCGTGTTAGCCATGCGCCTCGCCGAGTGAATCTAAGTTTAAATACTCAAAAGACCGTTGATTTCCATACGCATCTTATGGAATTCGATATTCCCGACACAACGAGCTGGCATACAATCAGTATGATAACGCACGATTTCGAGGCTGAGCCGGGGGACATGGTCTTCGGACAGCTCGCCCTTATGGATTGGGGATTGGGCAAATACCGCGTGGATGTGGATTACATGAAAGTTGATATTGTAAATGCGGCTTTAGCCGGGCCGGACAAAGGCGTTCAGGTGCCATACCATCCGCCAATCCCGGACCCGAATACATTTACGAAGAAAATCAAAGTTGTTCAGGACTGTATTATCGATGTTCAATATCCTGACATGAATTTTAACGATTGGTTCGCCCAGGAGAAGAGAGAAAAGGTGAAACTGTTGACTGTCAGCGGAACTCAGTTTGTGATTATGCGCTGGGATTTAAGTGCATTTGCCGGAAGACGGGTGGCTGAACTTGGCCTATTGGAATTGACGACCCATTCGGTGCAGCGGTGTTTTGATGATATAAAGGATTTCGGACAGATTAGGATTGTCGAGATATTAGGCGGCGAGCCAAACTGGAAGCAGGAGACTGTCACTTACAATAGTCTATCTCAGGGACAATCAATAGATAGTGTTTTGAATTCACAGATGATTATAGATGTTGGTGTGGTCGAAGGGCGTGACAGCAAAACGCTAATCACAATCTCCAAACCCGTGCTTGACCGCATGATTGAAGGGAAAACCTTAGGCTTGGCTATTCGGCCCCTTGGTGCTATAAATGCCTCTTTCTACGCAATGGAAAATAAAAATGGGAAATTCAGCCCAAGGCTACTTTTTAATTTGCAGAAGTAAAGTTCCATGGCTTTACATCCGTGGCATCCTCACATACTTCGGCGAAACCCGCCGAAGCATACCCTCCTTCGCCAAGGCTACGGAGGATTACCCTTTTCGCATTCATCCACGGGTTTACACCCGTGGCTTTCTGCGAAGGCGGGTAAAAAAGCATATCAATTTCTTTTCAAAGTGTATCCGTTAAGTTTCCTGCCCACATTAATTTGTGTTACCAAAATGGTTGTGCTGATGTGACAGGAAATGATGTTTGTTTTTTAAGAATATAGTCTTTATGATTAATCGAAAAGACTATGAGCATTTTACCCCGTTAGAATGCCTCGTGGCCTGCCTTTGCCGAAGTGGCTACGCGCAGGCAGGCTTGTGCGGGTTTTAGTATTATCATTCATGATGGTATTAGAATTGATAGGTTGACACAGATAATGGCGTAGCTAAAATCCTTTTAAGGGATTGTATGTAATTATCTTCGATGAAGATAGAATTCGTGAATCAAAGCAAATAGGGACGCAGTTATCATCGTTGGTCCCAGGCTTAGGATGTTCGCGGGAGGAAGTCTGTGTATTGTTGCGGAGGTCAAAGCATGATAAAGCCATTTCCTGGTTAACACATGGCAGAGAAATAGATTCCAAGAAATCTACCCTGTTCGGGATGACTACACACAGTTACAATATAATGCCTGACCGATACGATAATAATACAATTACTGTCCTGAAAGCCATATTTCACACACATCAAAAGGACACGGATGTATATCTCAATAAAAATACCTAAAAACCATGACTACTACATATTGTTGCTTCAAAGTCAAAAAAGCTGTAAAAAAGAGCCGGCAAGCCAAGAGAATTGTATTTATAGAATAGCCACTGTTATTACTGATCGAAAATAGTTTATTTTTTTCTTACGATTCCATTTGAAGACCGTATAATTGCTCTTGCTGGATGGGTGCGAGGAAATAGTATGCAATTCTATTAATACAAATAAGCAACCTTTAAAGAAATAACATTGTGCACACTGTGCACCGTGAAATATTAACGATTTTGGGAGGACAGAAAAATGAAAAGGGCAATCTTAGCATCAGTATTAGTTTTTGTGCTATTAGGGGCTGTATCTGCTTATGGTGTCTCTTGGATTCTTCAAGAGGATGGTTGCCCGGGGAGCAATAGTATAACACCCGATAACCCCACTACTTCCGATGTGATTTATTTCTCTTATCCTACCTCGACTTTTCCCAACTGGTGTGCTGCTGAGATACAGATGGGAGGCACCCCGACGCTTAACATCGACCATGTTAATAAAACTATCGAAATATTTTTTGAACCTCCGCCACCCACTATATGCCCACTACTTTGGGAACCTGTTTGTGGTCTTGAAGGCTCTTTTGGACCGCTCGAAAGTGGAACATGGTCATTTGAGGATATCTCATTTGAAGTTGTAGATGAAGATGAAGATGTAGATGAAGATACCTGTGACCTTCCAGAGGCATTAGATACAACAACTTTGAGTTTTATCACCGGTGGCAATGCGGACTGGTTCTGTCAGACTTCAACATCCTATTATGATGGAGATGCGGCGGAGAGTGGAGGCATCTGGAACAATCAGGAGTCGTGGATGCAGACTACAGTGGATGGGCCTGGAACGTTGAGCTTCTATTGGAAGGTATCATCTCAGAGTAGCTATGACTTTCTGGAGTTTTACATCGATAGCGTCCGGAAGGACCGAATCAGTGGTTTAATGAGTTGGCAACAGATGTCATATGATATCATTACCCTGGGTTCTCACACCTTGGAATGGAGGTACTTCAAAAATGGGAATGTAAGTTCTGGTAGTGATTGTGGCTGGGTGGACAAGGTAGAGTGGGTACATCGGCCGGATGTGTGTTGCGTTGAGGACTTTGAAACGGGTGATTTCAGTAAATTCCTGTGGGAGCATTACGGAGATGCAACTTGGTCCATTACATCGCAGGAAAAGTATTCCGGGACTTATAGCGCCCAAGCCGGCTATATTGAGGATGATGGAAGTACCACCCTACAGGTGACGCTTGATTGCGTATCGGGCAATATAACTTTCTGCCGCAAGGTCTCTTCTAAGTTTGCATGGGACTATTTGAAGTTTTACATTGATGGAGATGAAAAGGACAAGTGGTCGGGTGAACAGGATTGGGCCGAGGTGTCCTTCCCAGTGACAGCAGGCTTAAGAACGTTTGAGTGGACCTATTCAAAGGACTCCTCCGTCTCCAAAGGAGACGATACTGCTTGGATTGATGATATAGTATTTCCAGTTGTTTGCGGCTATGACCCCAACCTTATTGTCGTGGACAACTTTGAGGATGGAGTGATTGATTCTTTTTGGAATACCTCTTTAGACTGCCCTGGGTCGGAAATCAGAGAGGCAAATGGAAAATTAACGATTAATATTCCCTCTTGGCAAACCGAAGATTGCAGCAGCGGGCTTGTAAGTGCAAGGTCGTATCTTTGTCAAAGTTTTGAAGCATCTGTGGATTTTCGTGTGCCGAAAGGCGCCTCAGGCGTAATGGCTTGGCTTTCGGCATCGTCGCCTTTTGATGATGGTGACATATATGGAGTGTATCTTTATCTAGGTTCGGATTATAACATTTGGTATAGAAACCAGCAAGGTTATGGATGGGAATCTGGTAGGAGTGCTTTTGGTGACGAGAATATAGCCTGGCATAGACTTAAGCTATTCTACGACGGGGATACAAAAACACTTACTTCGTACGTGGATAACATTTTTCTAAATTCCAAATATGTGGATCTAATAAATGTTGAAATTGGTATATCCGCAAAAGTTTTTGCTAACATGCCTGCTACAACCATTGAATTTGACAATTTCTGTCTTGTTGTCTACGGAACGGACCTCTATGACGATGGGGAAGAACACCGGAGTTTTTCACCACAAGAAGTAATAGAAGGCGAACCGGGTCAAAACTTTGAGATTAAATGTCATGTTCGAAATGGGGGTGACTATGATTCAGGCCCATTTACGGTGAAATTTTACGCGTCAAGGGACCAACGCATCGTAGGCGGAGGGAGAGGGGAGTATTATATTGGCGAAAAAAGCATACCAGGGATTCCTGCAGGCGGTTTGGCTAGTTGCCTCTGGAATGGAGATTTTCCTACAAGTATTCCTTCTGACAACTATTATGTAGGATGGATTATAGATGCGGATAACGAAGTAAATGAAATTAATGAAGACAACAATACCGCCTATAAGGAGGAGTATCAACTAACAGTAGTTCCGCAGTAAGGAACGCTGTGAAAATAAGAACGCGGAAAGAAATGAATTACAAAGGAATGTCGACTGGTAGTTTACTACAGCCGATGCTAAAATTGAAATGAAACTGCTTTAACCACAAATACGATTTTGACAGACTTAAGCACTCTAACAAAACCTAATAATTGAGTAGTAGTTTAGCCGATATAACATCTGGTAAGCAACGGTAAAATGATGTTATGGAGGACATTATCATGGCTAAGCCGCTACTAACAGATGAACTATGGGAACGTATCAAACGACATATTCCGCCGGAACCACACAAGCCCAAAGGTGGTCGTCCCAGAGTGCCCGACCGAGCATGTCTGACTGGTATCCTGTTTGTTCTCAAGGCCGGCACACCCTGGGAGTATCTGCCACGGGAGATGAGTTGTGGCAGTGGCATGACTTGTTGGCGTCGCCTGCGCGATTGGCAAACTACTGGTCTCTGGCAAAAGATATGGCAGGCTCTGCTGGACGAATTGGGCATGGCCGATGCAATCGATTGGTCTGTTTCTGCTATGGACAGTTGCTCGGTGCGGGCGCTTTTTGGGGGGCGAAAACAGGCCCGAATCCCACGGATCGGGGCAAAAACGGCTCGAAGCGTCATTTGATTGTTGACGGCAGGGGCACCCCTTTGGCTATTGAACATACCGGTGCAAATGTTCATGATTCGGAAATGGCTATTGCCTTGGTCGATGGAATCCCGCCTATCAAGCAGCCACGAGGTCGGCCTCGCAGACGTCAGGATGAGGTGCTTGCAGACCGGGCTTATGATGCCGAGGAGAAGATTCGCAAGCCTTTGCGACAGCGTAAGACCAAACCATTGATTGCCAAACGTAACACCGAAAATGGTAGCGGTATTGGCAAATTTCGTTATGTGGTCGAAGCAGCATTTGATTGGCTGTTCAATCAAAGGCGATTGCGTGTTCGTTATGA
>Ga0307432_1002374_pt1 | contig 10361 bp, 20 predicted proteins | sample SalMarWE160150MG_FD_202158 | JGI IMG/M metagenome (GOLD analysis project Ga0307432, IMG submission 202158) | Salt marsh sediment microbial communities from the Plum Island Ecosystem LTER, Massachusetts, United States - WE1603-150 | ecosystem: Environmental > Aquatic > Marine > Intertidal zone >...
TTTCGCTATGCGGTCAAGTGAGGGTCTGGCCGAAATAGGTAGCGGGAGGGGGGCGCAGGCTTGGAAGCGCCCCCCTCCCGCGCCCTCCCCCAAAAAGAACAATGAGCAAAGCAAAAACAGACCTATTCCGTACTCCGGAAGCAGTTTTTCCCTCGAAAGGCCGTTGTGCCGGCTGGTTTTCCATTCATGTGTTGCGCGGCGCCTTCACACCAGGCGCCGCGCAACCACCACGGCAAAAAACGCCGTGGATCGTGTCCAGGGGTTCCAGCCGGCACAACGGCCCATGAAAGCGTCCTCGGGGCTCTGCCCCTGCGGGTGGTGTGGGCCAGGCGGTTGTGCGCAGAGCGCACAAGCACCTGGCCCACTTGCCTTTGGGTTCGCACCGCCCCCCCCTTCCCCCACGGCGTCATGTGTCGCGTTTCTCCCTCGCCAGCTCCGACGGTCCAGCCATCGGCACGGCGCAACAACGCGGCTACGCGCCGGCAGGCCGGCGCAAAGTGGTCCGCCAAACGTGGCCGGCCTCACTTGCTTCGCAAGGCCGGCCACGGCGGGCCGCACACTCGGCGCCGTCATCGCCTCAGTCTGGCCCTTGGTCCCGTCATCAGTCTTTCGCCCACAAAGCCCGGCCCGTCACCATTCCCGTGGCCGCCTTCTCATGTGGTCTCATGGGCGGCCACATGGTGCCGGGCCGGGTGTTGCCGTGGACAGGATCGGAAGGGCAGGGGGGGGCGCTCACCCAAACCAGTGCCCCCTTCCCCCCCCTTCTCTTCCGGGGCCCTTGCCCGGAAGTTTCTTTCCCGGCCACAGGCCGCGCGCGCACAGCGCGCGCCCCAAAAGAAGAACCAAAAACAAAACCGCGCGCGCGCATCCAACGACAAACGCGGCGGCTATTCTACCCTTGTCCGGTGTCACGCGCCTTCAACGCATCAGCCCGGCGTTTCTCTGTTTCCATTCGGATAAACTGCATTTCTCGTCGACACCGTTGAGAGACAGGCACATACTCCACAATTAACCCTTCGGTGTTCTCTCCGCACAACTCACACAAAATAATGGGAGCCGCCACCCTTTCGGGCTGTGGCGCATCGGGGCCCCCGGCCGCGCGGCGCTCCTCCGCCAATTGCTCCGCCTCATGTTTTTCGCGCCAAGCTCTAACAACACTCGCCGGCGCACCAAATCCGGCGGCGGCATGCAAGAACCTTCCAAGCGTCTCCGCATCTTTGAACTTGACAAGCTCACGGGCAACCGCTATCGTAATCGCTTTCGCTGAAAGGGCACTCTTAATATTTTCAGGCCACTGAGCCATCTCAAGCCGGCCATCAATGTAATTCAGGCTCCGCCCGGTGGCCCCCACAAGATCGTCAACACTCCAATCCTGTTCACGAACCAACCGTAAATAATAATTTGCTTCCTCGACGGGATCAACGTCCTCGCGTTTTAGATTTTCATGGATCTTTAATTCCTCAGCTTCTTTTCCGTCGGCCATTGTGACCGAACATTTCACCTCCTTGAGTTGGAGCCTTTTTACGCACTCGAAACGCCGGGCACCAGCAATAATCCGATATCCGTCACCCTCGGGACGTACAAGCAAAGGCTGAAGAACACCGTTTTTCTGAATGGACGCCGCAAGCTCGTCCAGGCCCTCTAACGTCATAACCTCCCGCATCTCAATATCGGGCGGCAGAAGTTTCTCGACGGGAATTATTTGAATTTGCATGGTTCTTCCCTCCACTCGGTTTTGATTTTGTTTGGGTCCGTCTCAACAAGGATTCGTGTCCCCTCACGCTTAACCAGCACCCAGGTCCCACGGAAAACACCCAGGTCCGACATGATGGGTTTGGGAACGCTGATGTAGTAAGCGCCACCAACCCTGATCACCTTCCGAAGCATCACCATAGGCCCTCCAATCGGGTCATTTTGACCCCATTAAACCATTCCGGTGGGGGTGGCCCCCTGCCGGAAGTTGTGCACAGGTTATCCACACGTAAAATTTCGTTCACAATCGCCCGAAAATCGATTAAATTCATCAACTTTCGGATTAAGGCAAGTGGGTTATCCACATTATCCACAGCCCCTACTTCTGTACAACCTCCCCCCCAACACGTACACCAACAGCGTGTTGGGGGGGAGAGGTACTGAAAAGCTGTTTCTCCCGTACCCCGCGCGCGCGCGACCCCACAAAATCTACCCCCACGCCAGAGGCGAAAAAACCAAAGTCGCAAGGAAACGGGCAATTTGGGGGCGAAAAACCTGCCTTTTCCGTTTTTCAGAAGGAAACACCCTCCCGGCTCACTCGAAAAACCCCCTCCGAGTATAACTTGTTTAAGCCCCCTTGCAAATCCAGTACGCAAGATGCCATACTTCCGGCATGGCGCTCTCAGGTCCGGTCTCGTCCGTCCCACCCTGGCTTGTTGGCGCCTCATCTTCCCCGTCGTTGGGACGCGCGGGTTTCCGAGGAGGTTTCCCTCATGGCAAAAATTAAGTCACTCGTCGCGATCCGCGACAAATGGACCCAAGTCACCCCGTCCCGTTCCCCGCAGTACCAAGCGGGAGTCCAATCGCCTGGCGCCGACTGGGCCTCACAGACAAAGGCCGCCGCGCCTGCCTTCGAGCAGGGCATCACCCAGGCCGTCGCAAACAAATCCTTCGAAAAAGGCGTGACCGCCGCCGGCACCGAAACCTGGCAAGACGGCGCGTTGCAAAAAGGTGTGGTCCGCTACGGTCCCGGCGTGGCCGCGTCCGGCCCCCGCTTCGAGGAAGGGTTCGCGCCTTACCACGAAGTCATTTCCCGCATCACCCTTCCCGCGCGCGGCATGCGTGGCGATCCCCGCAACTATCAGCGGGTGCAGGTAATCGGTGACGCGCTCCACGCGAAGAAAGTCAGCGGATAAATCCGTCGCCTTTCCGACGAGGACAACCATTAACACTCCCGGCGGGGTCTCTGACCCCGCCGGGCGGCCCAAACCATAGGAGGCACACTAATGAAACGAACACACGTTTTGCTCGACGAAGAATCAATCGCTACCGCCGGAGTGAAAGATATCGACCTCAAGATGTCGGAAAAAGTTTCCGCGATCGATATCTCCGTCAAGGGCATGAACAACGGGAGTGTGCCGACGGCGCACCCCGCGAAAATGATATCGAAGATCGAGCTCGTCGATGGATCGGACGTTCTGTTTTCCGCCTCGGGCCTTGAGGCACAAGCGGCCGGGCTCGTGATGAACCCGATGCTCCCTTATCCGGAGCTCGACTACGTGAATAACACGTACGCCATTCCCACCTTCCGATTGAGTTTCGGTCGGAAATTATGGGATAAGAAGCTCGCCCTCGACCCCAAGAAGTTTACCTCCCTGCAACTCCGGATCACGCACAATAAGGCGTTGGGTGGTTCCGCTCCGGACGCGGGGGTCATGTCCGTGTTGGCCCATTTGTTCACGGATGAACCTATCTCGCCGGTGGGGTTCCTCTCTCTTAAGCGTGTCCGATCCTACGCTCTCGCGGACGGCGCGGAGGAGGAAGTGCAAATCCCGACGAAGGATATCATCCGACGGGTTTTGATCCAATCGCTGTTCGCGGGGAAACAACCGCAGGATCAATTCGCGAAGGTGAAACTGTCCATCGACAACGATCGAAAGGTCTTGTTGAACGGGGTCCGGACTTACGACCTCCTCAAGTTTCTCCCGCACAACCCCGACATCCACGAAATGCTGCGCGTCTATGACGTGGACAGCGAGACGACCGTGTACGTCACCCCCACCTATGCCGTCAACATGGCCGGCAATGGGATGAACGCCTCCGAGGTTACGTTGTTCTTCGACGAATCCTACGGCGGGTCCGTCGATATGACGGCGGGAGCGGCGGGACTCGTCGGTGTTCTCGTCCACGGCAAAGCGCCTCACGGAGCCCTCAACATCACGTTCGGGGATCCGATGGATGAAACGGATTGGTTGGATCTCCGATCCGTGGAGGAATTCGAGGCGATCATCACCGGGGGATCCTCGGTTGGGAGTTCCTCGACGTGCGAAGTTATGGCGGAGACGCTCCGGCGGTATTAATGTCTCCCAGGCTTGACTACCTCACAGCAAGCCGAGTCGTTCACAAAGGCCCCGTCGCCCTGCAATCTATAACGATTGCGGGCGACGGGGCGGACGGGGACGCGCAAGTCTACGACGGACTCGACACGAACGGAAGGCAAATCCTCCACGTCGAAGTCCTGACGGGACAAACGTGCCACATTGTTTTCCCCGAAGACGTACGGCTCGAGTACGGAATCTACGTCGTCGTCAGCGCGGCAACCACAAAAACAACGATCCAACACAAACCTTTGGGCGAATGAACCGCCGTCGACGCGCCGCCGGCTTCTCACCAACAAAAGCCACCACTGTCCCACTCTCCAACATCACAGGTAACGCACCCTCCATGTTGAACGCACCAGGCGGCGCTCTTGCCTGGACAATAACCCGTGATGATCAATCAGAATCCGACGGAACAACTTACACAGCTAAAGCCATACAAACCCTCGCCATTTCGGTCTCAATGGTCGCCAGAAATGTGGGTATAGACGGGGTGACGAAACTCGCCATCCACAAAAACGATGTCTCAGTGAAAGAAACAGTTCTGTCCTCATACACCACCGGCACATTAATTTCAGTTGAAGACAGTGTTGCCGTGGAAATCGACGACACAATCAAGATAATGCTGACGAACACCGGGTTTCTCCCTTTTTGGCCTTTATTTCTCGTCAGCCCGAACAATACCCTTTCCATCATCGGAAGCTAACCTAAAATGATTTACTCAGTCACAATCACGACGCCGAAAAACACAGCGGAAACCTCCCCTTTAATCACGACTATTCCCGTCGTGAAAGGCGTCATTCATAAACTTGAATGTGATTTCCCGCCGGGGAACCAATTCCTGCACCGCCTCCGTATCCGACGAGAGGGAGCGTTTATTTTTCCGTCGAACGCTAGCGAATATTTCACGGCAGATGGGAAAGTCATCTCATTCCGCGAACACTGGCCAATCGTGGACGAACCATTTTCTCTCAACGTTTTGACGTGGAACCTTGATGAGACGTACGACCACACGGTGATTGTCCGCCTCGGGCTCTTACGAAAAAACATCATCACGCCTTGGCTAATGACCTGGCGGGAACGTATGGCGGCCAGCACATCCCTGGAAAACGAATAACATGACCCTTCGCGGATCTCTCCAAGACTACGTCCAAGCCATCGCCGAAGTTCTCGTCGGTAAACGTGGGACACAAGTAAATAAATCAGGATCTTTAAAGGCAACAGGTCAAACCACGCTGTACACGGTCACCTCTGGAAAAACTCTTAGGTTGTCGAATGTTTGGCTTTCAATAGCGGTACACTCAGCAGTCGGTGACGCAATACTTTATGTGCAAAACGGCTCCGATGTTTTCCAATTCGCCCTACTCCACATTTGCGGAAAAGAAGTCAACAACGCGACGGGAATGTCAAGGGCCTTGATCTCCCCGATCGAAATCCCGGCCGGCTACGACATTGTTTTGTCGACCAACGCTGACCAACCCGTACAGGGTGGTTTTTCCGGTTGGGAAGAACCGGAGGTCTAATTTATGGCATCCGGACTGCCAGATTTCAGGAGCCCAGTCGACATAGCCGCCTCAACAATCCTCGCGGCTACCGTCGAGATCATCGGACAATCACAAAACCTAGCCGTCAACATCGCCGAACAGATTGGGAACCTGGCAACCGACATCACGGCCCAAACATTGGCCGCACTAAATACAGATTACAGGTACGGGACCGCCGGGGACTCTGAAGGATCCCAAGCTATAAATACTTCACCTTTAACATTGGTTTCTTTATCGGGAAAGGGAATTGTCTTCGGCGGTGGGTGGATTATTGACCGAGATGAAGCGAACGTTGCCCCAGGTTTGGCCAACACATTGAAATACCAAATCGACGGGGTAGACCATAATTTTTTCCCGCTCGACCAGGCGGCACTTTGTAATTGGTCTGAAGCTAAAGGCTATCAACCCTCCGTCACACTCCTGTCCGCCATCGAACACAAAGCCGCCGGATATTTACCGGGCCCCATCACGTTTGAATCGTCGTTCAAAATAATTGTCGAATCGACAGACACATCGGGCGACGATGAAATCGAAGCCCGAATTTTCTACGCTATTGCCTTGTAACACAAGATATACCTAGGAGAAGCCATGTCCCAAAAATTAACGGTCCTTGCGTTCATGATCGATTCTCCCGGCCAAGTTTCGCGCCGGCGCGCGATGATAAAGAAAACCCTGCCGGCAGAAGCACCGCAAACGATCACAATTCCGCCATCGGTCGAACAATCCCAAGAAGCCATCACCGCCTACCTTGCGGCCGACACGAACACGCCAGCTGAAGGGATCACCTGGCGTCAACCGTTACGCACTTGATGGAAAGGGGACCCACATGGCGCCGGATCCATCCTCCCAGGATTCCCCCACACCGTTTGAGATGGGACAATTCGTCGCAAACGTCACCATGCTGGGACGGGAAATGGGGAATATTAAGTCTGATCTAAAATCGAAGGTCGAACAGAAGGAATTCCAACGCGCCTGCAACATATTAATTGCCTTGAACGGGGCCATACTTGCCGCTATCGTCGGCCTTGCATTTAAAGCCTTCCACTAAACAACCCCCGTTTTTTCCCCTTGATTTTGTTCTACATTCATGCTACCCTTCAAATGTGGGAGGCGGGCGGGGGCGGCAACCCCGGATTTTCCGAGGGACTAACAGTAGAATGACAGGCCAAGGGGTGGAACGGTGCCATGAATTGCGGAACGAGCGTGATACAGGCTTTGCGTTTGGAGCTCGACAAACATTTTCCACCCTTGGATATTTCCCCGGAAGGATCCTGCCGATTTTGTGGTCGTGCTGATTCTCCCCAACGAATCACACCCTTGATTTTCCTAAATCCACTTCGAACGGTCTGCACGGATTGCGGCCCTCGCGCCCTCCAAGTTATTCACGATTCCAACCAAAGGAAACCCACCGGATGATCTTCTTTTCATGCGGCATGGGTGTCCAATCCGCCGCCATCGTCGCCTTGATTTGTAATCGCCGGCTCCCACGTCCCGACGGTATTTTCTTTTGCGATTGCCACGGCGACGGCGACGAAACGGACGCATACGCCCAATACCTCACCCGCTATGCCGCACGGCGCGGAGTTAAAATCACAACGCTAAAAACCGGGAACATTTGGACCGATGGGACAAACCCTGGCGATAATTTCCTATTCCTCCCGGCGCACCGTCTGAAAAACGGCGTGAAACAAATGCTCCGACGGTCATGCACGTCCCATTACAAGGTTGAGCCAATCTTGCAAGAAATCCGCCGGCGTCTCGGTGTCGCCAAAGGGAAATGGTGCCGGCGCCGCGTCACTCAATGGATGGGAATATCTTGGGACGAGAAGCACCGACGGAGCCAACCCAAAACGAAGTGGATCCGCAACGAATACCCCCTCGTCAAAATGCGTTGGTCGAGGGAGGATTGCATATCCTACCTTCGGAAAAAGCTTATCCGCGTCCCCCCCCGCTCGTCGTGCGTCATGTGCCCATATCACACAAATATCACCTGGAAGGCGATCAGGGACACCAAACCCAAGCTTTGGGAAAAGCTTTGCGACTTCGACGAGAAAATCCGGCACTTGGGCCCTGGCCGGACATACCCGATTTTTCTACACAGGTCTTGCGTCCCTCTAAGGCAAGCCAATATTGAAAGGGGCTGGACAAAGAAGGTGAACCGTGGCAATAGGTGAACAGGAGCGACATAAATTCGCGCATCTCCTACCGGGAGAAGTCGCCGTCTGGCGACGGTTCCTTAAGCGCTATGAACAACAGTGGGACACATTCATTTATGATGTTCACGTCGGGAAAGGATCCCTCCCGCAAGACGACCCGGCAAATGTTTACGTCGGAAATTATAACTGGCTGACCAGGAAACGAATCGATGTTGTGGGGTGGCGGGACAAAAGACCCACCATTTTTGAGGTCAGAGCCCGGGCTTCTCTCCCTCTCATGGGGCAACTCTTGGGATATAAGTCCCTTTGGATGAGGGCAAACCCCGACAGCGAGCCGCCGGCGCTTTACATGATTTGCGAGTATTGCCAGCCCGACGACCAATCCATATTTGAAGAAAACGGGATCTTCGTTGTCACCGTCTAAGAACGGAAAGGCCAAAAGGCCGACGAAAATTGATCCCTCGACATTGGAACTCTGGATTTCATCAAAACACCTATCGGGGGATATAGGTCACACCTATAAACTCGCGCGCGCGCGAATTGTAACCAGGCAGGGCCCCGTTTCCGTCTCACGTTGTTTGCAATTCCGGGACGGCTCGACGGTGAAAAACATCTATCTTGGATCATGCAGGAGGTAATATGTTCGGTACTGTCCCGTCGGCAACCAAGCAACTTGTTTACAGGCTCAACATGCTTCGCCATGCGCTGGCGATCTTCAACAACCCTTTTCTCCAGCCAGGCCACGGCTTGACGTGGTGCAACCAAGCCGTGAATGATTTCTCTAAGCTTTGGGACGTGACCTCTTTCGAAGGAAAACTCGCGAATGATATCAGCGATTTCCTCGCATCCTCCCGCGCGTGGCCGGCGGTTTCCCCATTTCTCGCGTGTGAGAAAGCGAACTCCGGCCGGCTTGTGATCGCTCACCAAAAATCAGACGGACATGGGCACGTGGCCGCCGTCCTTCCTCTTGTCAGATCCCCCTATGACGGATTTCCATGGGAGCTCGTCCCCCTCCTCTCGATGGGGCGGACCTCTCGTATTGGGGCAAAGGCCCGGGATTGTTTCCAGACCGCGCCGGCGTTCTCGATGTACTCACCGCTTTATGGGAAGTTCCCGGACAAACACCTATGAACGGCGAACTTCCCGGCATCGATCCGCACATTCATAAATTCCAGCGCGACTTCATCGACGAACTCGCGCGCTACAAAGGGACCGTCGGTTTCCGTTACAAGCTTCGCCAACGTCCCTTGACGTGGGCCCAGGTCCTCACCATGAGAAGGAACCTTCTCCCAACATTGGAACTCGCGCCGTTGCCGGCGTCACACAGGAGGATTTAATGGAAAACGAAATCGCCGACGTAATCGATGAATTAATCAGAGCTCTGAATGAGAGGGTGTACCGTGGCCGGCGTTAGTTTTTCAAATGTCACCGCCCAGGTGGACGACCTGGTGGACTTTTTGAACACGGCCAAAGGCGAACAATCCATAGACCCCTTAAAAAACGCAATCAGTGAAGCGGTATGGAGAGCGCGTAATATCGCATGGGGCATCGAACAACTTAAAAACCAGGGAGGCCGGCAAGGGTGAGAAAAGAGAAACGCCGACGGATTGCGATGGAACGATCTTTTAAAAAATCACTCCTCAAAGAAGAGGAGGCTAGGAGGAAATCTATGGAAAAAAAGTGGTACAAATCAGGCACCTTTTGGGGCTCGGTGGCGACGGCCGCAACAGGTATCGGAAAGGCTGTTATCGCGATCGGCGCGGGGGATCCCCAAGGCATCGGAACGGGAATCGCGATCGTGATCGGCGCATGGACCGCGTGGCGCCTCCGTAAAGGCCAGGCCTCGGAAATCGTATAAATGCAGAGGGTCCACGCGGACAGAACATGGAGGCTCCTCCGCCAGATAAGCTGGCGGATCCTTCGGGCCACCGAGAAGGAACAACGGAAAGAAACACACGTGGCTCTCGCGGCCGCGCACCAGGCCGCAGAGTTAGCGGCTTTCCGTATGACGCAAGCTCTGGATTCAATGCCGAAGGCGAAAGCCTGAAGGAGAGGATGGGTATGACACCAACACCGCTGATGGAAAAAAAAGGATCGTTCGCCGACGTAAAGACGGGCCTTGTCGTCGCGTCAGCGTTTATAGAACTGATCTCTCATGTAGGAGACCAACAAATAAGGAATAAATTGATCACCGTCACCCTCGCAAACATACAGAGGATTGACGAAATTCTGAAAAAGGAATTGGAGACGAAGTAAACGTTAAAGTAAATACAGCGGTTGACCTTGGCCCAACCGCAAAGGAACCCGGCCCGGGATCCCTGGAACCTCACCAGGATTCCCGGGCCGGCGCCATGTGGGGGGCCTGGATCCTCGGCCCCCCAGCTTTTGAACGCAAGGAATGGCGTACAGGCGCCTTAGAAATCGAAATTATCGGGACTTCCCAACCATGAAGCCAGCGCCGGCCGGCCAACTGACCATCCCGGCCGGCGCCCCGCTAGGCTCATTCAGCCCCCCCCAACCCCCCCGCGGAATCGGCGGGGGGGACAATTCAGCGGCCAGACCCAGGGCGTTGTAAAGAAGTTGTATCCGTC
>Ga0307432_1002383_pt1 | contig 10320 bp, 9 predicted proteins | sample SalMarWE160150MG_FD_202158 | JGI IMG/M metagenome (GOLD analysis project Ga0307432, IMG submission 202158) | Salt marsh sediment microbial communities from the Plum Island Ecosystem LTER, Massachusetts, United States - WE1603-150 | ecosystem: Environmental > Aquatic > Marine > Intertidal zone >...
GGGCAACAGCGGCAGTAACGATTTTTCGGGGCGCATGTCTTCCTTGACCTACGCGAGTTGTTTGTTATTCCGTCCCCAGAGTCGGCGTTGCCGGAAAAAGGGGACAGGCACCTTTTGCCGCAAGCGGCCCTTCGGGTGCTTCGCACAAAAGGAGCCAGTTCCCTTTTTCCTTGCCCCCCTTTTCCTTCCAAAACCGGCGATGTTTGTCGGCCAGCACGTATTCGTACCATCCGCTCAAGAGACAAAAGGCCCAGCCGGCGGGCCCGTCCAAAAATCCTTGCTTGTAGAACATCCGGCGGAGCACCTCGCGCGCCGGCGCGACGTAGCGAGCCCCCGCGCGCGGCCGGCAGTTCGCAACGACCCGGGCCCGGGCGTCGAGGTCCGTGTAGCGGTGCATCTTGACGAGAAACTCGTCGAGATCCGACTGGGTGCGATGGACGAGCCAGCTTCGCAACCGGCCGACGCGACCCTCGACGCGGAGCCGCTCGTGGACGTCGCCAATCCAGCGGGCCGCCGAGCGCCGGACCAGGCGCAGCGGCACGTCGTCCTGCGTGCCGGCGCGACGCAGCGGACGCCCCAGGATCGTGCTGCGGATCGGCACGCGAAAACCGCTCGCGCGGGTCCGCGCCACTCGCCAACGGATTTCGTCAGCCAGCGCCGGCGTGGGCCGCTCGTCGGCGTCGATCGACAGTACCCAATCGCTCGTGGCCATCGACAGGGCCACGTTGCGTTGCCGGGCAAAGCCATCGAACCGCCGCGACGCGATGCGGCATCCCGCGGCCTGGGCCACCTCGACCGTCGCGTCGCGCGAGCCGCCGTCGACCAGCACGACTTCGTCGACCCAGTCGAGCCGCGGCAAAAGCTCGCGCAAGTTCTGCTCCTCGTCGAGCGTGATGACGGCGGCGGAGAGGGTCGGCCGGTGGTTCATCGTGTACCTCCGAGACGTCGCGCGACCAGCACGTAGCGAACCAGCCACCGCAGGTTGTAGTAGACGGCCACCAGGGCCAACTCGGCCGTCAAGTAGCCGGTCAACAAGGCCACGACAAGCAGATGCACCCGAACGTCGGTGTTGCCGGGCAGGTGATACAATCGCCGCAAAAGACCGTTGGGCTTTCTCGGGTGGCACCGACGATTTTCCGCTAAAGACGTTGCGTCGGCTTCCGGTCGGTTCGGAAAATCGTCGGTCCCACCCACGCTCTCCGTTTCACTGGCCAATCCATGAAAAAACAGATATTTCCCGGCCAGAAAGGCCGCTAGCAGAAGCCAAGGGAGTTGCGACCCTGTGAGTCGCGCGGCTGCCGCGGCCACGGCCACGTGCAAGACGACGTCGACCAGCTCATCGACGTTGGCGTCGAGCCACGCGCCCCAGGCCGACGTGGTTCCCTGGTGCCGCGCAAGTAGCCCATCGGCCCGATCGAAGAACCAGGAGACCAAAACGAGCAGCGCTGCCCACGGGCTCCCAGCCGGCCAGACCAACAACACACCCGCGGCTCCCCCGGCGGCCAGTAGTCCAGTAAGCGTCAGATGCGTCGGGCGTACCCAAGACGACGACAGCCACCGCGCCACGCGCGCCGCGGGCCCAACGACGTACCATCGCGAAAGGGGATGACGCGAAGCCGGTACACCGGGTGCCTGGACCATAGCGCAGCGTTGGTCCAGAGGCCCTGCTTTCCGGGACACCGCTTCGCTTTGTCCCGGGCACCCCAGGGTGTGGTCGATGGTTTCCCGACGGGTTCCGACTATCACCGCGATTGACAGACCTTCCTTGATCTTTCGTTCAGTGCGAGCCCCGCCGGCACCGGGCACGGCGTGACTTGGCCCCGCGCGGCCCGCGCCAGCGCGGCGTGGCCTACGCCGCCGGTGGCCGGCTCCGCCGGCCGTGTTGTCATCCTTTCGGGCGAGAATCGCGTGAAGAACTCGCGTTCGCGCCCCAGTCGTCCGACGGGCCGCGAAAACCGCTCGCCGGAAGATGCCCCGCCGTCGACGTCCTCATCAGCACCGGCCCGGACGGCCAACCACCGGCGAATCGCCTCGGCCAGCGCGCCGCTGAGCGTCCAGCGGCCCTCGGGTGGCAACCACGGTGCCCGGGCCACCTCCCACGTCCACCGCACCGCCAGGCCCAAGAGCGCTCGCGCGACGTGAGCCGGATGACGCAGGTTTTTCCACTCGAACAGGAGCGTGTTGCGCAGCGCCAGCCGGTCGCAGCCCACCTGGCCGAATCGCGCGGCAAACGTCGCCATGCCCTGGTGCCACGCCAGCGCCTCGGGCACGTAGCACGCTTGGTAACCTCGCAGAAAGGCGCGAAACGCCAGGTCGAGGTCTTCCAACCGGCCGGGCAGATAGAGCGGATCGAAGCCGCCCAGCTCGAGAAACTTTCGGCAGTCGACGGCCAAAGCCGCTCCGGCCGAGGCGGTCGGGCCAGGTTGGTCAATCCCTAGCCGATGGCCGGGAAACAACGCCGTCGCCCGCACCAGCCCCCAGCGCCACAAGACGGCCGTGCGAAACCCTTCATAGCTCACGGCGTCGAATCGATAGCACTTCGGCGCCGTCATGAAGCAGTCCGACTCTTCGGCCAACAGCGGCCGGATGAGCGGATCGAGGCAGCTTTCGTCGAGCTTCACGTCGTTGTTTAACAACACCGCGATGCGGCCCGGCAACAGTGCGACGACGTCGTTGTAGCTCGACAGTCCGCGATTGAGCCGCCGGATCACGTGCACCTCGGGAAAATGCTCGGCCAGCCACGCGACGGAGTCGTCAGTCGAGGCGTTGTCGATTACCGCGACCTCGCAGCGGTGGCGCGACGCGGCCGCCGCGCGGACCACCGACGGGAGACACTCGGCCAAAAGCGACCGGCCGTTGTAGTTCAAAATGAGCACGTGGACCAGCATGGGTCGACCGAGGCTGCGGGGCGTACGTCGAGGGGGGATCGACAAACACTTAAAGATAAGCTTTCCCGGCACTTCCGGTCAATACGGCTCGTCGGCGCGAGACTGCCCATTTTCCCCGGAATACGTGTCGTCCACAAACTCCTCATTCGGCGTCGGTTCCACAATCCACCAACCGTCGCGATAGACGAGTTGGTCGCCGCGCGCGACGCGATACCAGGCGGCAAATTCGCGCTCGGCGGCCTGGTTGTGTTGCGAGCGAACGATCGTCGCGATCGCCACCACCGCAGCCACGGCGGCCATCACGGCCACGTAGCCACGGCCCAGCCGGAGCCCGGCGTCGCCCGAGAGCCAGGCGGCCACGGCCAAGACCGCCACCAGGTTCATGACGACGTGCATTTCGCACAGTTTTCGGGCCGTCCAGGCCGCCAGCCGCACGGGATGGCGCGGGATGCCCGGCTGCGGCTGCGGTCGATCGCCCCCGCCGCCGTGGACTTCGAGCGTGCCGCGGATCCGCTTGAGACGCACGATGAACGACTTGTATCGGGCGTCGTGGTGCAGTGTCAGCACGAGCGCGGCGACACCCCAGACCGCGCCGGCCCAAAGCCACGCCGGCTCGCTCGAGGCCACGAAGGCCCCGTGGCCCAGGCCGAGCGGAACCAGCAGGTTCATCGTGTGGTGCATGAGGTAGTCGATCTGCACCCCGTCGAGCGAGGCGGTCTCGTGGAGCCGAGCCAACTGGCCATCGACGTGGTCCAACAGATACCAAAGCTGCAAGAGCACGGCCCCCAGCAGCCATCCGCCGGGGCTCCCCCAGGCCAGCGCCACCACCGCCGCGACGCCGCACGCCCAGGCCAGCAGCGTTGCCAAGTTGGCCGACAATCCCCACGGCGCGACGACCCAGGTCACGCGCAGGGCCAGCGGTCGGGTTACGCGCCGGGCCATCCAGTTGCCGATTCGCCGGTGATCGGGCTTCTGGCACAAGCGTTCGAGCTCGGTGAGATTTTGTCGCTTCATAATTCGGTCATCGGGCGAGGTGTTCTCGCCATCCTCCCAGCCGCCACGTGATCGCCGCGCAAATCGACCAGACGCCCACGACCACCGCGGCCCGGGCGGCCAATGCCAGCCAGTTGACGCTCGCCGAGGGTTCGATTTGCACCAGCGGCAAGGCCACCGCGAGCGTCGGCACCAGCGCCAGGCCGATCGTTCCCAACCAGCGCCATCGCTCGCCGGGGGACAGCTCGATCCAGAGCGAGACGCCCACCACGAGCACGAAATAGCAGGCATACGACGCCGTGGTGGCCGCGGCCACGCCGGTCAATCCCCAGCCGGCCGCCAACGCCAGGCGGTTGGCCACCGCGGCCACGACGACGACCGCAGCCACGACCGCCACGGCTCGACGCTGCCGGTTGATCGCGATCAGGTATTGACTGGCCGGCGCGGCGATGGTCAGAAGGATCGCGCCGGGGATCAACCAAATCATGGGAACCAGGCCCGGCCGATAGCGTGGCAAAAGCCACCCGAGCACCGGTCCGGCCAGGACCAGCGACAGTCCTCCGGCCAGCGCCATGGCAACGGCCTGGAGTTCGCCGGTCCGCGCGGCCAGCCGCGCCACGTCGGCTCGATCGGCCGACGCGCCGAATTTTTCGCCCAGTCGGGGGCTCATGACCAGGCTCGTGATGCTGCCCAGCCCGTAGAGCTGGGCGGCCACCATCAGGCCGAGCGAATAGCAGCCCAACTGGTATTCGCGGTCGCTCAACCAGGCGAGGATCATCAGTTTGTCGAGCGAGCGAAACAGCGTGAAGAGCGTCGTAGCCAGCAGGATCGGTCCGCCGATGGCCACCAGCCGCCGGATTTTCTTGCCGTTCCACGCCCATCGCAGCGTCGCCCCGCGATGCCGCCGCACGTAGACCGCCGCCGCAAGCATCACGCCCAGCGTACCGAGATACAATCCTGGAAGCCCGAAGCGCCACGTAGCCAGCCCGGCCAAGCCGAGCGTCGCAACCGCCTCGATCACGGCCAGCCGCGAGGTCACGCCGAACGATTGCTGCCCGCGGAGGATCGTCACGTGAAACGTCACGTAGCGCGAGACGACGGCCAGCAGGCCCGCGGCAATCAACCCAAGTGACCATGTCCCGGCGAAGCTTCCCTGGCCCAACGCGACGCGGATGCCCACGAAAACTAGCACGCCCGCGTAGGCGGCGCTGGTGAGCGTGTTGACGGTGAAGGCCAGATTGAGTCCGTGCCGGGCCGCCGCTTCGTCGCCGCGACCGCGGGCGATGGTCAGTTCGCGGACGGCCCCCTTGCTGATGCCGAGGTTCGTGTAGTTGCCGTAGCTTAGAAGCAGCTTCACGGCCTGCCAGACGCCCATCTGCGCGGGGTCTAAGAGCACGCGGAGCACGAGGCTGGTGACGGCGCTGATGGCATGGCAGAAGATGGTTGTTCCGCCGACCAGGAGCCAATCGGCGGTGGCGCGGCGCCAGCCGGTGACCGGGCCGACGGCTCGGCGCAGGGGAGTACCGCGCGGGTTGACGAGTTCCACTCGCGTGCTCAACGTTTCATCCGTGAAGTTCTACCGGCCGCCGTGGAAAAAGGGGACTGGCTCCGTCGCCCTCGATAAACGTGGTCTTGCCCACACGGCCCGCGGCGACGGTGCCTGTCCCCTTTTGCAAGGGGCCGGCCGCAAAAAAAGGGGGACAGGCACCGTGGCCGCGGATCTCTTTTCCAGCATCAGGTCAACTTGGGCCACGGAGCCAGTCCCCCGTTTTCCACACTCACACCTGGCCGTGGGCCAGTTCGCGATTCAGGGCTGCCATGCGGCTTCGCAGCGCCGGTTGGTGATCCAACAAATCCGCAATCCTTTGCCAATCGAGCTCGTCCGCTCCTAGGGCGTCGACGATCGTCAGAAGGTGATCCCAGTCTTCCTCGATGTCGATCGTCAATCGAAAATCGTCGCGGTCCACGCGCGGCGGCGCGGGAATCAGCCGCAACGTGAACTGCTCCGGATGACCGTAGATGAACCGAGTGATCTCCTGGCGATCCTCCGGCAGCGTCGCCTTGCGATCGGCGCGGCGCAGGGCCGCCGTGCGAATCCACTCCGCGTAAACGCCCACGGGCGAAAGAATGGCGGGCCGGCCGTCGCGCGAGCAATAGCTCACGTAATCGCACTCGGCCTGCGCCTCGGCCGTCGTCACGAGGTGGTCGATCAGGCCCGGGTCGACCAACGGCCGATCCGCTCGCACGCGAACCACCGCTTCGCACCGAAACTGTTCGGTGGCCGCGGCGAATTGTCGCAAGGGATCCTTGGCTTCGACGGTCAGGATGGGCACGTCCGGCGGCACGAGCGTTGCCAGAAACCGACTCGCCGCGGGGCTGTCGGCCAAAACGACGACGCCCTCGAGTCGCTGGCAGTCGGTCACCCGACGAACAACCCATTCGAGCACGGACTTGCTCCCGAGTCGCCGTGCCGACGTGTCTGCCACGCCCTGGGACCCGAAGCAGGTTTGAACAATTCCAAGCGTCTTGAGCATCCCGCTCTCTCGGCCTCCATGTTGGTTGGCGATCGCCGGGGGTCGACCGCCAAAACCCAGCCCAAAGCCATCCGACAATCACTAGGCAATCTACCGCGCATGGCGTTGCACCGTCAAGCTTGACCGGCGCTTTCTTGGTTAGCAATCCGCGAACGTGAGCAGACACTACCCAGTCCCCCAAGTTGGCCGGCCCGCTGGGAGTGATAAGAAGATTTCGGTCCACTCGGACCGACTGGCAAAAAACGGCCATGACCCTCTGGCTGCCTGCCGAGGACTCGCCGTCGGGAGAGGTTATGCTAAGATGTTTACCCGAGTACGCGGGCCGGGCAGCGTTGGTTGCCGTCCATGCCAGGATTACCTCGCTTGCCAAAACTCGCACGTCGGCAATCGTCGTTTTTCGCATTTTCCGGTTGTTGCCTCGTTTTCTGGTCGTTGTTTCCCTGAGTCCGTCTAAATGATGATTTCGTTAAACAGCGGATTCCGCCGAGTACGCTTCCTCGTCCTGGTCGAGATTGCGCTGGTCTTCGCGGTTTTCTGCCTCCACGGAGCTTGGCCGGTTCCCGACTCGAACGAGGCCCATTACCTGGGCAAGACGATCCACTTTTGGAACCCGGCGTGGGGTTCGCATGATTTTTTCTTGAATTCCGACGACGTGCACTTCGTGTTCTACTTCGGCTTTGGCTGGCTTGCGCGCTGGCTCTCGCCGGTCGCGTTGGCCTGGGTAGGCCGGTTGGCCACCTGGTGGCTGTTGGCCTGGGCGTGGCGGCGCCTGAACTGGGCTGTTCTGGGCCGGCGATGGTGGTCGATCGCCACCGCTGCCGTGATGCTTTTCCTCATCGACCATTTTGCGATGGCCGGCGAATGGCTCGTCGGTGGGGTCGAGGCCAAGGGATTTGCCTACGTCCTGGTGCTGTTGGGCCTCGAGGCTCTCGTGCGCAACGCGTGGCGCCGGGCCTGGCTGTGCTTCGGCGGCGCGACGATGATCCACGTGCTGGTGGGCGGCTGGGCGGCGGTGGCCGCCGGGGTGGCCTGGCTTCTGTTGGGACGCGGCCGACGGCCGACCCTGCGGGCCATGTGGCCGGGCCTGGCCGGCGGGCTGGTGCTCGCGCTGCCGGGCGTCGTCAGTTCGATGCGGCTCACCTGGGGCGTCGATCCGGCGGTCGTCGACGTGGCCAACCAGATCTACGTCTTCGAGCGATTGAAGCATCATTTGTTTCCGGCCCGATTCCCCGTTCTTCAATTTGCGTTGTTGTTGTTCGTGTGGCTGGCCGTTCGATGGCGGACGTCCGAGACCCACGTTGTTTGGCGACTTCACGCTTTCGTGGCGGGGGCCGTCATCCTCACGATGGCCGGTTTCGCGATTGCCTACGCCACCGTGGGCCACCCGGCCGCAGCGGCCGCGCTCTTGCGATTCTATTGGTTCCGGCTGACCGACGTGATGGTTCCCTTGGGCGTGGCCGTGGGGGCGGCGGCTCTCGTCGAGCCTGCCCGGGTCGGCAACCGCCTGGTGCCCCACCTGGCCAAGATCGCCTTGGTCGTGCTGGCCGTCTGGCAGGTGGGCCAAACCGGGTACGAACAAGCCGCTGGACGCAGCGTGCGCAACCTTTACGAGCCGGAAAAAAGTCACGCCGGCGACTGGCGCGACGCCTGCCGGTGGATCGCCACCTCGGAACGGATTCCTCGCGACGCGATCTTCTTGACGCCCCAATCGTGCCGCACGTTCAAGTGGTACTCGGGCCGCGCCGAGGTGACCAACTGGAAGGACTTTCCCCAGGACCCACAGTCGATTGTCGAGTGGTGGCGGCGACAGCAGACCATCCATGCCACCGGCGGCAAGGATCCCGGCGATCGCTGGTTCGCCTCGCTGGCCGAGCAAGGGGAAGATCGCCTGTTGGCATTGGGACGGCACTACCGCGCCGGCTACGTTTTGACCGTGCGCTGGCCGCCCTTGGCGTTGCCCGTCGAGTATGAAAACGACTCGTTTGTCGTCTACCGTCTCTCCCATCCCCCATCCCCAATCCCTGATTCCTGATCCCCACGGTCATGGCTTCTTTTCGGCTTCGTCAACTCGAATCGGTCGAACAACTCCGTGCGACGGCCGCGGCGTGGGACGACCTTTGGCGCCAGAGCGAGACGACCATTCCAACCGCCCGGGCCCGATTGGTCGCGATTTGGCTCGACCATTTCGCACGCGGCGCGACGTTTCGGGCGCTGGTGGTCGACGACGGAGACCGGACGCTTGCCGCGTTGCCGCTGGTCGAGCGGAGGGTGTGCCGCTTCGTCCGGTGCGGCGGCCTGACGTCGAATTGCTGGTCGCCTAACGCCGATCTGCTCGTCAATCCGAGCACGGATGTCGAGGGTATGGTGGACATGCTTGCCGGCGCGATGGAGTCGATGGCGTGGCCGCTTTTCTGGTTCGACCTGGTGCCGATCGCACAGCCCGGCTGGCAAGCCCTGGTCGCCGCGCTTCGTCGGCGCGGGCTGCGGGTCGACGTTCATCCTCGCTGGGAGGTCGGCCAGATCGTGCTCCGCGGCGACGTCGAAGCCTATCTCGGCTCCCGATCAAAGAACCTCCGCCGCAGCCTCCGCCGCGACGCCGAACATCTTGAAAAGGAAGCACCGCTGGAACTCCATCTTGAGGAGCGATTCACGGCGGAACTGGCCGAGACGCGGCTGCGTGAAATCTTCACGATCGAGGATCGCGGTTGGAAGGGCGCCGGCGGCGGATCCGTGCTGCGCCATCCGTCGATGTTCGAGTTCTACCGGCAACAAGCATGCCAACTGGCCAAGTGGGACGCGCTGCGCGTTGCGCGGCTCTTGCACGGCGAGCGGACCATCGCCTTCGACTTGGGCTGGATGGGCCGCGGTGTGTACCACTCGTACAAGGTCGGCTACGATCCCGACTACCGGCGTTTTGGGCCCGGCCACCTGTTGCGCGAGCGACTCGTCCGGGCGCTGGCCCCCCGGGGCGACGTCCGGGCGATCGACTTCCAGGGTCCGCAGACCGAGGCCCTGGCCGCCTGGTCGACCCGAAGCTACCCGATCGGCCGGCTGGTCATCGCCCAGCGGCGCCTGGTCGGCCGGGCGCTGTGGTCGGCCTACCACGTGCTGGCTCGGGCCGCGCGGCTGTGGCGAAAAGTGCGACCCTGGTGAACGTCGGCCTGTCGTGCTATCCTGACGGCCCTGGCGGACAAGACACTCCAACACTCGTTGAGCTTCCACGATGCCCCTGCGTGCCGTTGCTTTTGACATGGACGGATTGATGTTCAACTCCGAGGACGTCTACACGGAGGTGGGCCACGAGTTGCTGCGACGTCGCGGCTGCTGTTTCACCAAGGAGCTGAAGGATTCAATGATGGGGCTGACGCCACGCCACGCGTTCGAGGTGATGATCGACGCGTGCTCGTTGGCCGATACGCCCGAGCGGCTGATTCCCGAGTCGGAAGAAATCTTTATTTCGCTCTTGGAGGAAAACCTCGCGCCCATGCCGGGACTGTTTGCCCTGTTGAAATCGCTCGAAGCGGCCCGAGTTCCGGCGGCGGTCGTCACCAGCACGGGGCCGCGGCTGACGGCGGCGATTTTGTCGCGTTACGATCTGGCGCGGCGTTTCGAGTTCATCCTCACCAGCGAAGACATTGCCCACGGCAAGCCCGACCCCGAGGTTTACGTTCTGGCGGCCGGCCGTTTTGGGATTGCGGCGGCCGAGATGCTCGTGCTGGAAGACAGTCACTATGGTTGCCGCGCGGCGCGGGCGGCCGGGGCATTCGTCGTGGCCATTCCCAACCAACACACGGCCGATTACGATTTCAGCATGGCCGACCTCGTGGCCGACAGCCTCGAAGACCGGCGAATTTACGAGGCACTGGGCCTCGACCCCTCGTGACGACGAGACCGCCGCATGGATC
>Ga0307432_1002384_pt1 | contig 10312 bp, 9 predicted proteins | sample SalMarWE160150MG_FD_202158 | JGI IMG/M metagenome (GOLD analysis project Ga0307432, IMG submission 202158) | Salt marsh sediment microbial communities from the Plum Island Ecosystem LTER, Massachusetts, United States - WE1603-150 | ecosystem: Environmental > Aquatic > Marine > Intertidal zone >...
TTGCCGGTATGCTCCTGTGGTTCATAGCGCTTGAACGCGCACCAGCAAGCGTGCTTTCCCCTACAAGAGGAGCCCTAACGCTCTTCGTGTTCATACTCAGCGTGCTGTTACTACGTGAGAAGCCTTCCCGACGATCTGGGCTTGGCGTAGCCTTGGTCGCTGCGGGCGTTGCTATCGTCTCGTTCCTTGCCTAGTGCTTTGCGTCTTTACTGGCTGTGGAAAAGCCCACAACTCAGTGAAGGCCCAGCTATTGCCTTTCAAGGCCTCGGCACGGGGAGTTCTGGTACACCTTGGTGGATCACTTGCGAACTCGGGGGTTGATTCGAGAATCGTCTCCGCTGGTATGCCTTACTGGACTACTTTTGAACTCTCATCTAAAGAGTCCATCTCCGACAGCAAACTGCTTCCAGCAACAAAAGGAACCTCTTGTTGCCAATGGGTAGTGCCTCTAAGGTGTGAGCTTAACTTCTGAAGAGCGCACCCCGAGGAGAGAGCCAGAGCGGAAGCTATCGTGTATTGGATACACGCTTCTGGGTGTGGGGCGCTAGGCTAGGGAAGTTCTTCTCAATTAGACTGCTTATGGCAACTGTACGAAAAGGACCGAACTTGTCGGCGTAGGCAGTGGCTTTGGGGATAAGATCTTGAACAAGATTAAGGTGGTGGGTGAAGGATGTGAGAATGGGTTCTATTGATGGGTTTGACCTCCATAGTTGGGCGGATAGGCTTAGCGCATGGAAGAGAACTTTGTGGCTCTGCTGGAAGTCAGGATCTTCGATCTGTTTAGCTTGCTTTGCCAGATGTAGTAGTTGCGTGATTACTGCGACTGCTTTCTGCGACTGCTGGTTGCGAACGCAGGCAAGCCCGACCTTTTCTAGGTAGTTTGCTGCAAGAGAGGCCGGTATTGCTGGATCTTCGGTGCTTTCGAGCTCGCGGATACAAATATCCGCGAGAGCAGAAGCACCTTGAACAAAAACTTCGTTGTACTCTCTTTCGACTGAAAATTCTGTGAGCTCTGAGATGATGTAGGGGAAACGTTCATAGTCAAAGGGGCATATACCCCACGTCTTTCTGGCGAGCGCGAAAAGTCTCTTCATTTCCTTCACAGTTGCCAAGGTATTGGACCGGTCTCCTGGTTCCTGGCCATTGCGCACTGTTTGGCCCATGAAGAGCAGAACCTGGGAGAGCATCGTGTTTATGTAGGGGGTCCACTCTTGTTCAATTAAGGCTTCAGCGATTCCTGTAAAGACTGCTAAAACAAGGCCCTTCTCACGACCACCATTTGCCTTTTTCCCTATCTCAGCCAAGAAGTTTACCCACTCAAGAGCAGCCTTTAGTTGTTGCCTCCTCACGTTCTTCGCAATAGTGTGGCCTATGCTGTTGACGGCTGCGATAAGGAGCTTTTGAGCAGAAGCGACTTTCTCCCAAAGCCATACGGAGTAATAGACGCTGTAGAAAAGACTGAACGTAAAGAGGCCTATGGCCATGCGGCTGACAGTTATAGACGCAGGATGCTCTGCACTTAGTATCATTGCTAAGATGAGAGCTGATATCGCGAGCAATAGGAGAAAGAGAAATGCTCGATACCGCCAGTCGAGGATAACGATTGCAGCTTCTCGCAACTGCTCTCTTGTAGTGCTTAGGGAAGCCATTCCGATTGCTGCGATGAGAAAGAGTCCTAGGAGTCCTGCCATAATTGACCCTGCTGGATCTGGAACACTACTAAGGAGGACGGCTGGTGCAACTGCTAGAGCGAGGGATAGTGGCAGTACGAGGTGCCAGGCATTAGCCGCTTTGTTGCGCGAGTTTTGCATCGATGATGTCCTTTAATACAGTAAGATCGGATAACCTTTTAACGTATATGTCAGTGATTCCTAAACTTCGAATCTCCGCGTGAACTTTTGGCGCCGCTACAACGGTATAGACTGCGACATTACGAGTGGGCAACCAGTTTTTAGGAATTTCCAATGAAATTGTCGATGTCCCGGGGGCGAAGATTGCCCTCAAAAGCTCGAGACCAAGGTATTTCGCGTAGTCCCTTTCCAGATTTTGCCACGCCTTGTCTGTTCCAGCGTGGATAAAGAGATCGACTATCACAACGTCATATCGATTCTCTTGGAGCAAGCGAGCTGCATCTGTGGCATTAACGGCGATATCCAATAGATAGCCCGCTGCAAAGACGGGTTCAACATAGTCTTGAAGGGAAGTATCCGCCTCATCCTCTATCCAAAGCACTTTGACACTAATGGCTATTACCTCCTTGTGAATGGTGTTTCGGGAGTTTTATCGAGACGGTGGTGAGAAATGGGACGTCAGACGGGTCTTCCTTATGACCATGTGCGGCAGGACGACTTTCTATTTCAATAGTGCCGCCGTGGACTTCGACAGTCTGCTTTACGTCAGCCAAACCAACGCCCGACCCCGTGCGGTTGTAGTCTCTGGAAAACCTGCCGCGGTAGCCATACTCAAAGACTCTGCCGGTTTCGAGCTCGTCTCTTGCAATAGGGACGCCGTAATTGGTGATTTCTAGTTTGGCATAGAGCTTGTCTTGGGAGGTCTTCACTGAGATGAATCCAGTTCCTGCTCTTCGGTAGGAATACTTGATCGCGTTAAGGAGAAGATTGGATATCATTCGGTCTATGTGCGGTTCCGCTATCTCAGCACGGAGGTGTTTGTCTCCGCTCAATTGAATGGTCAGTCCCTTTTCCTCGGCCATTGGTGTGTACACCTCGATGTTTGAAGCAAGCACTCGGCCAAGGTCGCATTCCCTAAACTCGTACTCGGACACTGCCCTGTGGTAAAAAAGATACTGCCGGAGGCTCTCTATTACCGCATTAAGAGCTTTTGTTTCAGCCCTGAGTCTTTTTGTACTGCGCCAGATTGCTTCCTCCAAGATCTGCCTTGTGGTCTGTTCTAGCTGTCTAAGTGACGCGGAGGCGTCCTTTTCCTCGGGCGACATACTATTTAGCAGCGATAATGTCTCTAGTGCAACTCCCCTAGCGATTACCTCATCTACTGTAGGCAACCCGGACGACCTGCGGCACGGCAGTCGTTTGTAGAGGCTTTTTAGGTTAGTGCGAAGTGAGTTCAAGCCTAGATTCCCAGATTCGGCTTCGTCCAGAGTTGCTTTTAGAGCACTTTCTAACCTACTGGCCCAAGATTCACCTGAGGTTGTAACCTCAGCCTTTTCTGATGGGAAAGGCTTGAGAGCATAGAGCATCTTCTCTTGCACAAGCAAAGCAGCATCCAATCTCATCATTGGAGATATGTAGCGATGCATGAATTGATCCATATCTTGGGTAGTCTTCTCGAGATCATCCCGGAGGTGTTCCACTTGCTGTTGAAGCAATACTTCTCTAGTAATATCTCTGACAGTTCCCTCGCGTCCTAGGACTTGCCCGGTGGTGTCGCGCAATACCTTAGCGTCGATTGCAACCCAAAAGGTGCTACCGTCCTTGCGCTTCATTTGGATGTTGTAGCCTGTGAGTGGTCCCTTCCCTTCTTGATCCATCTTTGCCAAAAAGGTTCGGAAGCTATTGCGATCGCCAGGGTTTGAGTAGAGCGTCCCCACTTCGCGGCCTACCACTTCCGATGGAGAGTGATATCCAAAGATATTTGCGAAAGAGCGGTTGCAGGAAGTAATGACCTCTCTTCCGCCTCGGCATTCAACGGCGTAATAGCCGGTAGGTAGTTCGTCAAGTGCTTGGAGATAGCGCTTCAGCTGAGAGATTCCTTCAAAGGAGTGTGTTCTGGGGACTATGTTTCCATCTGCAATTACTGGCTTCCGGATACCCAAGACCCTCAGGAGGTTTCGGAAACATTGTTCCAAGTTTCTACGTAGTTTCTCAAAACTCACATGAAACTCCTTCAACGCAGCTATTCTATGAATATGGTCGCACAAAAGGTACAGCAAAAGATCCAGAAATTACATCTTTAGGATAGGAGACTTCAATTGTGGCTCACCAATGGCGATGTAGCCTTCTGCCGGGTAAAACGCATAACCCCACCCGATTTCCACTTTGCCAATCACCTTTATCAGTACTCCCGATGCAGGGTTTCCTATACCCCCACCGCTACCGCCGTCGCTTGGCGAAAGGATTTAAGGGCTTCCTCCACCTCCGGGTCGAGAATGTGCGTATAGACCATCGTTGTAGACAGGTCAGAATGGCCGAGCACTTTCTGAACGAGGCGAATCTTGCTTGTCTCACGGTAGAGGTCAGTGGCGAATGTGTGCCGCAACGTGTGAGGTGAAACGACCTTGTCGATCTTCGCCTTGCCCGCGTACCGCTTAACCATCCTCTGAACGTAGCGGTGACCCAAGGGTTTGCCTTGAAGCGTGGTGAACACGTGCTCACACTCGCCGCACGCCGCCGCCTGGCGCTCCCTCAGGCTCCTCAGGCGGTCGATGTCGGCCTCCGCTACCCACAAGGTACGATCCTTGGCTCCCTTGCCTTGCCTCACCATCAACTTGCCCGTGGTGAGGTCAAGGTCGCGCCACTTGAGGGCCGTCACCTCCGCCAACCGCAGGCCGGTGTTGAGCATCAAGCGGAGCATCGTCCGGTTACGTTCGCCCGTGGGATAGCGAGGGTTCGGTTGCTCTAGGAGCCGTGCCTGTTCGTCCTCTGTCAGAACTGTAGGGAGTTTCTTCGGCCTTGCCATCTCTCCTCCTTCCATCTTTGTAGCCGCATATGCACTTTTACGGCTTATATCACTCAGTATACAGTGCAGAGGAGCTCGTGTCAAGGGAAAGCGGCCTCATTCACGTGGGAGAAGCTAGGAGAAGAATCGCCTCGAAGCACCCTCTGAGGCCCCTTCTGAGGGGTATACAAACCCTGGCAAAAGACCGCGGAGGGAAATAGCGGGGCTCTCAGTGGATCATATAGCTACAGATCCATGACAGCTCGCGGTTGACGAGTTTTGCGATCGGGTAGCAAAGCACTAGAATGGAGGCGAAAGGAGGTGGCTTGTATGGGAGGAAAACCACTCGACAAGGAAACCAAGCGTGCCCTACGTAATGCTCGAAAAGTGATGGAAGCAACATATCAGGCAGACTGCAATGAGGCAGAAACCCGCCAAAGAGTGGAAAGAATCTTCGAGAATCCCCTTGGATACGACTACATAAAACACTTGTCGCGTGAGCGTATGGTAACAAGCGCTGGAGGAACTGAACATGTCGATTTTTCAATCCAGCTGGAAGATACGCCTGAAGCAGAGCCTGTCATGCTGGTGGAACTCAAACGCGTGGGACTCGATCTAGCCCAAAAGCATCTGAAGCAAGTCTCTGGATATGCCATAGACGTTGGATGTGAATGGGTCTTGCTCACTAACGGTCGCGAGTGGCGCTTATACCACGTGGAGTTTGGCAAACCGCCGGTGACAAAGCTCGTCGAGCGTTGGAATCTCCTTAAGGATGACTGGGAAGAGTTGGCAAACAAATTCGACCTTATAAGCCTAAAGCGTGTAAGGCGAGGTGGGCTCGACAAGGTATGGGAGCGAACAGAGGTACTTCAACCACGCAGCCTTCTTAAAGCCATTCTCTCACACGAAACACTGAGAGATGTTCGCCGTGTCCTAAAGAGAGACACTGGAGTTGTTGTTACTGCCGACGACATTGTGGGAGCACTCCGTAAGATGCTTAACGAGGGTGCTGCGAGAGTGCTTCAGGATGTCGAGGTGACTCTTCCGCCGAAGGGTGACAAGAAGGCCAAAAAGCACCCTGGAAAGGGCGGAGGCCGGGTCGGCTTGAAAGACTTGATCGCTGCAGAACTCCTCTCCGTAGGCACAACTTTGTTCTCAGAATACAAGGGAACTCGCTACACGGCAGAAGTGCAAGCTGATGGTACTATCGCGTTTGAGGGCAATAGCTACAAGACTCCATCAGCAGCGGGTGGTGCAGTGACAGCCAAGTACAATGTCAGCGCGCCGCCAGGTTGGGAGTTCTGGCAGCTAAAAGGCGCTGAGGGAAATATCGAGCCTTTGGATGCTGTTCGTAAACGTTACCTGTCAAAGCAAGAGAAGCCTTCGACGAATCAGTAATCACTAGCTGGCGAAACAAGGAGGGGGGTTGAAACTGGAGCAAAGCGATCTTGAAAAGCTGGCACAGCTAAGGGCGAAAAAGCGGGTCGATAGCTGGAGCGAGCAGTTTAAATCGCCTTGGACGTGGTTAAGCATCCTATTAGGCTTCGCAGGCCTTCCTATCCTAATCATGGTCTGGGCTGGTGCGTTCGATCCCAATTCATTGATAGATCTGCGTGGGGCCATTGGAGTGACGCTCCTAGCAGGTACTATAGCCACTCTTCTTTGGCTAGCCCAAAAAGCATGGGAAGAAAAACAATTGCGCAGGTTCTATGAAGAAGAGCTTTTGGAATTGAAAATGACAAAACACGGCTAGAAAACAAATGACCTGGCCCATCATTCTCACTGCAACTGTTACTATGTTGGCTACAGCCGTAATGGCGGGTTCAACCGTGTATTTCCGTCGGTGGACAAAGGCACGCTATTCGCCAGAGCCAGTCCTAGTAAGAGCCATACCTGGGTTCACGGAGTACCCGCCTGATGCAGAGCATCCGATTCTTATCCCGCTTATACTCTATAATCCTGGAGATGTTCCTATTGTTGTTCTTCCCATACAGCTATGGACTAGACCTGGGAACTTACCGGTTTCTTGGGGAGGAGACGCTCTCTCGATTCATACAATTCCACCGCGTGGCATAGTGCAAGTAGACGGAGAGCTTCACCCTGACTCGGCGAGCGCTTTCGAGGAAGCCTTTCCGAGGGACCAAATTCGTCGAGTCGAAATAACCATTCAGTATGTCTGTGGGAAGCAAAAGAAAGAGAAGTCCTACGGCCCTATAGTGGAGATCAAAAACTTAGGGTATGGATTTAGGTTTACGTGGTACAGTGAGTTGCAGGAGCGGGCTGCCATCAAAGCCCCACGGCACTGGTGGTGGCCGTTTCGAAGGAGTGCCTAGCCATGTGTGAGTGTCGAAGACGTATGAAAGGGCTTCGCCGGTGCAAAGTCTCTCGTGAGCCTGGTTCTCAGTACTGCATCTTCCACGAGCCGGGAAGGAAAGACATTAAACGGTTCAAAGAAAGGTTCTACAAGCAGATTGATGAAGCAGGTTCTGAAGAAGAGAGAAACCCGCGCTATGACTTTACCGGGTATGTCTTCCCCATGGGTATTCGGGCTACTGCTGGTGATCGCAAGACATCTGCAGACGTAATCTTACCTCAGAAAATAGTAGGGGATCTTGTCTGCGCAGAAACTGTGATCAAGGGAGACGTTAACTTTGCGAACGCCAAGATCAAGGGAGATGTCATCTTTTCGAGCGCCACGATCGAGGGGGATGCTTGCTTCAATGACGCCGCGATCGGGAAGGAAGATGACTGTGTTAACGCCAAGATCAAGAAGGGAAAGGCTGATTTTTCGGACGCCACAATCAGGGGGAATGCTAACTTTGTGCACGCCACGATCGGAGGGTGGGCTTGGTTCCTGAACGCCACGATCAAGGGGAGCGCGAACTTTGGGATCGCCAGGATCAAGGGGGGTGTCATATTTCATAGCGCTACGATCGAGGGGACTGCTTACTTCCAAGACGCCACAATTGAGAAGGGTAGCGACTTTAGTCACTTTCAGGCAAACTGGCTATATCTAGGTGACGGTAGGCCAACCATTCTTCCGTTGGTACGAAAACGCCGTGGGATTGATTTAGGCGATGCTGGGACTGCCGAATCTTTCTGGCTCTTTGCGCGGTTGACGTTTCAAAAAGAGGGGAGGAGAAACGAAGCGGATGCGGCATATTACTTCGAACGTCTCTCGCGAATGTCGCCGCGGAAGATTCCTCTGGAAAGTGACTGGCGGAAATGGGCTTATCGGGGAATGAAGAGGTTGGGGATTTTTCTCATTCGGTGGCTTCCGGATTCTCTCTTTCTCCGATGGCCAACAGCCTATGGTGCAAGCCTATTGCGACTGTTGGCCGCGTGGGGAATCATCATCGGAGGTTTCGCTGGCCTCTATCATGTATTGACGATGGGGGACAACATGCTCTTCGATGTGAGTTCACCAGGCCTAGGGTTCTCATTCACCTTTGGTCGCGCCCTCTACTTCAGCATTATCACGTTTACCACGTTGGGGTACGGCGATATTCGCCCAGCTCCTGGGTTAGGAAGTGCCTTGACTGCCACAGAAGCCGTCCTTGGCGGAATCATGATGGCCCTCACGGTTCTTGTCATCGGTCGCAAGTTCATGCGGTAGGAACGTAGACTGTCACTAGCAACAAAGAAGAGTGTTGGAGTTCAAAACTCGTCCAACAAGCCGTACTCAGCGCAGCTGTATCAAGAATCGTCTCCTCAAAGTTCTAGGTACGGTGAACTCAGGCGTAGTAGCTCGCTCTGATTAGCCTATGTGAGAAAGTGGAGGAATAAAGTGACAATTCCAGGTATTGAAAGAATAAGCAGAAAACCCAATGCGGTAATCGAAGCTGACCGAGTAGCAGTCTTTCGCTTGATGTCGGAAATGAGTTTTCGCTTTCGCTCATTAAATGACTTGTCTTTATTATCTAAGAGAGCAAACAAATCCGCTGTCTCACTGCGTAGTAGAAACTTCAGCCGATTAGTACGAACCTCGGAAAAGCAGGCAGAACGGAGCCGTACGATCTTGAACCGTGGATCGAGTCAAAGCCCACAAGCGTAGGCGCCAGGAGGGAAATTGGATTCATCAGTAGTAGAAAGTCTGATATTGGCTGCATTCCTCGGTACTGGGTATCTTCGCCAGAAGACGCGATGGCGGGGGTCTGATCAGACTGCCACCGCGTTGCTAGTCGTACTCGTGCTCGTTTCAGCAAATGCAGCTGGGCGATTGCATAGCGCTCAGATGCTGATGCTAGCTCTTGTCTTCCTGCAATCTGCCCTGGATCCATGGCATCGTGGCAGTCAGGGATGGCTTGCTCAGAGCAGGTTCGTGCACTGGATGTCTCGGCGGGTGCTTGGGGGAGAGAAAGAGCAGTATGGACTTGAGTCCGACATCGTGGACTTCTTCTTCAAGTTGCTGTCATTAGGGATATGGCTCCTTGGGCTCCTGGCCGTCTCAGACGGGATAGTCTTTCGAACGATGGTTGGGATCTCACTCTGCGTTACGGCTGAATCCGGTAGTGCTATCCTGCTGGAACGAAGGATCAGTCCTTTCGACGATCGGTTCAGAGACGAATACTCCCGGAGCCGTGTGTTGGCGGACGCAGTAGCCATCTCATTTCTCTCCGCTACTGCATTTGTTTCCGGTCAGATGATCTGGATGCCGTCTATAGGGTTCCTCACGGCGTGGGCGTTTCATTCGTACTTGCTTCAACGCTACGTGGGAGCATCCACTCGCTCGATCCCAATTGGCCCCGGAGAGGCGATGTTGAAGTGGGAGGGATTCCTTCTCACTGGTAGTGCCGGATCAGTAGCGCATTATGTCTCGCTGACGATCATGGCGGTTTTCGCGATGGGTGGAATACGCACTCCTGGGCCGCAGCTAAGCTCCTTCCTGCTAGCAGTTGCAGGAGTAGCAGGTGGGATTATTGCTGTTGTGACTATGCTAGGGATACTGCTCCTTCAGACGGAAGGTGAAGTTGGGATGCCGCGTCGTATTCTTGCACGGGGACTGAAGGGATTCGCACTAGCCTTTGTGGCACTCATAGGTGTAGCCCTTGCCGGTGTCCTTCTCATCCCCGATGGCCTAAAGGACTTGCGCTCACTGGCGACCGAGAACGGGCTTCAGGGATCTTTAGCCGCTACTCTAGTATTCTATGTGCTCGGATCTCTCCCTCATGCTCTAGTGTACTTCCTGTCTCTCGTCTGGGATGTCCTGCGGGAGCACTCAGAGAGGACGGATCGCTAGTATCTCCTCCAGGCCCTCGGAGCGAGGGCGGACACACAAGATCCTGCTGGAGAGTGGAGCTATCGTAATCATGAAATCGATTGAGAGGGACATCGAGGTGGAAGCGGGCCAATCCAATTCAACCGAACTCATATATGAGCAATACGCCCGAGAGGACTCGAACCTCCGACCTTCGCATCCGGAGTGCGACGCTCTGATCCACTGAGCTACGGGCGCGACTGTGGCGGAGGGAGCGGGATTTGAACCCGCGGACGAGCTATGAACCCGTCGACGGTTTAGCAAACCGTTGTCTTGGACCGCTTGACTACCCCTCCGGTCTTTCTCATTCTACCTTTTAAGGCACCCTGGATCAACTTAATGACTCGTCTCTGTGGCGGAGGGGGCGGGATTCGAACCCGCGGAGCCCTACGGCTCGCCGGTTTTCAAGACCGGTGGTTT
>Ga0307432_1002393_pt1 | contig 10288 bp, 11 predicted proteins | sample SalMarWE160150MG_FD_202158 | JGI IMG/M metagenome (GOLD analysis project Ga0307432, IMG submission 202158) | Salt marsh sediment microbial communities from the Plum Island Ecosystem LTER, Massachusetts, United States - WE1603-150 | ecosystem: Environmental > Aquatic > Marine > Intertidal zone >...
GTGAGGCGTCAGATGAGAAAGAGACCCAAGGTGGAGAGAGAAAAGAGGGCACGGACGCTGGCTCGGTTCACCACCACCATCTCAGCTATAGTTCTGGGAACCCTGGCTACCTTCCTCGTTCTCCAGCATCTGGGAATCAATATAACCGCCCCCCTGGTTGGTCTTGGGGTGTTTGGGGTTGCGGTCGGCTTTGGTGCTCAGTACATTATCCGCGACTTCATTGCCGGGTTCTTCGTCTACCTCGAAAACCAGTACAATGTTGGCGATGTGATAAAAGTGGGTGATATCGCTGGTGTGGTGGAGGAGATATCCCTCAGGAGGACAGTTCTGAGGGATCTTGACGGGGCACGACATATAATTGCCAACGGGGAGATTCGAATGGTGAGCAATCTGACCCAGGAGTGGTCAAGAGCCCATTTGGACATCAGCGTAGCCTACAAGGAAGATCTTGACCGAGTCATGGCGTTGATGCGCCAGACCTGGGAGGAGATGAAACAAGACCCGAATTGGGGTCCTGATATGCTCTCGGAGACCCCCTGGCTTCTCCGGGTGAATGAATTTGGAGATTCGGGCATAATCATAAAGATGGTGGGAGAGACCCGGCCAATCAAACAGTGGGATGTGATGGGCGAGTTCAGGCGGCGAATTAAAAAGGTATTTGATGAGCAGGGTATTGAGATTCCCTGGCCCCACACCAAGGTCTACTTCGGTAGCCCTCTGAGCAGTCAGAAGCCGGAGGGTGAGTAGCTCGGCGTCGTTCCAATCCAGAGTGTTTAGATTATAGACATTTTGGTTATTGACATTGTGGGGTGAATGATTTACCCTTCAAGGGAAAAGGGAGGTAGATAAAATGGAAGCATACTGTGTGAAGTGTCGGACTAAAAGGGAAATGAAGGATGCCGAGGCGATAACCATGAAGAATGGTAAGCCAGCAACCCAGGGTGTATGCCCCGTATGTGGGACCAAGATGTTCAGGATAGGGCGAAGTACTGAACAAGTTAACAGAAGTACTGAACAAGTTAACAGAAGTGCCCCCAATATGAGAATCTACGTGGGTAACTTATCGTACGAGGTGACTGAAGAGGAATTGCGGCAAGAATTTGCCGCTTTTGGAGAGGTAACATCGGTAACCATTATTACAGACAAATATACCGGGCGACCTAAGGGATTTGGATTTGTGGAAATGGCATCCGTATCTGAAGGCCAAGCTGCAATTGCCGGCCTGAACGGGAAAACACTAAAGGACAGGGCGCTTAATGTTGATGCGGCTCGCCCTCGTTCCGACAGCAGAGGTGGCAGATTTGGTTAGGGAAGATAACGAAGATGCTAAATCATCCGGTCACTATCTATATGCCCCGGATGTACAGGTAGATTTAGTCTAAGAACGGGCTCCCACTTCGGCTCAACAGGCTCTCATGTAACGAGCCACTCTACCTCCGGAATAACCCCTTTACTTTGTCAAAGAAAGAAGGGGAACGAAGCTTCTTTAGGAAATTGCCCCATTCGGCTTCAGCTTTGCCCTTTCGCTTAAGGTCTTTGATTCGCTGCCCCATCAGTTCCAGGACTCTTTTTTCCTCACCAGCGTCCAGCCATGTCCCGTGCCCTCGTTCGCAGAAGTCTAGTTCAAGGTTATAGGCTCGGTAGTTGAAGCGCTGCATTGCCGCTCCGCATTTGGGACAGGGAAGCTTGCCTTGAAAGGAGCTAAATATCATGGTTCCCTTGATTTCGTCCTTGTCCAGCACTATGTCCTCTAATTGGTCCAGCTCCCCATAGTCCAACCACATGCCCTGGCACTGGGGACATTGGTCAACCTTGATGCCTTTGTAATTCTCGGACCTTAACTCGGTGTTACATCGTGGACAATTCATCTTCGCCTACCTCCTCTATACTGTCAGTAAAAAGCCCCCAAATTAGATACAAATTCTGAATGCCCCCAAGCGAATTCGAATCGCTGTTACCGGCTTGAAAGGCCGGTGTCCTAGGCCTCTAGACGATGGGGGCACGTCATTAAAGTATAGCAGACACAGAACCAGCCGACAACGCTATAACGCTATATCCCTGTATGCCTTCCCTTTGAAATGTGCTACTATGGACACCAAATGCGTAATATATTTAGCCGTAATAAGCTGATTGCGATGAGGGATTGGTTTAAAGGGAAAGCTCCGAAAGGGAGGGTTATTCCCATATTAGCCCTCGTCTTTGTCATCGCCGTTTCGGTTGTCATCGGTGTACTCTATTACCAGGGTAGGCTTGGTTGGATTGCCGAGCTTGAATATTTTGAATATTATGGCTATCCCGCTGTCTTTGTCGTCAGTATGATTTGGAACTCCACCGTCCTTGTCCCCATTCCCAGTTTCTGGATATATTACCCCCTGGCCTCCATTTTCTTTCCGCCTCTGGTCGGCTTGGCTGGTGGGGCAGGGGCAGCTATCGGCGAGCTAACCGGCTATATGGCCGGCTACAGTGGACGGGGGTTTCTGCAAAAGCGCCAGATGTATGCCAGGGCAGAGCGTTGGGTAAAGAGGTGGGGAGGTATTATTATCTTTGGTTTTAACCTGGTGCCCCTTTTCCCTTTTGACATAACCGGGATAGCTGCCGGTGCCCTCCGTTTCCCGTTATGGAAGTTCTTCCTGATATGCTTGGCAGGTAGAAGCTTGGCCTACACCGTCGTAGCCTGTGTCGGTGCCGGGTGGATACCATTACCTTTTCCATTACCTTTTTTTAATCCACCTTAGCAACACTGAACTAACAATAAGAGATGTAAAACAAGTTGTAAGCATAGCTGTGTAGCCCAGGCCAAAGCGACGGGCATTAAAGAAGTCAATCATCGGTCCCTGGAGGCGGGCTAGGGCTGAGCCGCCGGCACTAGCCAGATTGGTCAGACCGATGTATTTCCCGGCTTCATCTTTGGGTACCACATCTGTTGCCAGAGCCCAGTTACTGGCCCAAAGACCGCCGAAGCCAATTCCCATAAGGATGGCGGCAATTAAAATGAACTCGTAGCTTCGGAAGAAGAATAGTAGCCCGATTCCCAGAGCGGCAATAAGCCCCGAGGTAAGGGCAATTGGTTTGCGTCCGAACCTGTCGGACAGAAAGCCAGCAGGGTAGACCATACCTACCATACAAAGACTGGACACTAGAGTGAAGTTGCCCATGACGGCGGAGGGGTTGGCGACACCGAAGTAATCCCGGAAAAAATACAACCCAAATGCCTGAAAGGCTGTCAACGGGATAATGAAAAAGAGACGGGACAGTAGAAACCGGATAAAGTCAGGGTTCGCCTGAACATCAATCCTGAAACTTCTATACAGCGTTGCCTTAATATCAATCCTGAAAGTTCTATATAGCGTGGATAGTGAAGGCAACTTGGCCCCACCGGCTCCCGGTTTTTCCTTAACCGTGACCACGGTAGCTATCATGGTGCTCAAGAAGAGAGCCGCCAGTATGCCCAGGCTCAGCCATAGCCACCAGCCTCCCTCACCGATAGAGTAGTTACCCATTAGGTTACCGATTAACCATATGGCGACCCCCGCCCCGGCTATCTCGAGTAAGCCCTTTACTCCGGAAACTCGTCCCCTCTTCCCCTCCGGTACCAGGTCGGGAATAAAGGCTAGATATGGGCCCAGTGCGGTATTAGTGCTAATCTGCAGCAGATAGTAAATGGCAAAAAGGATAGACAGCCTGCCCGCCAGGCCTATTCCAGGTAGAAATGACAGCGTGGCTATAGCGCCGATAAGGATGAAGGGTCGTCGGCGCCCCCACCTTAAGCCGGAGCGGTCACTAAATGCCCCGGCTATTGGCTGGGTAGCTATAGCCAGGAGTAAGCCGGGAACGGTAAGCAGGGTGAGGTAGGTAGCCTGCTTGCCCACAGGAATGAAGTCGGCTATCCGCAGCGGCAGAATAATGCTGTGCAGGCTGCTCCACAGGGCGGTCATGGCCATGCCGAAGATGGTAATCTTGACATAGTCAACCCGCCCAAACTCCTTAGGACTGGCGCCGGCGTTGATGTCGCTGGCTGACCTTCTCATCCTATAGTCAAGCATAACAGAGGCAGAGTCAGTAGACAATATCTTGAGCAGATTGTTTATTGACCTCACCCCCTTTAGATATTTATTAACCCACCCCCTTTATCCCCCTCCCTTCATAAGGGAGGGGGAATTGGTTATATAAGGGAGGCTCCGCCTCCCTTTGACTCTCCTTAATATGGATATATATTCCTATCGTGGGGGAAGAGATTTAAGAGAGGGGCTTTGCCCCTCTCTTACTGCGCTCCCCCTTCCCTTAACAAATTAATAAGGGAAGGGGGCTAGGGGGATAGGTTTCTAAACAATCTCTCTTGAGCCAGCTTGATTTTCGCCCCTGCCACCAGCTATACTGCCTTTTAGCTGGCAGAGACTTAAAGAATCTGAGGAGTTTATCTTTTGGGCGAAAGCAAATCCCCCTACTTTGTAGATTGGGCAATAACATCTAAATGCAATCTGAGCTGTAAGCATTGTCGTGGTTTTCCCCAAGGGGAGGTCTCAACTGAGAGAGCCAAGAAGCTTATCGCTGAGATAGCCGAGCTAGAACCTGGTTGGGTCATTGTTGAAGGCGGAGAGCCACTCCTTCGCCCTGACCTGTTTGAGCTATTAGGCTTGATGCGACAAAGAGGGCTTGAGGTTCACCTGATTACTAACGGTATGCTGGTTAGTCCCCAAATAATTGGTGCTCTTAAGCAACTAGGGATAAAGGTAATGGTCAGTATTGACGGAGCAACCAAGGCAACCTACGAGGCGATAAGGGATGGAGCTGATTTTGACAAGGTGATTCAATCGGCTCGCACTTATGCCAGAGAAGGTCTCCTGGAGGCAATAAATACCACCCTTCTCAAAATGAATTACCAAGAAATACCAGGACTCTTTGAGTTAGCGGCGTCAATCGGAGTAAAAAGGGTAACCATTATCGGGCTCAAGCCATGTCAGGACTTTCTTCAGAAGCTCCTCACCCCTGAGGAGTATGGAGAAGCCATCAAGCTTGCTTGCCAGGCGGCGCAGGAAACAGGGGTGGAGTTCTTCTTTGATGAACCATTCTTCTGGGCTACAGTAAAAGAATGGGGGCTGCTGGCTCAGAAGCCAGCAGTGGGTACCGGGATTGTAGTTTCCTCTACTTCAGCCTGCATTTTTGGCGAATATATTTTCATTGAGACCGACGGTGGGGTGAAACCCTGTAGCTTTCCCCCGATGACCGTCGGTAATGTCAATGATAGACCACTGGGTGAAATCTGGGATGATATGCTTACCTCCCCTTTTCTTCACCAGATTAAAGATTCAAAAACCAGAACCGGATATTGTCGCAGTTGTCAGTATCTAGAAGACTGCAAAGGGTGTCGCTCCCGAACCTTTGTCCTCACCGGGGACTGGTTTGCCTCCGACCCTGTTTGCCCGTTAAGCCTTAAATTAGCCGTCAGGGAGGAGATAAGATGAGAATTATAGGCATTGACCCCGGGACTGGGAGTTTTGATTTCTTTGGTATGGATGGGGAAAAGATTATCCTGGATACTTCCGTGCCTGTGCCTGAGGTTGCCCAAAACCCTAAAGTACTCCTGGATACGGTTAGAAGTGTCTTCCCGCTGGATATGATAGTCGGTCCCTCTGGTTATGGCCTGCCTGTAACCCCTATCAAAGATGTAACTGAAAGGGAACTAACCCTGATGGTACCTGATGATAAGAGTATTCCGTTATATGATGGCATCAGGATGGTTATCCGGCTGATGCAGTCTAAAGGCTTCCCGGTTTATTTCACCCCAGGCGTCATTCACCTCCCCACTGTGCCTGCCTATAGGAAAGCCAACAAGATGGACATGGGCACTGCGGATAAAGTATGCTGTGTCGCCCTGGCAATTAGAGACCAGGCAGAGCTTTACGGTATAGACTACAATCAGACCTCTTTCATCCTCGCCGAGATAGGTTATGCTTTTAATGCTGTAATCGGTGTTGCCGATGGCAAGATAGTTGATGGTTGGGGGGGGACATCAGGCGGCCCCGGCTTCATCACCTTGGGGGGTATGGATTCTGAGCTAGCGGTGCGCCTGGGGAAGTTCCCCGGGATAGTGCTTTTTAGCGGCGGCGCCCGGGATATGGCAGGAAAGGATGACTTAACCCCTGAGGAGCTGGCTAAGGAGCACCACAAATATCAAGAAGCCTGGAATATGCTCCTGGAAAGTATAGTCAAAGGGGTAGCAGTTATAACGGTCTCTGTGGAGAAACCAAGAGAAATTCTACTTTCGGGTAGGCTCTCTGGCATCCCCGAGATTGCTGAGACACTGGCGGTTAAGCTCTCTAAATTCGGAAAGGTGCGAAAGGTAGGAAGACAGGCTCGGGTAGCCAAGGAAGCTGCCGAAGGGGCATATATCATTGGCGACGGGCTATTAGGTGGCAAATATAAAGCTATTGTTGACTGCTTAGAGCTTAAGGGAGCTAAAGGCACTACGCATGACTACATTCTACTTAAGGGGGCTGAGCCAGAGAAGCCCTGAGCTAATTTTTACCATTTGCCTGTTCCAGAACTAGCTTACCGCAGATTCAGAATGGATGCTGTTCATTTTGCGCCGCCGGTATTTTTTTGTATCGCCTTCGGGTTTTCCATGTTGGGAATGGGAGGTTCCCAGGTCTATATCCCTATTCTCTTCTGGCTGGGGATGGATTTTAAGACGGAAGCCATCCCACTAGGCTTGCTACTGAATGTTGTCACCAGCTCATCAGCCACTACCACCTATGTCCGCAATCGGCTGGTGCAGTGGCGAGTAGGTCTCATTCTAGGGGCAGCGATGGTTACTCTAGCTCCTGTTGGTACTCTGGTTAATGTGAACCTGCCGGCTAAGACGCTGATACTTTGTTTTGCTCTATTTACTATAGGTGCCGCTACCCTAATGCTTTCGGGCTGGAGGCCTAAAATAGGTCAGCCTTCCCAAAGAAAGTTTACTATTTGGGGAGTTTCTGCTGGCAGTGGCATCGGTTTCCTGGCTGGTCTCATTGGTCGAGGTGGGGGTTCTTTTGTGGTGCCTACTTTATACATGATGGGTTTAGAGGCAAAGAACGCCGTTGCCACTTCATTTCTAGCAGTTACCATGTCAGCAACCTCCGGCTTCATATCACACCTGGCAATGGCGGCAAGACCCAACTGGGCTATCTGGGGTCCTTGTATCGCAGCCGTGATTGGTGGCAGTCAAATCGGCTCAAGGATAATGGCGGGGAGAATGAAATCACCAATCATCAGGAGAACATTTGGTATTGTGCTCTTGTGTATCGCAGCTACACTTATTATAAGAAACGTGGTTCTTGGATAAATTGATGTAAGCCAAGCTCTAAGCATATTGGCTTCACATACTGCTGCTAGGTGATGGACTTTCAGGGATAAACTGCCAGCGCTTCAAGGCCAGTAGTTTCAGGTAAGCCCAGCATAAGGTTCATATTCTGGATGGCTTGCCCTGCTGCTCCTTTAACCAGATTGTCAGTGGCACTAATAACCACCAGCCTCCCTGTCCTAGTGTCAATGGTGGGGTGAATGAGGCAGAGGTTATTTCCCCAGGTGTGCTTGGTGTGGGGAGGAAATTCAACTACCTTGACAAAGGGTTCATCCTGGTAGAAGTCTTGATAGAGCTGAAATAGTTCCTCCCTGCCTTTTTTGTCAACCGACAGTTTATCCAAGGCTAGGCGGGCGTAGCCGGTAGTTAATATCCCCCTGGTCATTGGTATTATATGGGGGACAAAGGTTATTGAAAGCGGCTGTTGGGGACTAAGCAGTTTTAGTTCCTGAACAATCTCAGGCAAATGCCTGTGCCCGTCTAAAGCGTAGGCGGCAGCATCTTCATTAGCTTCGGTAAAGTGAGTTTGTAGGCTGAGGCTTCTGCCGGCTCCAGATACACCCGATTTGCTATCAATAATAATGTCAGGCTCAATTATACCTGCCTTGACTGCTGGGGCTAGAGCTAGGATTGCCCCGGTGGGGTAGCAACCAGGGTTGGCTACCAGCTGGGCAGAGGCAACCTGAGACCGGTATAGCTCGGTTAGACCATATACTGCTTGCTTCAGTAGTTCTGGGGCGGGGTGGGTAAAACCATACCACCGCAGGTATTCATTAGCATCCTTCAGCCTGAAATCGGCGCTAATGTCCACTACTTTAATACCACGGTCTAACAGCGGTATGACCTGTTTAGCGCTTGCCTGGTGTGGCATAGCTGAGAAAGCTAAATCAACCTCCCCCAACTCAGCTTCAATAGTCAAGTCTATACTAGCCAGGTGAGGGAAAACCTCGCCCACGCTCTTCCCAGCGGCACTCCGCCCCGTAACTGAAGTAAGCTCCACCTCTGGGTGCTGATATAGTAACCTGGCTAGCTCAACACCAGCGTAACCGGTAACATTGATAATGCCTACCTTGACCTTACTCATTGGGGTTGACCTCCTTCACAAAGGCATTCCAGAGCCGTTAGCTGTTCCTTGGTGCCAATGACGATTAGGCGGTCTCCAGCCTCAATAACTCTTTCACTGGGTGGGTTAGCCAGGAGTTTGCCGCCTTTCTTACTTATTGCTAGGATAGCAGCTTTGGTTCGGTGGCGAATTGCTTCAACAGTTAGATTAACCAAAGGCGAGTCGTTGCCTACGGCTATATTCTCCATCTGCAACTCTCGACCACGGCGATGGGTTACCGTGTCAATAAAATCAACCACCGCCGGGCGTAGGGCTAGCATAGCCATGCGCCGAGCACCAATGCTATTCGGCGATACCACACGATTAGCCCCAGCCTTCTTCAGCTTTGTCTCAGCCTCCTTGCTGTTAGATCGAGCCTCAATAAATAGGTCTGGGCGCAGCCCCCGAGCCGATAGTGTAATATAGGTATTATCAATATCACTGCCAACTGCCGCCACCAGACCCCTGGCTCGCTCAATTCCAGCCTCCACTAGTAATTTATCACTGGTAGCATCGCCAAGCAAGTAAAGATAACCATGTTCCTCAGCTAGAGCAGTATTTCCCGGGTGGCTATCAATAATTACAAAGGGGATACCTTCCTCACTAAAGGTACGGGCTATCTCTTCCCCGACTCTGCCATAGCCGCAGAGAATAAAATGCTCCTTTAGTTTTGCTATTTTGCCTTTCATTTGTCGCCTCCCTATTGTAGCACCTATTTTCCCTTCGACTAAATATTCTACAAAGGCACTTAGAACAAATAGTGCCCCGCTAACACCGCCCACGATTAAGCAAATGCTGAAAATCCGGCCGGCACCGGTGAGAGGATGAACCTCGCCGTAACCGACGGTGGATATGGTTATCATGGTCATGTAAATGGCATCAATAGGTGACCACCCCTCAATGAGCATATAGCCAATAGTGCCAGCGGCTACGATGCTGCCCAGGATAATTAGCCCCCGTCGTAACCTTTGTTTTGGTCTCACTTTAGTTACCCCTGATTAAACTCTATTGTAGCACATTATAGCCTACTGTGAACCCGCAAACTAAGCCCAAGATTTGTCACTATTACTGAGGGAATGATATGCTTATGGCTGGGGAAACTGAATCGCAGGGATTAAATGGCTGATACGTTGACCCTAAAGCCTATAGGTGTTGTCAGAAGTAAGATTGCCCAGCCGCCGCAGCCAGATGAGGGAAAGGTTATTTCCGAGATTGTGGTTGATAGTAGCCTGACCGAGGCTCTGGATGGGCTGGAGGGGTTCTCTCACATCGTAGTTCTCTACTGGATGCATCAGGCTGCTGCGGGTAGAGTGCCGACCAAGGTGCACCCTATGGGCAAACCGGAGTTCCCCCTGGTGGGACTTTTTGTCACCCGGTCGCCTCAGAGACCCAATCCGATAGGGGTGACCACGGTTAGACTACTTCAGCGCCGGGGGAATATATTGGTGGTTCAAGGTCTGGATGCTTTTGATGGCACCCCGGTAATTGATATCAAGCCTTACATCCCGGGGTATGACTCCGTGGTTGAGGCTAAAGTACCCCAGTGGCTAACCAAATCTTGTGGAATAATCCAGAAGCTACAGGATATCTACCACCGGCTTATGGACTGCTATGGACCACAGCACTGGTGGCCAGCCGAAGAGCCGTTTGAGATGATAGTCGGTGCCATCCTTACCCAGTCAGCCGCCTGGGTCAATGTAGAGAAGGCTATAGCCAATCTAAAAGCAGCTAAGGCACTATCACCAGAAGCGTTGCGCCGGCTGCCCCTCCCCGAGGTCGCCGCCCTTATCCACCCCTGTGGTTACTATAACGCCAAAGCGCTAAAGCTTAAGTCTCTGGCTCAC
>Ga0307432_1002396_pt1 | contig 10280 bp, 7 predicted proteins | sample SalMarWE160150MG_FD_202158 | JGI IMG/M metagenome (GOLD analysis project Ga0307432, IMG submission 202158) | Salt marsh sediment microbial communities from the Plum Island Ecosystem LTER, Massachusetts, United States - WE1603-150 | ecosystem: Environmental > Aquatic > Marine > Intertidal zone >...
TAGCCTCATTAATAGCGATAACAGCCGGTAGAGTATCTCTACTCTTATCGATATGATAAGCAGTGATCTTGCGGTTTTTAGAGGAGATAAAGAAAAAGACAAAATTGTTTTTGCCTCTCACTTTGATATAGGTTTCATCTCCAGCTTGAATATCGTCTACTTCTCCCTTATAAGCCAGGTTGAACCTATGACAATAAGGGGCAACCATTTCGGTATAATTTAAGACACTCTGGTAGGAGAGGGGAAGAGAAAAGACATTACGCAGAATAAAGGCCGTCTTTCTGGCTGAGATACCTAAAGAGATGTGAAAGGTAAGGGCAAGGCAGAGAGTATTAAGAGAGTTGTGGATTTTAAAGAGGCAGGAAGAATCTTTTTCTTTTGGGGCAGAATGTCTTAACTGCTTTTCAGTGAAATGATATTCTCTATACTGATATCTGAGTTTAAACTGAGAGGATTTAACTTTGGTTAAAAGCCTTTCAGCAAAATTGAGTTTGGCCTTATTTTTTAAAAAGGAGGGGCATCTGTCATTGTCGCATTTATAGATAGAGACATCTTTTCGTTCTTTCCAAAGATAAAGTGAATGACCACAATGGGGGCAAAAATAGCGAGCCTTATTCCGATGACGAGGATGTACCTGTGATAAAGAAGAGCAGACCTTACACTTAAGCTGGGAGCGCTTTTTACCATCGTTAAAATAAAGATATTCTGCTTTAGCACCACAGACTCTACAGAAAGATCCTTTAGGTGCTTTAGTCTCAGGATTTTTATTATTAACCGGTAAAAGAGGATGATCCCTCTCCTTCTGGTAATTAGATAAAAGCTCTTTCCAATTTAACTTAGGGGCCTTTTGGGGAGGAGCTTTAAGCGGTGGGTTTGGATCAACAAAGAAGTTACGATAATTAGGGTGTTTCTCTCTGAAATCATCTTTAGGCTTAACCTCAGGATTGCGGTTAGCTAAGACTTCTATGAGACCTTGAATAATTTGCTCTATCTCTTTACGGATGAATTTAGAGCAGATCCAGATAACAAAACGAGTAGTCTTTTTCACTTGGCTTACCTCCTTTTTTGAGGTAGTTCTCTTAAATCCTACTAAAAAAGTAGGGAGGGAGGCAAGTCAATTTCACTAAAACATTTGATAATAAAGAGCTTAAGAGAAAATTAGTAAATTATTTTTGACATTACTTTTTATTATATGAGGAGGTTTTGCATGAAAGATTACCAAGTAGAATTAACTGTAAATGGAGAAAAAATAAGTACTACCGCCAGAGCTGAAGAATCTCTGTTAAAGTTTTTACGTAGAAATGAATTTACCGAAGTAAAGTGCGGTTGTGAAAAAGGAGATTGTGGCGCTTGTACTATAATTATGGAAGGAAAAGCTATTAAGTCCTGTATTACGTTAGTCTTACAGGCTAATAATAAAGAAATATGGACGGCTAAAGGTATGGAGAAATTAGAAGTAGGAAGAAAATTACAAGAGAGTTTTGTAAAACATGGAGCTATACAATGTGGTTTTTGCACTGCAGGCATGCTAATGGCAGCCAAAAGCTATCTAGATAAAAATGTTACTCCTGATAAAACAGAAATTAGAAAAGCAATATCAGGTAATTTATGTAGATGTACCGGTTATAAAAAGATAGTGGATGCCATTTACGAGGTGGCAAAAGTGATTTATCCCTAAACCCTAGAGAAAAATAGGTGGGCGACATTTAAAATATTAGGAGGTAGGATTAATGTCTGAGTTTAAGATAATAGGTAAACCGATACCCCGACATGATGCTATAGCCAAGGTCCAGGGAGATCTTAAATATGCTGATGATTTTTCTTGTGCTTTAAATTTTTATGTATTTAGAAGTAAAGTCTCTCATGCTAAAATAAAATTGATAGATATTTCAAAAGCATTAAAAGTCCCTGGTGTATATTCTATAATTACGGCCAAGGATATTCCAGGACAAAATTTAGCCGACTTTGAAAATAAAGATCAGCCCCTATTGGCGGATAAGATTATTAGGTATACAGGAGAACCTATTGCTTTAATTGTTGCCCAGAATAGAGATATTGCAGAATTAGCTTTTAAAAAAATAAATTTAGAGTTGGAAATATTGAAAGAAGTAGTTGACCCAATAGAGGCAATGAAAAACTCTTCGATTAAAGTCCATGAGAAAGGTAATATTTCGACCCAAATTACCCTAGAAAAAGGAAATATTGAAAAAGCCTTTAAAGAAGCAAATGTAGTTATAGAAAATCAATATCGAACTTCCATGTGTGAACATGCTTATTTAGAGCCTCATGTTGGCTTTGGAGAATACGATGATGGCATATTAACCATTAAAGTTTCTACACAAAATCCACATTTAAATAGGGACGAAATTACACTTTTATTAAATCTGCCCTTAAATAGGGTTAGGGTTATTCAAGTCCCAACGGGTGGTGCATTTGGTGGTAAAAAAGAATCTCAGGTACCTTTATTTCTTGCTTTAGTGGTTTATAAAACCAAGCAAAAAATTAAAATATTATTTTCCAGGGAGGAAGAATTTTGTTTTTCTACCAAACGCCTTCCTTTTATTATATCACTTTCCATTGCTACAAATAGAAAAGGTAAGCTATTGGGATTAAAAGGAAAAATAATTGCTGATAATGGAGCATATAATTACTCTGGTCCATCAGTGCTAAAACGTGCACTAATACATGTTACTGGCCCTTACTATGTACCTAATATTAAAGTTGAAGGGATTTTATGTTACACCAACAATATTCCTACCAGTAACATGAGAGGTTTTGGAGTACCGCAAGTTAATTTTGTTATGGAGTCACAAATGGATATATTAGCCAAGAAATTGGATATGACACCAATTAAGCTTCGTTTATTAAACTATTTTGTATCTGGAGATAAAACAGCTACTAGTCAAATATTAAAAAAGAGTGTTGGAATTAAAGATACGATTTTAGCCATAGACGAACGAATGAAGAAAGAAAAAGAAAGAATATATAAGATTGGTAGTGTAGGTAATGAAAGAATAGGCATAGGATGTGCTTGTATGTTTTATGGAATCGGTAAAACTGCTACTCCTAATCCTTCTACTGTCTGGTTGGAATTATTAGATAGTGGAAAAGCTAATTTGTACACTGGTTGTGCAGATATTGGGCAGGGTTCAACAACTATTTTAAAACAAATTGTTGCCGAAGAACTAGACTTTCCACTAGAAGATATTATAGTGATTACTGCAGATACTAAACTAACTCCAGATTCGGGATTAACTGGTGCTAGTCGACAAACTTATATTACAGGAAAGGCAACTCAAAATACTTGTAAGCGAGCAAAGGAAATTATTTTTAAAGAACTAGCTGAATTTTTTAAAACTAGAATTGATAATTTAAAGTTAAAAGAAAAGATTATATATGACAAGAATAATCCATCAAACTGTTTTCCTTTAAAGGAAGCTATTATTAAATGTCGCAAGAAAGGCGTTCTACACCTAATAGAGGGTTATTTTAACCCTAAAACAACTAAATTAGATGAGAAAATGCAAGGGATACCATATGCGACCTATGGTTTTGGAACTCAGTGTGCTATTGTGAAAGTGGATATTGAGACTGGACAAGTAAGAGTACTAAAAATAATTGCTGCTCATGATGTTGGCAAAGCTATAAACATACTTAATGTAGAGGGTCAGATCGAAGGCGGATGTGTTATGGGAATGGGGCAAGCTTTACTAGAAGAATTAGTGATTAAAAAAGGTGAGGTAGTAAATCATAGTTTTGCAGAATATCTAATTCCTACGGCTGTAGATGCACCTGAAATTGAAACTGTAATTATAGAAAAGGAAGAAGAAACGGGACCATTTGGAGCAAAAGGAATGGCAGAATGTACGAATATACCAACCATGGCAGCTATTTCAAATGCCATAAGTGATGCTATTGGAATAAGGATGAAAAATCTTCCGATTACGGCAGAAAATATTTTACAAGAATTGAAAAAAAATAATTATTTATTCTAAATTTTGTTATGATTAGTTTATAACTTATAACAATTTTATAAGAACTAATCCAGCTTATAGATATCTAAAAAATATCTTATGATAAGTTATTTAATAGCAAATGATGGTTAAATTTACTTTTACTAAAATTATGAATATTGTTTTCTACATTAAAGACTGAAATGTGTAAATAGCACTTTATATCAGTAAAATTCGGTAGACAGTATAGCAGCTTAGTTAAGAATAGTTTTATACGTCATGTATGAAACTAATTTGCGTAATTATTGGTGTGATTGAGTTGCAAATTGGAGGTGAGATTTTTGTCACGTGATATGGTTATCAATGCCATTAGTGGTATTCATTAATCTTTAATACTACTACTAGAAATTGAATAATTATAAAAAAATTTTATTTAAGGAGATTTATTTATGTTGAAGATTGCTGTTTTAGGTGGAGGAAATGGAGCATTTATCTCTGCAGCTGAACTATCTTTAAGAGGTTTTAATGTAAATTTGTGTGAAATACCAGAATTTGAAGAAAATATTACTTTAGCCCAAAGGAAAGGTGGAATTGAGCTTGAAGTCAGAGGAAATCTTGGTTTTAAAGGAGGATTTGCTAAGTTAAATAAAATAAATACAGATATCAAAGATGCTGTAAAGGATAGAGATGTAATTTTTTTAGTTGTTCCTTCTTTTGCTCAAAAAAAATTCGCCGAATGGGGAGCTGAGATTTTTTCCACAGAACAAATTATAGTTATAGAACCAGGTAATTTTGGAGGTGCCATCGAATTTGCTGAAGTTTTGAAGGCCAAAGGTATAAAAAAAATTCCTACTTTAGTTGAATTTGCAGGAATGATATATTCTGGTTTTAAGAAGGATAGTGGGTCGGTATGGGTAAGTGGCCTTAAAAGAGAACTTGGAATGGCAGCATATCCTGATAAGCTAACTGAGAAAGCTTTAGAAAAGTTGAAGAAAATTTATCCTGGATTAGAACGTATGAATACTGTTTTTGAAACAGGACTGAGTAATGGAAATACTATTGGGCATACTCCCATATTGGCTTTAAATGCAGGTTGGGTTGAGCAGAAAAATATGGATTTTCTATTTTACTGGCAAGGTTGTACACCTAGTATAGGACGAGTTGTAGAAGGGTTAGATGAGGAAAGAATATTATTGGGGAAAATGTTAGGAATTAAGCTCATCCCTACGATGGAAAAAGTTTTAAAATATTATAAAAAACAAGGAGCGAAAGGGAAAACTTTTGCAGAAATTGTAACCACTAATCCGGTATATAAATGGGATTATGCTCCGAAAAATTTTCAGCACCGCTTTTTTCTTGAAGATATTCCTTATGGTTTAATCCCTATGGAAAATTTGGGAGAAGTTTTAGGCGTCAAGACCCCTTTGATAACAGCTATAATTAATATAGGCTCTAAATTAGTAGACCAAGATCTTAGAAGTAATGCCCGGGATCTACGTAAATTAGGTTTACAAGGGCTTAGCAAAGAAGAACTATTAGAGCAAGTATGCACAGGAGGGAAGGATAAAAAATATTTTATAGATTAATTGTATTCGTAGTATATATTATACGAATATTAGATAAAATATGCATTACTTTAAACTTTTAATTACAGAATTATATGAAATTAATAAAAGTATAAATTTTTTATAAGCATTGTATGAACAAATAGATATTAATTACATATAGTAACAATTAAAGGAGAAAAAATTATGAAAGATATTGCAATTGTGGGAGCTGGAAATGGCGGATGCGCAATGGCTGCAGATTTAACATTACGTGGTTTTCATGTAAGACTTTGCGAAATATACCTTCCGAACAGAATTTCAGAACTTAAAAAACATGGCGGTATAGAATTAACGGGTGCTGCGGGAAAAGGATTATTATGTCCAAAGCTAATGACCACAAGTATTGAAGAGGCAATTAAAGATGTTAATATAATTTTTTTTACAATTCCTGCCGTTGGTCTTGAATTTCATGTGCATAAATTAATTTCTTATTTAAAACCAGGACAAATTATAATTCTTACTCCAGGAGCAGTTGGTAGTACGCTTTTTGTAACAAATTTATTAAACCATGAAAAAGTAGACAATATATTTGTTGGTGAAACATGTACTTTACCATATGGCTGTAGGTTAACCAATCCCTTTCATGTCGAAGTATACGATGTAGCCAAAGAGGTTCTTTTTGCCATGCTTCCTGATATAAAAACAGAGGAAGTATTAAAATTAATAAATCCCCTTTTACCAAATTTGATAAAAGGGGAAACTGTGTTAGAAACAAGTCTAAGCTATATGAACTATCTGTTTCATCCAGTAGGCATGATTCTTAATGCAGGATGGATCGAACATAGAAAAGGAGATTTTGCTTTTTACTATGATGGAATTTCTCCTTCTGTAGCAAAGGTTTTAGAAGAATTAGACAACGAAAGGCTTAATATAATTAGGGCATTAAAATTCAAGGCAATATCTTTTGTAGAATGGCTCTTCCGACGAGGGAAAACTCAATTAAAAGATAGTGTTTATGATGCTATTCATAGTAGTATTCCTAATAAGAATTTTAAGGCACCTGAAAATTTAAAACATAGATTTATGTTAGAAGATGTTCCATATGGATTAGTTCCTATTTCTTATTTTGGACAATTATTAAATATTCGAACGCCAGTTACAGATGCCTTAATTCTTATTGCTTCGCAAATGTGTGGTGAAGATTTTAAAGAAAAAGGTCGAAATTTAGAAAAAATGGGAATTTCTAAAATGTCATTAGCTCGGATTAAAAAATGGGTCTATGAAGGGAGTTTATTGTGATTATAAAAATTATTGGTATTTCTGGATCTCCAAGAAGAGGTAGCAATACAGAAGTCCTAGTAAAGGAGGCCTTAAAGGGAGCTCAAAAAATTAAAGACGTTGAAACTGACTTTCTATCATTGGCTGGGAAAAATATTGAGCATTGCAAAGGATGTTTAGCTTGTCAAAAACAAAATAGAATATGTGTAATTAGAGATGATTTCCAAGAATTTTTTAAGGCTTATATGAAAGCAGATGGCATTATAATAGGTAGTCCAGTCTACCATCTTTCAATTACAAGTTGCCTTAAAGCGGCAATTGAACGGCTGGGTCAGAGTTTATTTTCTATTTACCAAGGGGAACAGCCTCTTTTATTCAAAGTAGGTGGAGCAATTGCTCAAGGTAATAGTATTTACGGTGGCCAAGAATTTGCTTTACAATTTATTATTAATTCATTTATTTTAGAAAATTGTATTGTAGTGAGCGGTAATAGTTCCCAATCTAAGCTTGGTGTGCCTGCATCTACCTTTAGTGATTCAAAACAAGGTAGTATCCGAAAAAATAAAAATGCAATTTCACTTAGTAGAGGCCTTGGAGAAAGAGTTGCAGAAATGGCTCATATTATAAATATTGGTATAAAACATTACTATAAAGAAACAGATTCGAAATATTTTGAAAGAAGATACTTAAAGTATCTTTAATCTTAAAATTATAAAAACTACAAAAATATAAAATATAGAGGAGATTAATATGTTGGATAAAAAAATTGATCGTATTAGAAACAAAATGAAAGAAAAAAAAGCCTCAGTTTTAATCATGTTATCTGTAGAAAATGTAACTTATTTTATTGATGCAATGATTCCTTCTCATGAAACCTCTAAAAAGCGAAGGGTCATTGTTATCGTTCCTGAGAAAAAAGAGCCAATTCTAATTATTGCAGGAATGGAAGAAACTTTTGCAAGAAAGTATTCTAACATTAAAGACATAAGAGTTTATCAAGAATATGTAGAGGATCCTATTGATTTTTTAGGAACGGTTTTAGACGAATTGGACCTATCAGGGAAAAAAGTATATGCAGAAATGGAGGGCATTAATGCTAAAGATTTTCTGAAGCTTCAAGAATATGCAAACCGGATTGGATTTAAGATCGAGGATGCAACTAAGCTTCTTGAAGAAATTCGTTGTATTAAGACACCTAAAGAAATTGAATTGCTGAGAAAAGTTTGTAGAATTTCTGAAGAAACAATAGCAGAGGTCTTCTCCGGGTTAAAACCAGGAATTAAGGAAAAAGAAGTGGAGACACAATTTATTAAAACTTTATCCTTAAAGGGGGGGAAATTAAAAAAAGCTCGATTTGGTTCTGGTGAAAATACAGGGATAGGAAATCCGGATGCAGGTGAACGAAAATTAAAAAAAGGAGATTTATTTCGGACGGACTTTCTAGGAAGTTTTTCAAATTATTATTCAGATATAGCCAGGACTGGTGTACTTGGTAAACCTCGAACAGAATTCTTAGATATATGGTCTAGAATATTTGAAACACATATGAAAATATTAGATAAAATACGACCCGGCATTTCAGCTGCTGAATTATATAAATTTTATAAAAAAGATTTTGAAAAATGGGGATTCGCGCCTGCACCTATGGTAGGGCATGGGATTGGTTTGCTTATTAATGAACCGCCAGTTCTCAATGCTTTTAACCAAATGGAACTTGCTAAAGGAATGGTCCTCTGTATAGAGGAATATCATATTGTCAAAGGAGAAATAGGGCTACATTTAGAAGATACTATCCTGGTTACGGATACAGGATATGAACTTTTTTCAAACATAATGGATATGAGTTCATTGTGGGTTATTGAATTGTAAACCTATGACCAAAGTAAAGAAGGAAATATATTATGAAATAGTTCTTTTAGAACATAAGGGGCAAAGTTCACTATTAGTTATTAAATTTTAACTCAATCAATGAAAAGGAGGAAACTCTATGAAAATTTTTTTTAAACATGTAGGTAATTTTCTAACCGCAGAAGAAGCTAAAGAAATGAAGGAGAAGAACCCTCAGTATATAATTAAATAGGTTAAACTAAAAGGAGAGCGCTGCTGGAGGAGAACTGTTCCTTCACCAGATCCCATATCTAATTTAGAAGCTGAGGTTATTGAAAAGCTAGTTGATGCAGGAGTAATTGTTATTACTTCAGGTGGTGGAGGTATACTGGTGTTGTAGGATAAAGAAGGAATTTATAAAGGAATTGAAGCAGTAATATATAAGGTCTTGCCGGAGAGAGATTAGCGGAAATAGTAGATGCTGATATTTTTTTAATTCTTACAGATGTAGAAAATGCTAAGATTAATTATGGTAAAGTGGATGAGAAAAGTGTAGGTAAAATAACTTTTAAAGAAACTAAACAATATTTTGATGAAAGACATTTTCGTGAGGGGAGTATGGGCCAAAAGTTAAAGCTCGTTTGAGATTTTTAAAAAATGGAGGGAAGAAAGCTATCATTACATCTTTAGATAAGGCTTTAGAGGTTTTAAAAGGACAAAGTGGAACAATTATAGAAAAAGATTAAATTGAAAGTTATAAAATAAATTAGAGCTTCACGAAATTAAAAGTTTGTAAGAAAACTTTTAACAAACCGAATTCTTTTTGGTTCTTGTTAGTTAAATTTTAAAAGTGAACCATTTAAATTTTAAAAGTGAACACCTTAAAAATTAAAAATATACTATTTTTTCTCTCTAAATGTAAATAAATTATTAATTAGAAGTTAAAATTGCACTAAATTTAAATTAGAATTTTTAACTATTTGATTACCTAAAAACTCATCTTTATGCCAGAATCTTACTTCAGATATGCCAGATTCTCTATCTGGACTAATCCGAAGTTGTATTCTCTCATGTAGTGGTGCACCAGGTACTTTCAATTCTAAATTGTTTATTGAGATTTTACGATAAGAATTTACCATTCTATCAACTCTTAAGCAGAAGATATCCTTGGTTGACTTAAAAGGTGGACTTATCGTAAATTCTCTAAAGAGAGATCTTTTCTCTCTTATTGCTCTTTGAAATCTAATATAAGGAATCTCCCCGGTAGTAGAATGAACTATTCTGTAATTATATTTTTGGGTAAGGTGATTCAAGATCAATTGGGCCTCTTTGATAACCCTGATATTCTCTCTGTAACAGGTCCTGACCAGTCGGTCCTGAATCCACCTATAGGGTCTTTCAATCTTTCCCTTGGCCTGTGGAGAAAGTGCATAGGTTACCTTTACCCTACAATCATCTAAAACCTGTTTCCACTGCGGATTAGCTTCATCAGTAAGTTGGTAATGGTTTCGCCAAAAGGAATCTCTGCCTTGTACAAATCTAAAGATGGAATGGCTATCTACATAATAGGCCAGAGGGAATCCATATTTTAATAAAACAGCCTCTAAGGCCAGGATATGTTCCCAGGTGCTCTCTCTTTCTACCAGGACAGCATATAAGATCAACCTGCTGTAAT